>Ga0172380_10008919_pt1 | contig 10798 bp, 9 predicted proteins | sample Leawe162metaG_FD_119747 | JGI IMG/M metagenome (GOLD analysis project Ga0172380, IMG submission 119747) | Leachate microbial communities from a municipal landfill in Southern Ontario, Canada - Leachate well 162 metaG | ecosystem: Engineered > Solid waste > Landfill > Unclassified | place...
ATCGTGGATTTTCAGCACGACCAGCCGGTGGACGAATCGCATCCGCGTTACATGAAGATCGGCGACGGGTGTACGGTGGCGATGGCGAATCGGCTGCGTTTGCGGGCGGGATACAACGCGCATGAGTTTTACCAGTTGATGGGGTTCAAGCACCTGACGCTGATCGCGCGGGACGTGACGGAACGGTTGACGGCGCGGGTGCGGATTCGCACGGCGGGTTATCCGTTCACGATGGGGGGCGTGTTCGAGTCGAGTGACGAAACGCTCAACGGCATTCACGCGATTTGCCGGCATACGCAGCGGCTTTGCGCGATGGACGCATATGTGGATACGCCGTGGCGGGAACAGGCGCAATGGTGGGGCGATGCGCGGGTGCAGGGTCGGAACACGTTTTACATGGACGGGGACGCGCGGCTATTGGCGCGGGGGATACGGAGCATCGCGGGGCAGAAACTGGAATCGGGTCTGACGCCGGGCCATGCGCCGACGGTGGGTTACTGGTGCATATTGCCGGACTTCGCGCTGACGTGGATATTGACGGTGTGGGATCACTACTGGCAGACGGGGGACGCGGGGTTGTTCATCGAACAGCAGTCGCGTGTGCGGGAAGTGCTGGCGTATTTCGACGCGCCGGCGGCGCGCCATGCGTCGGGGCTGCTGCGATATGATCCGCGGTTCTGGTTGTTCGAGGACTGGAGTACACTGGCCAAGCAGGATGTGCCGTGCTTTTTGAATTTGTGGTACGCGCTGACGCTGGGGCGCGTGGCGGACTTGTGCGAGGTGATCGGCAAGGCGGAGGACGCGAGGCGGTGGCGGGAAGCGGCCGACGCGCATGAGGCGCTGATCGTGAAGCATTTTTACGATGAAAAGGCGCAGGCGTTGCGATCGGCGTTGACGAACGAGCTGAAGGCGAACGGCGAGCCGTCGGTGCATGACCAGACGCTGGCGTTGATGCTGGGGATTTGTCCGCAGGCGCATGAGGCGATGATGGGGCGGTATGTGCTGCCGTATTTGGCGGACGGGACATTGCCGGATGGCGCGGCCAAGCCATCGGCGTTCTGGTGTACCTACGTGTTGCAGGAGGCGATCGGTCGCGGTTACGGACGCGAGGCGTTGGGGTTCATCCGCCGGCACTGGGAACCGATGCTGGCGACGGGGACGACATGGGAAAATTACTGGTGGCAGCCGCGGTCGGGCTGGTCATGCGCGCATGCGTGGACGGCGCATCCGAGTTACCACCTGCCGGACATTTTGGCGGGGATTCGTCAGACGGGCGCGGGGTGGTCGGCGGTGCGGCTGGAGCCGGCGTTTGTCGAGGGGATTGATCGGGTGAACTGCGTGGTGCCTTCGCCGCGCGGTCCGATCAGCGTGCAATGGCGACGTGACCAAGGGCGGATCACGGGGCGGGTGAGCGTACCGAAGGAAGTGGCGGTGGAACTGAAACTGCCGGGTCAGGCGATGCGCGAGCAGGTGGGCGGGGAGATGGCGTTTGAAGGATGAGGGGAGGGAGTAGGGATTAGGGATGAGGGGCTGGGGGCTGGGGTTCGTCGGCACGCGGCGAGGAGCAGTGTCGCGCTGACGGCGAGCAGGGTGCCGGCGGCGGGTTCGGGGTAATGGGCGGCGGGCGGCGGATCGTCCGTGGCGGTGAGGGTGGTGTAAGGGATGTTGACCAGGCCGGGGTCGAGGGCGGCGTGGGGGTCGTTGAGGAAGACGTCCTGATCATCGACCGGGCCGGTGGAGAAATCGCGGGTAAAGTCGCCGGTGACGGGATCGACGTGGCGCCACACCGCATCGCCGGGTGACAGGAGCCAGACGGGTTCGGCCAGCGCGGATGCGACGGGCCAGTCGGCGCTGGTGCAATAGGTCCATATGTCATCGGCGGCCCATTGCGCTGGTGACGGGAGGGTGGCGGCGCTATCGGTGGTGGACCAGTGCGTGATGCCGGGCATGACGACCAGATGGCGAGAGACATTGGCGCTGGCGACGATCAGCCACAGCGAAGCAACGGACACCGACTGCGTACCGGCGGGCAACGGCGCGGGCCAGACGCCTTCGTGCAGCAACACCACCTGCGTGGAAGCGGACTGTGGCGTGATGGTGAACACGGCTTTGACGGTGTTCCAGCGGTAGCGGTTGGGATTGGCATCCATCACGACCAGGTCGAACGGGGCGTCGCCGGGGGTGAGGGTCAGTTCGAGATAGTTGTCAGCGGTGTCTGGGGGGCCGAGGCGCACTTCACTGATGATCGCGGCGGAGGCGGAAGCGACGATGACAAAACCCGCCAGGAATACAAGCGACAAACCGGGGACGGATGTGTGACGCACGGGGTGTTCTCTCTCTGGTCTTCTCTCAGAACGTGGGAAGAGGATACCACGGTGACAGGATGTTGTCACCGACTGGAAAGGCGGTTAAGGGGAAATAAATAAGGGATGCGGGCGAGGGGGGTGGTTACGGGTGGGCGTGGCCCGCGGCGATGTTGGACGGTGGCGTCCCGCCCCCGGAAGTTGTAGCGGGCGTTGGTGCGTTGGGAAATGGAATGTCGCCGGGAGGGGAAGCGGCGGAGGCGAGATCGGCTTTGGTTTTTTCGGCGATTTGTTGGGCGAGGTACTGGCGGTGGCCGACTTTGTAGGCGGTGACGGTGATGAAGCTGAAGATGATGAGGAAGAAGGGGCCGACGAAGCGGAGACGAAGGAAGATCATGGACGAGCCGACGACGGCGAAGGCGAGGGCGATGCCGTAGAGGGCGAAGACCGCTTGTTTGACGGACAAGCCGGAGCGGATGAGTTGATGATGGAGGTGTTGGCTGTCGGGGCTGAAGATGGGCTGGCCGCGCATTTTTCGGCGGACGATGGCGAGGGAGGTGTCGAGGATGGGGACGGCGAAGACGATCAGGCCGGCCATGACGAGGGTGGGATCGCCCTTCTCGGCGAAGAGGAGGATGGTGGTGACGGAGAGGTAGCCAAGGAGGAGTGAGCCGGCATCGCCCATGAAGATGTTGGCGGGGTTGAAGTTGTAGGGGAGGAAGCCGAGGATCGCGCCGAGCATGGCCAGACACATGACGATGCGGACGGGATCGAGGAAGGGCGAATAAGCGCCGCCGGGACCATACAGACCCATCGCCAGGGCGGTGGCGATGAAGAGGAAGCCGAGGGTGATGATGCCGGTGACGCCGGACGCCAGGCCGTCCAGGCCGTCGAGGAGATTGGTGGCGTTACAGGCGCCGAGGACGAGGAAGGCGACCAGACCGGCGCCGATCCAGTAGGACGGATCGTAATAGACCGGGTGCGCGCCGAAGCCGGGGATGATGGCCGGATCGAGGCCGAAGTTGGTGAACAGCGACCGGATGGCGCCGCTGGCGAGTTGTGTGCCGACGGTTTCCTTGGCGAGCAGGGCGGCGGCGAGGAGTTGTCCGCCGACTTTGACGCGGGGGCTGATGCCGTACACGTCGTCGATCACGCCGACGAGGCAGATGATTCCCGCGCCGACGATGATGCTCATGGGGAACTGGACCGAGGAGGCGGAGACCTGTTCCATGACGGCGGTGTGGGGCGTGAGGAAGAAGCAGACGATCACGCCGATCAGCCAGCCGAGGAACACCGCCACGCCGCCGAGGTACGCCACCGGCTCGATATGCTGCTTGCGCTTCAGGTCAGGCCAATCGACGATGCCGTTGGCCAGCGCCAGTTTGCGCATGATCGGCGTCATGATGAGCGACACCACGAACGCGACCAGCAGCACGGGCATGTACGGGCTGAGCACCTGATTGGCGCTGAAGGTTTGCTTCACCGCCTCGGTCAGGTTGCCCGCGCCGTTCGTATTCAGTTGTGCCAGCACGCTCCACATCGTTTGCCTACTCGTTACCAGCCGGTCGGATCAACTGCCGAAGGATATCGTCCAGTTTTTTCGTCGGCGTAAATCCGATCGCCGCCCGTATTTTCGTCAGGTCCGGCACGCGCCGGGTCAAATCGTCAAACCCGCTGCCATATGCCGAATCATATGGCACATTCACACGACCGGCCCGCGAACCGGTCATCGCGATCACACGATCCGCCAGGTCCGCAATCGACACTTCCTCGTCACTGCCCAGGTTATACACCTGCCCGTGACATTCAGGCCGGCCCAGCAGCTTCGGCAACGCATCGGTCACATCGCCCACGTGACAGAAGCATCGCGTCTGCCGGCCGTCGCCATATACCTCTATCGGCTGATTCGACAGCGCCTTTGCGATAAAACGCGGAACCACCATCCCGTATTGCCCGCTTTGCCCCGGCCCGACCGTATTGAAAAACCGCGCCGCCACCACCGGCAATCCATCGGTCTGATAATGCGCCAACGCCAGGTATTCATCCAGCGCCTTGCTCATCGCATATGACCACCGGCTGAACCGCGTCGATCCGTAAACCACATCATCATCCTCGCAAAACGGCACCTTCGCGCTCTTGCCATACACCTCGCTCGAACTGGCGATCAGCGTCGGTATCTTCCGGTCCGCCACCTGCCGCAGCAACGTCGCCACCTGCGTCACGTTGTTCTCAATCGACCGCACCGGCTGCTCGACGATCAGCTTCACGCCCACCGCCGCCGCCAGGTGGTACACCTGTTCCACGCCGTCCAACCACGATCCGTCGGCGGGCATGTCCGACACCCTGCACGCGCTCAGCCGGCACCCCCGGAAGTTGTCAAGCAGGTGCGCGATGTTGCTTCGCCGGCCGGTGGATAAATCATCCACGACATGCACGTCGTGGCCCGCGGCCAGCAGCGATTCCACCAGATGCGAGCCGATGAAGCCCGCTCCTCCGGTGACGACGATCTTCATACCGCGATACTCCATCATAAACGGATTGGTGATTTTGGATTTTTGATTTGTGATTTAAAATCCACGATCTTCAAGCCCGGCCATGCCGTCTTCGGCTTGGCCGGGATCGACGCCTTCCAAATCACACGGCTTCGACAACGGAACGCTAAATCCAAAATCACAAATCACAAATCCCAGCGATCTCCCGCTTCAATTCCGCCGCCGCCGCCCCCACCGCCGCCGTCCAGTCCGCCGTGTACTTGTCGGCATATGCGTAAATCACGGATCGGCTGGCGGTGATGATCGCGCTGCTCGGCTTGCCCGGCAGAAAGCAGCCGCGCACGTCTTCCGCGCCGCCGCCCTGCGCTCCGTAGCCCGGCACCAACAATATCTGCCGCTCCATTCTCCGCCGCAGGTCCGCGATCTCATCTCGCTGGGTCGCCCCGACCACCGCGCCCAGTAAACTCATCCCGCTTTCGCCGACATCCCCCGCCCCGGTGGCCGCCACTAAATCCGCCATCATCTGCCCCACCGTCCGTCCATCGGCCAGCTTCTGCGACTGCACCGCGTCACTGCCGCCGTTGCTCGTTCGCACCAGCGCGAACAAACCTTTGCCCTGTTCCCTCGCCGCCTTCAACAGCGGCTGCAGCGTGTCCATCCCCAAATACGCATTCACCGTCAACGCATCGACCCCCGTTTCACTTCCGGGGGCGGGGGCGAAACTCGCCGCCGCGTAATGTTCCGCGCTGATGCCGATGTCCCCGCGCTTGGCGTCCAGTATCACCATCAGCCCCAGCGCCTTGGCCTCCTCGATGCAGTTCCACAAACATTCCACGCCCTCGGCCTGGTATCGCTCGAAGCACGCCGATTGAAACTTCACCATCGGCACGCCCGCCGCCGCCGTCGCACGCAACACCCCCCGCACAAAGGCCTGTATCGCATCGCTCGCGCTGGCCGGGTCGCTCCCATCGTCCATCCCCTCCCGCGAACGTATCGCGCCCGGCAACTTCGCATACACCGGGTCGATCCCCACGCACACCGGCGAACCGCTGCGCTCCACCGCCCCACGCCATCGTTCCGCGAAATGATTCATCCCCCCATCATACCCCGTCCGTCATTTCCGGGGGCGTCCCCATCTGCTAAACTGTTCCTTCTTCGTCGTCGTTCTCGAAACCCGAAACCCCGGAACCCGAAACCCCGGAACCCGGAACCCGGAACCCCGAAACCCCGGAACCCGAAACCCGAAACTGAAAACCCATGAAACGCATCCACAACTTCTCCGCCGGTCCCTGCACATTGCCCCTGCCCGCCCTCGAAGCCGCACGCGATCAATTCGTTGATTACAAAGGCACCGGCATGTCGCTCATCGAGATGAGCCACCGCTCCAAAACCGTCGATGCCGTCCACGTCGATGCCCTCACGCTGTTCCGTGAACTGCTCCATGTCCCCGCCACTCACCATATCCTCTTCCTCGGCGGCGGGGCCACGTTCCAGTTCGCCCAAGTCCCCATGAATCTGCTCGCCGGCGGGAAATCAGCCGATTACACCCACACCGGCGCCTGGGCCAAAAAAGCCATCGCCGACGCCAAACTCTTCGGCAAAGTCAACACGATCTGGGACGGCAAAGATTCCAACTACATGACACTCCCCGACCCCGGAAGCATCAAAACTTCCAACGGTGCCGCGTACCTCCATCTGACCAGCAACGAAACCATCGGCGGGGTTCAGTGGAAATCCTTCCCGACCGTCAACGTCCCCCTGGTCAGCGATATGTCCAGCGACATCCTCAGCCGACCCATCCCCTTTGAAAAGTTCGGGCTGATCTATGCCGGCGCTCAGAAAAACATCGGCCCCGCGGGCATCGCCGTCGTTATCATTCGGGATGACGTACTCAAAAGCTGCCCCGGCAATCTCGCCAACTATTTCAACTACGCCTCGCACGTCGCTGAAAACTCCATGCTCAACACCCCGCCGGTCTTCCAGATATGGATGATCCAACTGGTCCTCCAATGGCTCAAAGGCAACGGTGGCCTGGCATGGGCGCAGAAACAGGCCGAGACGCGCAGCAACATTCTCTACGATGCGATCAACCACCACGCCGACTTCTATCGCTGCCCCGTCGATGCGAAGTATCGCTCCACGATGAACGTCGTCTTCCGCCTGCCCAGCGAAGACCTCGAAACGAAGTTCTGCAAGGAAGCCGAGGCCAAGGGACTCAGCGGCCTGAAGGGCCATCGCAGCGTCGGCGGATGCCGCGCGTCCATCTACAACGCCATGCCCATCGAAGGCGCGACCGCCCTCGCCACCTTCATGGACGACTTCGCCCGCAACAACGGCGGGGGCAATTAATTGCCCCCACCCCCGGAACCATCCCCGGAACCACCCCCGGAACCACCCCCGCCCGCCCCGCTCCCACCACCTTGGACCTCCACCCCAAACACCTCGACATCCACAAAACCCGCGGCCTGACCCTCACCTGGGCCGACGGCTCAACCACCTTCTATCCCGTCGCCCATCTGCGTAAACTCTCCCCCTCCGCTGAAATGCGCGAACTCCGCGACCAAATCGCACGCAACCCCCTGACCGTGCTTCCCGCCTCCGCCAACACTTCCGGGGGCGGGGGCGGGGGCCCGCTGACCATCACCGACGCGCAACTCGTCGGCAATTACGCCCTCCGCATCACCTTCTCCGACGGCCACCACACCGGCATCTACTCCTGGCAATACCTCCACGACATCCGCCCGGCCTCACCACCTACGAACAACACCTGACGCCGCCATCACTCGGCCCGCCCGCTCCGGGGGTTCAGCGGGCGGGGAGTCGCGGAACGTACATTTCTCCACTCCCCGCCTGCTGAAGCAGGCGGGCCAATTTAATTCCACACTCCCGCACCTCGAATCCCTCCGCCAACACGGCGAAATTGTCCCGCAACCCACCACCAAAACCATCACGATTGCAGCGGCGTAACTACCGCTTATCCGTTGACATTTCGGTAGAAGGAAAGAACCAAGACAGGCGGTTGTCCCATTTCAAGGTGTCTATAGTTCACGAATGCGGCACAGTCAACAAGCGCCGCATATTGTTCGGGGCATTGAGACGCGAGGTGGTCAATGTTGTCGATTTGCAATACCAGGACACCGCCGCGAGGCGCATGCACACTTGTCATGCCATCATCGGGGGCATCAAGCGAAGTCATGCAGTCAACCCATGCGTCCAAATTTCGACCGTAGAACGCGGGGAACCCCATGACCTTTGCGAAAACGTCATGGAAACTTTCCCAGTCGTGAATCGACCGGCCATCGACTTTTACGATGATATGGCTCATCGGACGAATTGTAACAATCGCGCGAATGTTCCGCGCGAATAGGGACCGTGGATTGTTTCCGGGGACCGCGCGGCTATCGGGATGCTTTACATTCCTTCGTATTCTTCCCGGCGTGCGGACTTCCCGGCGTGCGGACTTCCGGGGGTCAGCCCGCATGGTCTCTCTCACTTCCCGTAAAATGTCCCCCATGACTCTTGCCATCCCCGCCCCTTGGGTATAATGTTTTCGATTCAGTGAAAGGAGCCGGGCATGACATCCCTGGACGCCGCCATTCAGATTCGTTCGTTGCGCACCCAACTGGATGTACTCGAAGCCAAACTGCGCCTCGCGCCGCCCGCCAAGCCGCACACGCTCGCCGACTTGCGGGGAATGCTCAAGGGCCAAACCCAAACAACCCCCGAAGAAATTGACGCAGTGAAGTATCGCCGCTTCCCCGCTGATTCCGGGAACGAGAGCGGGAACGAGTGATGATCTACGTCGTCGATACCCACCCGCTCGTGTGGCATTTGGAAGGCGATACGAAACTGTCCGCCTCGGCGGCGGCGATCCTGTCTTCCGATGCCGCCGAAATCGTCATTCCCAGCATCGTTCTGGCCGAAGTCTGGTATCTCTACCAACGCAAGCGGATCAAAACTTCGCCGCGGGACATCCGGTCCACGATTCTCGCGGCCACCAATTGCTCGATCTATCCGTTGGATGAAGCGGTTCTCGAAGTGCTGCCCAATGGGCTGGACATTCACGATGCGCTGATCGTCGCAACGGCTCCGGTCTATCAGGATGTACTCAAACAACCCACCCAATTGATCACCCGCGACCGGATGATTACCGATTCCAAACTGGTGGATGTGTTGTGGTAGTTCCGGGAGATCAGCCCCCGGTCCCATCCCGTAAAATATCCCCATGCCCCCCGCCATTCCCGCCAATGCGTTCACCGTTTCATTCGTCGTCCAACCCACCGACATTGACGGGCTGGACCATGCCGCCAACTATCGCATTTGTCGCTGGATCAGCGATGCCGCGCTCGCGCATTCCCGCGCGCTGGGGTTCGATGAGCCGCAGTACCAGCAACTGGGCGGATGGTTCGTTCTTCGCCGCCATGAAATCGACTATCACGCACAAATCCGTCTCGGCGACGAATTGACGATTCACACCTGGCCCACCGAACTGGCGAAGGTCACCGCCGGGCGACGTCACGTGATTCTGCGCGAAGGCGATGCGATGCCGGTTGTCACCGCGATGAACACCTGGGCCTTCATCGACGCCGCGACAGGCCGGCCGAAGCGCATCCCCGACGAATTGCGAACGATTTTCGACCCGCGAAAATTTCAGAATGACGAATGACGAAATCCGAATGACGAATGAAGTTCCAAATGCCAATGTTTCAACGCAGGATAACGCGAGACGGTTTGGAATTTGCGATTTGGAGTTTCATTCGTCATTCGGATTTCGTCATTCGCCATTGCATCAACTTCCGCAACCCGATACCTTGCCCGCCATGACCATTCAGCTTGACACCGTGACGCAGCAGATGCTCGACCATGCCGCCGGGGTTTTTCAGAATCATTTCCAATCCGATCCGACCGCGATGGCGGTCGCGCCGGGGCGTGTGAATCTGATCGGCGAGCACACCGATTACAACGACGGTTTCGTCATGCCGCTGGCGATCGAACGCCGCACCGTGATCGTCGCCGCGCCGAATCATTCGCCGCGCTGCCGCATCGTCGCCGCCGATCTCGACGAAGAGATGCACACCTTCCGCCTCGACGACATCGCGCCCGGCAAAACGCAATGGGCCAACTACGTCAAAGGCGTCTTTTCACTGTTTCACCGCAATGGTCATCAACTTCCGGGGGTGGATGCGGTGATTACCAGCAATGTGCCGCTGGGCGGGGGGCTGAGTTCCAGCGCCGCGCTGGAAGTGGCCGTCGCATCGCTGCTGGAACAACTGCTGGAAATCAAACTCGACCCGACCCGCAAGGCGTTGTGGTGCCAAGCCGCCGAGCATGAGTTCGCCGGGATGCCCTGCGGCATCATGGACCAGTTCATCAGCGCGATGGGCGTGCGCGATCACGCCCTGCTCATCGACTGCCGCTCGTATCAAACCCGCCTGGTGAAACTCGCCGACCCGCATGTCACCGTGCTCATCACCAACTCCAACGTCAAGCACGAACTGACCGGCAGCGAATACCCGGCCCGCCGCAAACAATGCGAAGCCGCCGCGAAATTGCTCGGCTCCCAATTTCCGGGGGTTAAAGCGCTGCGTGATGCCGACATGCTCATGCTCGACGCCGCGCGATCGAAAATGGACGACGTGACTTTTCGCCGCGCCCGCCATGTGATCGGCGAAAACCAGCGGACGCTGCTGGCCGCCGACGCGCTGGACGCCGGCGATTACGCGCAGGTCGGCCAACTCATGCTCGAAAGCCACCGCTTCCTCCGCGATGATTTTGAAGTCAGCACCCCCGAACTCGACGCGCTGGTCGAACTGGCGATGATGGTGCCCGGCGTATTCGGTTCGCGCATGACCGGCGGGGGTTTCGGCGGATGCACCGTCACCCTCGTGCAAACCCACGCCGTGCCGAAACTCATCGACCACCTCATGGCCGAGTACCCCCGACACTCCGGCGGCAAGGCCCCCACCTGCTTCACCACCCGCCCCGCCCAAGGCGCGATCCACG
>Ga0172380_10008920_pt1 | contig 10797 bp, 8 predicted proteins | sample Leawe162metaG_FD_119747 | JGI IMG/M metagenome (GOLD analysis project Ga0172380, IMG submission 119747) | Leachate microbial communities from a municipal landfill in Southern Ontario, Canada - Leachate well 162 metaG | ecosystem: Engineered > Solid waste > Landfill > Unclassified | place...
CCGTCTCCCAACCCGGCGACATACCAGTGGAAAACTGCTCGTTCGCATAACTGACCCGGCTGTAATACTCCACCATTTTGCCGTTGATTTTTTCGCCCTCAGTGGGAAAATTCTTATCCCAATATTCGAGGAACGCATTTTCTTTTTCAGAAGAAAATGCAGTTTCGAGTGACTCAATCTCCTTATCGGTGGCAATATACTTAAGTTGCTTGATCGAAAGATCGATGTTTTGAATGGTGCGGGGCAATCCGTTTGAGTTGACGTTAAAATGCTTGGTTCTGAAAACCCGCTCGTTACCTTGAATACCTAACAAGTCGATACGGTATCGGCCAAACTTTAGATTACTGGTTGGAAAAGGTATGGTGTAAGCGGAAACTTCTGATCCGCCAATCACTGAAAGACTGTCCCTGTGCAGCACAACATTCGAGTCATCAAAAAGTGTAAGATTGATTTGGCATGGCGAGGTAGTGTCGAAACGCCGCAAGTCGAAAAAGGCAAAAGCTTGCGCGAACTCGTCGCTGATCATATCCGCGGCAAATGTCTGCTTCGGTGTTCGAGTATCGGGCGCGAATTCATTTGTTTTGGTCAGGACAACGTCAGAAAGAGCGATGGAAACGCCGGAATTTCGTTTGAATTCGATTTTCTTTTCGGCCTTCTCCCGACGATTCGATTCTTTATCGACCAACAGAATGGAAATCAGATACTCTCCGGCAGGCTGTTCGACAATAAATTGACCCGTCAGGAATTGATGTCGGGAGTTGGTCTCCTCGAAAACCCGGGTTTGTCGGTCAAGTTTGGAGTGTAATCTTTGAACTTCGCTTCCATTTTTCTGGACGGAGAGATTAATTTCAACTTCCGCTTCGAACAGGCCCGAATCGGTCCGAACAAACTGCATAAAATCGTTCAGAATGTTCACAAAAAGATCAACGCGGCAAAGCGCCGTATCAACCGCAATACGTTCCACAACCGAAACATGAAATTTTGGTTGTCCAAGATGTTCGGGAGTCATCCATTGTGCTCCCCCATCATCGAAAGATTGAGCGTGAATTGTCGTAGAGAGCGTGACAATCGCGATCAAAGCCAAATATTTATTTTTCAAATAGCGCATTCAGGTAAGTCTCGCTATCAAATGCCTGCAAATCGTCAATGCTCTCGCCTATCCCGATGAACTCGACGGGGATACCTAACTCTTTGCGAATAGGAATGATAATACCTCCTCTTGCAGTACCGTCAAGTTTCGTCACAACCAAGCCAGTTACGCCCGCTGATGCATCGAATCCACGCGCCTGTGAAAGTCCATTCTGGCCGGTTGTAGCGTCAAGCACTAATAATACTTCGTGAGGTGCTGAATCATCAAAACGACCGAGAACCTTGCGAATCTTGGCGAGTTCGTCCATCAGGTTCTTTTTAGCCTGTAATCTTCCTGCCGTGTCAATAATCAGAACATCATCATTTCGGGCGATTGCAGATTGATAAGCATCGAACGCAACCGCAGCAGGATCAGCGCCGTCCATTTGACGGATGAATCTCGCACCGGAGCGTCTCGCCCACTCCTCAAGTTGCTCGACGGCAGCAGCACGGAAGGTATCTGCCGCAGCAATAACCGACGATTTACCTTGTGTTGCAAAGAGGTGTGCCAACTTTCCGGAAGTTGTCGTTTTGCCGGATCCGTTGACACCAACCATCAAAATAACCCAGGGCTTCCTTGCGAATCGTTCGGTCTTACGGGTTGCCTCCTGATCCAGTAACTCACGCACCGAGTCGATAAGCACTGTTTGAAGATCCTTCGGCACAGGTTCGTTCTTGCGACTCTGAGCTCGAAGGTCTTCGATTAATGCAGAAGTTACGCTTACACCTACATCGGCTTCGAGAAGAATCTCCTCGAGTTCTTCCAGAGTACTTTCGTCAATTTTACCCCTGCCAAAGACTGCCGACAGTTTTTGAACGGTTAATTCTCTGGTTCGTGTAAGACCCGCTCTTAGTTTATCAAATAATCCCATGTGCCTTACATATCCATCTGATTGCGCCAGCGTAACTTAGTACGGAGTGCTTGGTAGAATGATGATCCACTGAAACAGACGACCTTTGTCACGTATGGTGCCTTTTTGATTACGACACGGGCTCCGCTCTTCAATTGCATGACTTGTTGGCCATCGACGGCGAGCATGTAAGTACCGAATTCGCTAAAAGTGGTTACACTGACCGTGCGATCACCTGAAACGACGAGCGGCCTGTTGGCAAGCGTATGTGGGCAAATCGGGACTACTACTATTCCGTCGTGACCCGGTTCGAGAATAGGGCCGCCTGCTGAAAGTGAATAACCAGTCGAACCAGTTGGTGTTGCGAGAATGAGTCCGTCGGAGTTGAACAAATTGATGAACTCATTATCGACGCAAGTCTCGATACGAATCGTTCGGGCAAACCCGCCTTTGTCGATCACGATATCGTTCAGTGCCGAAAAGCGCTCACCGATTCCCTCGACCTGCGCAACCAGCATCATTCGTTCCTGAATATGGAATTTGCCATTCTGTAGGTCAAGGATTCGCTCCTTCAACTGCTCGGGGCTGACCTCGGCGAGATAACCAAAGCCGCCGAGGCTAACTCCGATTATCGGTGTCTGACAAGGAGCCACCGTGCGTGCTGTCTGAAGAAATGTGCCGTCGCCACCAAAGGAGAGAATGAAATCGACTTCACAGCCGATTTTTGCATGCGGTACGTTGGGTAAGGTCGGATCGTTGAGAAAAGCCAGTACATCCGAGGCAACAAAATAATCTATAGAGAGTTGATCGAGCCACAGTAAAAATGGCCGGAGAACTTCGACGATATTCGGCTTGCCGGTATTGACAATGACACCGAGCCGCACAGTTCTACTCTCCTAATTCGACGGGATTGAGGATGTGACTTAAAAACGGTCGATCTATCGTGAAGAACTCGAGGCAGGCACGACGAATGTCATCGAGGTCGAGACCGGCGTTCTTTAGAAGATTACGGCGATCGCCGTGTGTGATGAATCGATCGGGCAATCCCATTAGTTTGATCTGAACCGCAAGTTCATGTTCTGAAACATGTTCAAGCAGAGCGGAACCAATTCCGCCCATCAACTGGTTTTCCTCGATGGAGAGCCACCTTGGATACTTAAGCGCAAGAGTACGAAGGTAGTTCTTGTGCAAGGGCTTCAAGCAACGTAGATCGACTAATGAAAGCCTTGCTATACCATCGTCTCGAAGTTCTTGCAAAACGGTAAATACATCTTCGATCATGGCACCCGACGAGATTACGAGACCGTCTTCACCTTGCAACAGCATCTCCGGGCAGGTGACGTCACTCGAAGGATCGAGCGCTGGTATGAGCTTACCGGACTTGCCTCGTGGAAACCGAATGGCGGTGGATCCCGATAAACTGCCGTGCGCAGATCGAAGCATGGCCCTTAACTGATTGGAGTCGCGAGGGATCAGGATTCTTAACCCGGGAACGGCACGCATGAACGAAACATCGAAGGTTCCGTGATGGGTAGGCCCATCATCACCCACCAAACCTGCACGATCAACACCAAAAATTACTGATAGATCCTGTAGTGCAACATCATGAATGAGTTGATCGTAAGCACGTTGGAAAAATGTCGAGTAGATCGCGACGACAGGCTTATAGCCTTGCGTTGCCAACCCCGCGGCAAAGGTGACAGCATGCTGCTCGGCAATACCGACATCGAAGCAGCGGTCGGGCAAGCACTCCTGGAATTCCTTCAGGCAGCTTCCCTCGACCATCGCCGGAGTGATGGCGACAACCTTCTCATCGACTTTGGCAATTTGCAGCAATTCATCAGAGAAGTGCGCCGAATAAGTCAGCTCAGCCTGAGCCTTTTTTATCGGACCAATTTTCGGGTCAAATACGGAGACTCCATGAAGGTTAAGTGAATCATTTTCGGCATGGAGATACCCTTTCCCTTTTTCGGTCAACAAATGGATTACAATCGGACCGGAAAGGTCACGCAACCATGTGAACATCTTCAACAATTCAGGGAGATTATGCCCATCGATGGGCCCAACGTACCGGAAGCCGAGCCTCTCGAACCATAAACCGGGCACGAGCATGGCTCGAATTCCAGCATCGACCCCATGGAGGGCTTTGCGAAGCTGTGAGCCTTGCGGCAACTTCCCGGTCAATTGCCACATGCTGTCTTTCAGCTTTTCGAAGCGCTGGTCAGACCGGATGCTGGCAAGGTGTTGCGAAAGTGCGCCGACATTAGGGGAAATAGCCATCCTGTTGTCGTTGAGTACAACAGTAATATCACGCCCCCCTGCCCCGGCGTTATTTAATCCTTCGAATGCCAATCCTCCGGTCATCCCGCCGTCTCCAATTACGGCGACGACTTTGTGCTTTTTACCCGCGAGGTCACGAGCGGCCGCCATGCCAAGGGCAGCGGAGATCGAGGTTGAAGAGTGCCCGACTCCGAAAGTGTCGTAGGGACTCTCGTCCCGCCTCGGAAAGCCTGCGATACCGCCGAATCTTCGATTGGTATGGAAATTGGAAAAACGACCGGTCAGAATTTTATGAAGGTACGCTTGAGCCCCGACATCCCAGACGACCTGGTCCGACGGCGCGTTGTAGGTGTAATGAAGAGCTATAGTTAGTTCGACGGCACCGAGATTGGATCCAAGGTGTCCACCGGTTTGAGAGACAACTTCGATCAGGAATTGCCGCGATTCAATCGTGAGCGCTTCAAGTTCTGCAATTGTCATACTCTTCAGATCCAACGGGGAATTGATCCTGGAAAGAAACGGGTATTTTGCACTTTCAGGCAAGCACAACCTCTTCGATCTTCAGTCCGTCACGTCCGCTTTTTATAACCTGAATTCGTCGTTCAGCATCGTCAAGTAATTTTTGACAATGTTCGAGCAGGAACTGCCCTTCCTCGAAAAGCTTGAAGGAATCCTCAAGGGGAGTCGAAGCGTCTTCGAGTTTTCTCGAAATTTCTTCCAGACGCTTGAAAGCTTCTTCAAACGTGCCTGCTTCCGGTCGGTTCATTTATCTACTTGCGATTCTATACGAGGAACTATTTGATTTGTGCCAACTTACGAAAAATGCCGGCACTTTTTATACTTTTATCGAATCGATTGATGCTGTCGCCTGCCCGACGAAAAAGCTCAGATCGAGCGTTTCGCCGAGCTGTAATGTCGAACTATCACGCACCATTGTTCCATCCTGTTTGCGGATGACACTATATCCGCGACCGAGAACTGCTTGCGGTGAGAGTGCTTGCAGTTGTTCTCTTTTCGTGGCAACTGCTGTGGTTCGAACGATTTGACCTCGAGTAAATGCCGAGTCTAAACGTCGCGAAATCTCATCAAGCCTTAATCTCTCATCGTTTATTCGACCGGGAAGCTTCTTAAAGCCATACCCTTGGGTGATTCGAGCGATACGTTCGCGCCAAAGAATGACTCGACGTTCAAGCTGAGTTGTGAGTGATTCGCGGCGATTATGAATCGTTTGCAGCAAGTCTTTGCGATCCGGAACCACCAGAGCGGCTGCGCCTGTCGGTGTTGGAGCACGAACATCTGCCGCAAGATCGCTTAATGTGAAGTCAACTTCGTGCCCGACTGCCGACACCACCGGGATTTTACTGCGGACTATCGCTCGAACTACTATCTCCTCGTTGAACGCCCAAAGGTCTTCAAGAGATCCGCCACCCCGACCAATCACTATCACATCAACCATTTTCTCATGATTGTAGCGGTCAATAGCCCCTGCAATTTGCGCTGCCGCGCCATCCCCTTGCACAGCCACCGGTATCAGGAAAATCTTCGCAGGTGGAAATCGTGTTGTCAGTCCCCAGGCGAGGTCGTGAATGACTGCTCCAGTTGGGGATGTAACAATTCCGATTCGATTGGGATATTTCGGCAATTGTCGTTTACGCGAGGAATCGAAAATACCTTCAGCGCTGAGTCGATTCTTCAGCAGCTCGAAAGCCGCTTGCATAGACCCGATACCGACGGGTAACAAGTTCTGAACGTCAAGTTGATACTTACCAGCTTGTTCCCAAACCGTCACCCGACCGTATGCACGAACCTTGGCACCGTCCTGGAATAAGGAGGACGGAGCGGTGCGTGTCCGCCACATGACAGCCGAAATCTGGGCAGTATCGTCTTTCAGTGTGAAGTATCGATGCCCGGAGGAATGGAGTTTCAGATTCGAAATCTCACCTTCTACCCAGAGTAAAGGTAATCCATCCTCGATAACGCGTTTGATCTGACTCGATAAACGCCCGACCGACCATACCTCCTCGGCTGGCGACTCTTCCTGTTTTCGCGCGAAACTGCTAAACAGGTCGTCTAATTCGGTGTCGGGCGATTTCTTCAGTCGAACCTCCAGAATAAGTAAGTATCTGACAATCCATCGCTTCTTTTGTCAGAGCTATGCGAGCATATGTCGGGCCGGAATCGCTTCGAGGAGATGTCAGGCTGCCCGGGTTCATGAGTAAGGTTCCGCCGGACAATTCTAAACACGGCACGTGTGTATGGCCGAAAATGATCAGGTCGGGGTTACCAAAACTCGAACGCGCGTAAGCTGCGACAACAGCTGGCGCTCCACGTCCATGGATTACGCCTATCTTCCAACCGAGCAAATCCAGTTCAACGGATTCCGGTAGTCTGCCAGTTGCGAAATCGCCGTCCATATTGCCTCGAACAGCAACAACATCGGTACGATTCTTTAACCCGTTGAGTAACCCATCGCCGGTGATGTCACCAGCATGGATAATTAGATCGGGCTTAAAGGATAATGCGTCCAACTTTTGACAAATTTCGGAACTCAAGCTCATATGAGTATCTGAGATAATCAGAATATCCAACCGAGCGCCCAAATGTACCTGATAAATGTCATTCAGGTACATTTTCGAACTCTTTGATCCAAGACAGTATAGAGAACGGGATAAAGTCAGCGTTCACAATAATCGTCAAGGAGGACTGAGTATCAGGACGTGAGTGCGATCCAATAAACGAACCCAAATCGTTGCCAGAGGCTATGAGTTCAGGAAGCGTATAATAGCAGACTCAATGAATTGGCGCGAAAGAGCATTCCGCGCCACTTCACTAACGGGCTTTCTTTTTGTGACGATTCTTCCGAAGCCGTTTTTTTCTTTTGTGTGTCGCCATTTTGTGGCGTTTACGTTTCTTTCCGCAGGGCAATTCAGCCTCTTTTAGATAGTTAGTGGTTTATTGAAATATTAGACATCTGCGTTCTTAACAGCAGCACGCAGTTTGGGTGATGGCTTGAATGTGGGAACGATTCTTCCCGGAACTTTAACGGGTGTACCGGTGCGAGGATTAACCGCTCGCCTGGGTGCACGTTTAACAACTTTAAAAGTACCGAATCTACGAAGCTCAACAGTCCCGCCCCGGGCGAGTTCCTGTTCTATCAATTTCATACTACCTTCGAATACCGCAGAGACTTCGGCTCTTGTGAGACCCGTAGCATCTGAGATTGTTTCGACAATATCCGCTCGATTCATTTTCTCCCCTTGATGATCGACATTAATTTTCAACCGGGATAGACAAAGTCTGACCTGGCTTAAGAACGCTGCGGTTTTTCAAACCGTTAACCTTACGAATTCCTTCTACACTTACGCCATATTGGCGGGCGATAGCCCATAATGTGTCGCCTGTGTTGACGACATGTCTTTTCCCGTTACTGGAGCTGACACTCGATTGAATCTCTCGAGCAACCGCGAGTTCAGAGGGCGGAACTCCCTCTAATTTCAGAGATTGTCCGGGAAAGATAGTGCTTAGTGTCGTTAGCCCATTTAAAGCGGCCAACCTTTCCAGCGGGATCCGGTTGGCTTTGGCAATAGCCACGAGAGTCTCACCGGACTTTACGATATGAATGCCGTCTTTGTCGCCTGTTTCAATTGTCGTGGGACGATGCTTGGTGACCGGACCATCAAGAGAAGCCGGGATATAGATGGTCTGCCCTTCTCGTATCAGGTATCGTTTCCCGATCTGGTTTTCAGGATATTCCGCGATGACATCAACCGGCACGCCATAGTTGGAGGCAATAGCTCCAAGCGATTCCCCGCGTCTGACTCGATGAGTCAATAAATCGCTTTTTTTGGCAGTAGGTATGCTCGCAAAACGATCCCAGAAACCTGAGGCGATTGTCCCGCCTGGCAACCGGATAAGGGTGCTGTCCCCACCGGGCGGCGTCGTCGATCGAAGCAGTGCGGGATTTAATTCACGGAACGCATCGAGATCGATGCCTGCATACTCTGCGAGAGTTTTAAGTTCGATGCACTGAGTGATGTAAATAACGTCGGTCGGCTGTGGTTTCAACGGTTTCGGAAGCCAGAAACCGTAGATCTCCGGCGATTCGACGATCATCCTTCCGGCGATGTATGCCGGTACGTAACCACGAGTTTGTTTGGGAAGTCTGTCGAGCGCCCAATAATTATCACCATATTTGCGAACGTGTTTGGCGACCTTTCCTTCACCGCAATTGTAGCTTGCCATTGCGAGATACCAATCATCGAACATTGTGTAAAGGTCGCGCAAGTAGGCCGCGGCAGCACGGGTTGACAGCTCGGGATCCCGTCGCTCGTCGTACCAGTTATTAATTTTCAGCCCGTATCGCTTACCAGTACCCTTGATAAACTGCCAAGGGCCGACTGCTTTCGCGTAGGATTTTGCGTGGTAGTTGAAGCCACTCTCGATCATGGAAAGGTAGATGAGTTCGTCAGGCATTCCTTCTTCACGAAGGTAGGGCATTAACTCAGGGATAACTCGAGCGGATCGGTCAAGCCACTTCTGGACAACTTTTCGGCCTCGGGTCTGAAAAAACGTCAAGGAGTTCTGCACGTCACGATTGAGCACCATTGGAATCGGCGGTAACTTGGCCGATCTTGGATTAGTAACCTGAACATGCGGCACCTGAACTAACGAATCTTCTTCTGAGATTGCGAGTTCGGAGGTATCTGTCGAAACTGTTGAGTCGGCTGCCGCCAGGCCAAATATGAGGTCGTCCGGCGTAGCATCAGAGGGTAAAACCTCCATCCGGGAGAGCAGCTCGTTATAAAAGTTTCTGGCGTTCTGAAGCAGAATATCCCGTCGCGCAGAGGCGGCGGAGCCTGAGTCGGGATCGACCTCCTGGATGAAGCCGATCAAATCCAGCACCTCCGAAGGGGCGGCCTGTGGATTAGAAGCCATCACCATCAGGTCAATGGTCAGACTATCGAGTTGAAGATGAAAAGACGAATCAACGGCTGTCCATTCAACTGTTTCGATAATTCCGCGTGTAGAGGCATCGGGCGCTTCGGGAAAACCGATTAACCCTAACCGCAGCATGAAAATTATTGAAAGTGCTGTACCCATCGTTCCGATATTTTAGTGAAGAAACTGTTAAGATAATCTTATGGCGCTATTGTCGCAAGTCTATTCTTGACAATACCACCGGCTGTCGCCACTTTCACTCAGCGAACAATAGTTAGACGACCGGAGAGTTGTTGCTTATCGCCTTTAATAACAATAAGATAGTTTCCAGAGGCAACTATTGAGCTTCCTGGAATTGAAAGGGAATGCGACCCGGGCTCAAACTTGACAAGATCACCTTCCCAAACCGAACGGCCGAGCGGATCAAACATTGTAACCTTCAGGGGCTCGCTGATTTGAGTAGCGAATTTGACGGTTACATTGCCGTTCGTCGGACTTGGAAAGCTGGTTATCACTGAGAATTCCCCGGGCGTTGCAGTGCCACTTTCCACTGGTTCATTGATCCCAAGCGAACGTACAACGTCAATTTTCCCGTAGCCCCAGGTATTGTTTGGAACGCGCCCTGTTTGAGGGTCATGACGGGCTTTTCTGAAAATAAGTGATCTCAACTCAGCGGGTGTCAGGTCTGGTTCCTCGCAGAGAATCAGTGCAGCAGATCCGGCTGCTGCAGGTGAAGACATTGAAGTTCCCATGAAGGCGACGTAATCGGCTGGCATACCACTGTCGCCGTCGGTGCTGATAATAGCGTAGTCGAGTCCACCATCAAGTGTGACATTGGTCAGATCCCGACACGAAATCAATCTTCGGCCAGGAGCTGAAATATCGGGCTTAATCCGACCGTCAATTCGTGGACCTAAAGAAGAGAAAGAAGCAATTTCACCCGGAACTGTTCGATCAAGGTGGTCACCTCCCTGAAAGTCACGCCATGAGTTTCTCGATGTACAAGCACCAACCGAGATGCAACTGTCTGCACTTGAAGGCGATAGTACAGTGTAACTGCGATCAGCACGTTCGAAGCGCACAAACCAGTGCGAACTGAGCGACCAAAGGTGGACAAGTTGGTCTGTGTCACTATGATTGGTTACACGAATAAAGTAGGATGTCGAATCAGGCGGGACGACGTCACGAGCGAGGTACTCCCGGTAGTCTGTTCCACGAAATGACGAGGAACGGGGAATTGCATCCGATGGTATGGGGTTCCCATCTCCGTCGGTCAAAACTGCCGAAATATCGGTGTGAATAGAGGTGTCCGCACCATCATACCAAACGACGGCAACACCCCACAATGTCGAATCTGGTGCAAACTGGATGACAAGTTGTATCGGATCCGAGGTGGAATTTGCACGAACGTTCGTTGAGTAGTGCTCTTTATCCCCTGCCGAATTGCCTGCTGACATGAAGACCGACGTGCCCTCGCCTACCGCCCAATCTACTGCTTGCTCTTCAGCCGAGCTACCGTCGTTGAAGCCGTCCCACCCGCCGTAGCTCATGGAGAGAATGTCCGCTTCAGCCCATGTCGCTGCCCCACGAACGGCAGCAA
>Ga0172380_10008922_pt1 | contig 10796 bp, 6 predicted proteins | sample Leawe162metaG_FD_119747 | JGI IMG/M metagenome (GOLD analysis project Ga0172380, IMG submission 119747) | Leachate microbial communities from a municipal landfill in Southern Ontario, Canada - Leachate well 162 metaG | ecosystem: Engineered > Solid waste > Landfill > Unclassified | place...
AGAACTTGAACCTCATCATATTGCAACATTCTTAACAGAACTTGCGAGTGCATTCAATGCATTTTATGCGAATACTATTATTATAGACAAAGATAGTGTGTATTCACCATATCGTGTAGCACTTGTGGAATCATTCCACCAGACCATGAAGAACGGCTTGTGGTTGTTGGGTATCAAGACTCCAGAGAAGATGTAAAAAACCCGCTTGATATGAAATCAAGACGGGTCTGAATTGTTGAATCTAAATCTTACAACTTGCGCTTGGAACCATATTGGCATATCAACAGGCTACCCATTGATATGTTTATCCAATTATGTGACTCTTTTTTTATGACATCGCTTGGTAATTCTGGGCGATGTGTACAAGGCTCCTGCAGGAAGCCCCCAGAACACGACTGTCGGCGCCCGATAAACGTTGGCACACAAATAAAATACAATTCGAGGTAATGTTACATCAAACAAAATTTTCTTGCAAATTATAGGTTTAATGCTATTATTTACATATATGCAGTGATGAGGCTATCACCTCGGAGCATGGGAAGAAATCCGTAATAGATTATAGTACGGAAAGTAGAGCCCTATTGAATGAGAAGTAAACAAGGTGGTACCACGAGAAAAACTCGTCCTTGTATAACAATTTTTATTGTTGTACGAGGACGAGTTTTTTAATTTTTAATTTGATGCATTAACAAAATATATGAATAATACTGAAAATAATAAATCAATTGCAACGCTTCGAGAAGAAGCAATTCTGAAGTTTTGGCAACAGGACGATACTTTTAATAAATCTTTGAAAAAAGATTCACCAGCAGGTGAGTTTGTTTTCTACGAAGGACCACCAACTGCCAATGGTATGCCTGGTATTCATCATCTCGAGGCCCGTGCTTTTAAAGATGCAATTCCAAGATATAAAACAATGCGTGGATATCATGTAAATCGCAAGGGTGGTTGGGATACTCATGGATTACCAGTTGAACTGCAAGTAGAAAAGAAACTTGGCCTAAATACCAAGAAGGCTATTGAAGAATACGGCATAGCCTCATTCAACAAACAATGCAAAGAAAGTGTTTGGCAGTATTTAGATGTGTGGAATAAATTTACAGAAAGAATTGGTTACTGGGTTGATAAAGAAAAACCATATATTACATATCATAATAAATACATTGAATCTGTTTGGAATGTTTTAAAGAAAGTAGATGAGCAAAATCTTTTATATAAAGATTATAAAGTTGTACCATGGTGTCCTCGTTGTGGAACAGCTCTTTCTTCTCATGAACTTGCGCAAGGTTACGAGACTGTAAAAGATTTGTCTGTTTACGCGAAATTCAAAGTTGTTGGCCAAGACAATACATATATCCTTGCCTGGACAACAACTCCATGGACATTGCCTGGCAATGTGGCTCTTGCTGTTGGTAAAGATATTATTTATGTGGAAATAAAAGTAGGTGAAGAAGTATTAATTCTTGCGAAAGAGCGAATATCTGTTGTGACTGAAGCGTATGAAATTATTGCTGAATATAAATCTGAACAATTAGTCGATGTACAATATGAACCACTATATCCATATCTAACAGAATTAATTTCTGATGTAGAGAAAATAAAATTAGAAAAAACTTTTCGAGTTTATGTTGCTGATTTTGTGAACACAACTGACGGTACAGGTATTGTGCATACTGCTGTTATGTACGGTCAGGATGACTTTGAACTTGGAACAAAAGAAGGTTTACCTAAACATCACCTTGTTGGACTTGATGGTAAATTTGTTACAGGTACTGGGATATTTGAAGGTAGAAATGTTCGAGATGAAGATGTGGCTGTTGATGTGATCAAAGACTTAGCACACAGAGGACTACTTTTCAAAAAAGAAAAATACGAACACTCATATCCGCACTGTTGGCGATGTAAAACTGCGTTAATCTACTATGCTCGAGATTCATGGTATATCCGTATGTCTGATTCAAAAATTAAAGATAAATTAATCTCTGAAAATACATCTATTAATTGGGAACCTTCATATATCCGTGATGGACGATTTGGTGAATGGCTCAAAGACATAAAAGATTGGGCTATTTCTCGTGAGCGTTATTGGGGAACTCCATTACCTATTTGGCAAAAATCTGATGGTTCAATTGAAGTTATTGGTAGCCAAGAAGAATTAAGAGCAAAAACAAAATCATCACAGAATAAATATTTTGTAATGCGACATGGTCAGACTCATCATAATATAGATGGGGTAGTTAGTATTTCTTTTAATAATGGAGATCATTTAACAGATTTAGGCAAAGATCAGGCAACAAAATCTGCCGAATTATTAAATAATGAAAAGATTGATATTATTATTTCTTCACCATTTGTTCGTACTCGCGAAACAGCAGAAATTGTTGCATCAATTGTAGGTATTGAAAGTGGAGATATTGTATATGATGAGCGTTTACACGAGATGTCTATACCTATGTATGAAGGTAAAACTTGGGCAGAATACCATGCTGATTTTCCTAAAATTGAAGAGAATTTCAATATGGCGCCAGAAGGTAATGAATCATATATGGATGTAAAGAATCGTGTAATGAGTTTCATGTATGAGATTGAGAAAAAATATTCAAATAAAAATATTTTAATTATTACTCATGGTGGTCCAGCGTGGCTCACTTTTGCTGGGGCGAAGGGGTATACCGCAAATGAGTCATTGGAAATGATTCGCGATAAGAAAGATTTTCATTATATGGATAATTGCGAATTTGCTGTTTTAGATTTTGTTCCATTGCCACACAATGAAAATTATGAACTTGATTTCCATAAACCATACATAGATGAAATAACTCTTGTATCTGAAGATGGAGAAGATATGAAACGAGTCAAAGAGGTGATGGATGTTTGGTTTGATTCAGGTGCAATGCCGTTTGCCCAAAATCACTATCCATTTGAAAATAAAGATTTGGCCTACCCCGCTGATTTTATTTGTGAAGCAATTGATCAAACTCGTGGTTGGTTCTATACATTGCACGCTATTGGTGTATTAATGGGTAAGGGTAAAGCATATAAAAATGTTATTTGTTTAGGCCATATTCTAGATGGCAATGGCAAGAAGATGTCAAAATCTCTTGGCAATATTGTTGACCCTGAAATTATGATTAATAAATATGGAGTTGATACATTGCGCTTGTGGATGTATTCGGTTAATCAACCTGGTGAGTCAAAGAATTTTGATGAAAAGACTGTTGCTCTTTTGCACCAACAAGTTTTTGGTTTACTTTATAATGTTTTGGCTTTTTATGAACTATATAGAGATGATGAATCAGAAAATAGTAATCCAACTGTAAGTTCAAATGTTTTAGACCAGTGGATATTAACTAGATTAGATGAATTAGTAGTGTCGTCAACAGCAAATTTGGATAATTATAAATTACTAGAACCAGTTAGAGCATTACGTGACTTTGTTGATGATTTATCTACTTGGTATTTACGTCGTTCTCGTGATCGAATTAAAAATGGAGATATTTATGCGAAAGCCACTTTGTATTTTGTGTTGAAAACTATAACAAAGATTATGGCACCATTTGCACCATTTACCGCTGAAGATATTTGGCAGAAATTAAAAAAGCAAAATGACGAAAGTAGTGTTCATTTATCAAATTGGCCAGAATTGAATGAAATAAATAATAATGTAATCAATGAGATGAAAACAGTCCGCCAGATTGTGACAGCAGGTCTTGAGGCTCGTCAAAAGGCTGGTATAAAAGTTCGTCAACCACTCGGTAAATTAAAGATTAAGAATTACACACTAAAAGGAGAGTATAATGAGATTCTAAAAGATGAATTGAATGTGAAAGATATTGTTGTTGATGATTCTATAGAAAATCTTTTAGAAATTGATACTCACATAACCCTTGAACTTCGCACAGAAGGGAATTATCGTGAACTTGTTCGTGCTATCCAAGATATGCGTAAGAAACAGGGGTTGAGTCCAAATGATGTTATTGTGCTTGAAATACAAACAGGTATTGAAGGACAAGAAATTATCTCTTTGTTTAAAGATGAATTACTCAAAACTGTTGGTGCTAAAGAAATAAAATTAGTTGAGAATCAAGGGCAAGAAGTGAAAATTGAAGAATTGTTGTTCAGTGTAAATATTGTGCTTTAATATAAAAAGTATGCATCACATCTATCACACAAAAAGTTTTGTTATTGGGTCTTATAATCGAGGTGAAGCAAATAAAATACTCGTGCTTTATACTCGTGAGATGGGACTTGTGCGAGCAGTTGCTCAAGGTATTCGACTTAATAAATCAAAATTACGATTTGGATTACAGGATTTCTCTTATGCTTCTGTTGATTTGGTGCGAGGGCGTGATATTTGGCGTGTGACATCCGGCAGTACTATTACTTCATTTCCATTTGCTCGAAGTCAAAGACAACCACTAATTCTGATTGCTCGTATTAGTCGTCTTATTGAAAGATTGTGTGACGGAGAAGAAGCTAATGAGAAAATTTTTGATGATTTTATCCAAGCATTATATTTATTGGATGATCCAAATACATCTGCATCTTCACGTGAAGCACTCGAATTACATTTAGTTTTGAGAATAATGAATACACTTGGTTATATTGGAGAATCAGAAATATTAGCAGATTACTTAGCGTCAGACTTTAATAGTTCTAAAATTGAATCATTACTTAAAGAAAAACAATCAATTATTGCTCATATTAATCGTGCATTAAATGAAAGCCAATTATGATATAATATGTCTTGTATATGTCAGACAGTAATGAAAATCGAAATCGTATTGAAGATGTAAAACGTCATTTATATGATGCTTCAGATCAGACTGTGAACAAGGCTCGAGAAGGTGTTCTGCACCCTGTGAATCATCCAGTACCTTCAACATGGAATGTGGGAGGGAATACTGATAATTTGGATATGAAAAAAAACAAACAGCCAACTTCAATTTTTAAGAAATTCTTTTTAGGTGCCATAATTTTCTTTATTGCCACATTAGGCTTTGCCTTGTATGTGTATATTAATGGTTCTCCGTCAGTATCTAGTGATAAAATTGATATTGCAATTTTGGGTAATGCTTTTGCAAAGGGAGGAGAGGAATTGTCATTGCAAATTGAAATTACCAATCGCAACAATGCTAGTCTTGAATTAGCAAACTTAGTTATTGAATATCCAAAAGGTGCAAAAGACGATATGACAGATATGATTCGTTTGCCAAAAGAATCTATTGGTACAATTTCAGCCGGGCAAACTATCACTCGTGAAGTAAAGGTAACACTTTTTGGTGACGAGAAATCATCTAGAAACGTAAAAGCAATATTAGAATATCATCCAGAAGGTTCGAACGCTATTTTTAGTAAAGAGATGCAGTTCTCTGTGACGATTAGTTCCGCACCTTTATCTTTATCTATTAAAGCACCAGATCAAGCAACTTCTGATCAGACTATTGAATTATTAGTTACAGCAACTCTTAACACGGCATTACCTGAAGGCGCTACAATGCTTCAGGTGACTTATCCTAATAATTTCGTTTTTGAAAGTTCAACACCTTCAAGTATTGTTGGTAATTCTATTTGGGATTTGTCTTCCTTAACACAAACCGAACCATTAGTAATATCAATTAAAGGCAAGATTGTAGGTCAGTCTGGAGACCAACAAGTTTTTCATGTGTATGCGGGTACAACAAGTCCATCTGATAAATCTAAAATTGATGTTGTTTATAATTCACTTTTACAGTCCATTGCTATTACAAAACCTTTTCTTGAAGCACGTATTCTTGTAGACAATGTAGATTTACCAGTTTATTCTGCGTCTGGTGGAGAAACTGTTAATGTACAAGTAGTTTGGTCTAATAATTTAGCCAGTAGGATTGCTGATACGCAACTTATTGTTAATTTAGGTGGTAATGCTTTTGATAAGTCACAAATTGATCCAGTGGATGGTTTCTATGATTCAGCAAATAATAGAATTATTTGGGATAAAAATACGACAGCCGAATTGGCATCAGTTGAACCAGGCGCAAAGGGTAGTGTTAGTTTTTCTTTTAAACCAATTTCATTGATTGGTTCGGCAGGTTCTATAAAGAGTCCACAAGTATCACTTGATGTGAGTATTCGTGGAAATCAACCATCACAAGGTTCTGCTCTTATTGAAGTGAATAATTTTTCTCAGAAAATAGTTAGAATACTTTCTGATTTTCAAATTGCTACATCTGCACAGTACTCTGCTGGGCCACTACCTCCGAAGGCCGAAAAAGAAACAAGATATATTGTGACTTGGACTTTATCAAATTCTGTAAATAGTATTATCCAATCACAAGCAAAATCTGTCCTACCGATTTATGTTCAATGGGTAGGTCCTCAAAATGATTTAGGCGAGAATTTATCTTTCAATCAAACAACTCGTGAGGTAGTTTGGAATATTGGCACAGTTCGACCTAATACTGGATTTGATTCAAATCGTGAAGTTTCGTTCATAATTTCACTTAAACCATCACTATCTCAAGTAGGTAGTATCCCTCAATTAATGAAAGAGGTGTCTCTTTCTGGAACAGATTCATTTACAAATACCACTCTCAAGAGTATTCGTGGTCCAATTACAACATTTTTAGTCAATGACCCTAAATTTAAATCTGGCAACGAACGTGTGGTACAATAGCTTACTATCCGTTTTTAATACAAATAACTAAAATGCAAGAAAAAAATGACAATTTAATGGAGAATCTAACATCACTTAGTAAGCGTCGTGGTTTTATATATCAAGGTTCTGAGATTTATGGTGGGCTTGCTGGTACATGGGATTACGGTCCTTTGGGCGTAGCCTTGAAAAATAATATTAAAAACTTGTGGTGGAAAATCTTTGTTGATTCACGAACTGATATGTATGGCATAGATGCTGCTATTTTAATGAATTCGGCTGTATGGAAAGCAAGTGGTCATGTGGATACATTCACTGACCCGCTTGTTGAGTGTACAAAATGTAAGCGTCGATTCCGTGCTGATACATTGAAAGTTGCGAATGCTTGTGATGATTGTGGTAGTGCAACAGGGGAGGCTCGACAATTCAATATGATGTTTTCTACGCACATAGGTGCAGTTGAAGATTCTGCGGCTCAAGTTTATTTGCGACCAGAAACAGCACAAGGAATGTTTGTGAATTTCAAAAATGTCATTGACTCATTTCATCCGAAATTGCCATTTGGTCTCGCTCAAATTGGTAAAGCATTTCGTAATGAAATTACACCTCGTGATTTTATTTTTCGTGTTCGTGAATTTGAGCAAATGGAAATTGAGTATTTCTTAAAACCAGAAGATTGGGAAAAATATTTTGAATACTTCCGTGCAGAAATGCTCGAGTGGATGGAAACAATTGGTATAGACATGAGTCATGTTTATGAACTTGAAGTAGAGAAAGAAGACAGGGCTCACTATTCATCTCGGACAATTGATTTTGAATTTGATTTCCCGTTTGGACGCAAAGAACTTTATGGATTGGCATACAGAACTGATTTTGATTTACAAAGTCACGCAAAAGGTAGTGGTCAAGATTTGTCATACTATGATGAAGATACAAAAGAACGCCTAACCCCTCATGTGATTGAGCCTTCATTTGGTCTCGACAGAACAGTATTAGCACTATTAACTAGTGCATACAAAGAAGACAATAAAGGAGATGAAGTACGTCCTTATTTAGCATTTAAACCTGCAATTGCACCAGTGATTTGTGCCGTGTCGCCACTATTGAAAAATAAACCTGAATTACGTGATTATGCGCATATTGTTTATCGTATGCTCAAAGACGAATTTGGTCGTGTGATGTGGGATGATAATGGCAATATCGGCAAGCGTTATCGCCGACAAGACGAGATTGGAACTCCTTGGTGTATTGTTATTGACTTCGACACACTAGGTGAAGAAAATCCTGAAAATAAAGATACTGTAACTATTCGTGACCGTGATACAGGCACGCAAGAGAGAATTAGGAAAGAAGATATCGTTGACTACATAAAAGATAAAATAAATTAAAATTACCCAAAATTATATTTTATAGATGCAAAAGCCTAAAAAGAAAATTTTAAAAAATGGACTCAGGATTATTACGGTACCAATGAAAGAGAATCCAACAGTCACGGTGCTTGTTTTGGTTGGAACAGGAAGTGATTATGAAACAAAAAAGGTGAATGGTATATCTCATTTTCTAGAGCATATGTGTTTCAAGGGGACTATAAAGCGCCCAAATGCACAAGTAATCTCACATGAACTCGATGCTCTCGGTTGCCAATACAATGCTTTTACTGATCACGAGATGACTGGATATTATGCTAAATCGGACGCCAAGAATTTCACAAAGATTTTTGATGTTGTTTCTGATATTTATTTGAATTCAACATTTCCTGAAGCAGAAATGCAAAAAGAAAAAGGTGTGATTATTGAAGAGATAAATATGTATGAAGATATGCCACAACGACATGTTCAAGACATGTTCCAAGAGGTTCTTTATGGTGACCAACCTGCTGGGTGGAATATAGCAGGTCCAAAAGAGAATATTAGAAATATGGAGCGTGTAGATTTTATTAAATACAAAGCATCTCATTATGTGGCAGAGAATACTGTTATTGTTGTCTGTGGTTCAGTGACTAATGATGAAGTATACAAAGAAGTATCAAGGCACTTCAAAGATGTTCAAATAAATATAAAAGGTAAAAAAGTTAAAACTAAAAATTCACAATCAAAACCAAATGTTCTTGTGAAATACAAGCAAACTGACCAAACACACTTTGTATTAGGAGTGAGAAGTTTCGATTTGTTTGATAAAAGAAATCCAATTCTCTCAGTGTTGGGTGGAATACTCGGTGCTGGTATGAGTTCACGATTGTTTCATAAACTTCGTGAAGAAATGGGAGTTGCGTATTATGTACGAGCTTATAATGATACGTCACTTGATCATGGCTCATTTCAAATATCAGCCGGAGTTAACAATGCTCGAACTGAAGAAGTGATTCAAGAAATCCTAAAAGAATGTAATCGTTTGGCCAAAGAAGAGGTGAGTGCAAGTGAACTCGCGAAAGTGAAATCTTATTTAATCGGCAATATGAAACTTTCTCTGGAGTCTACTGATGATATTGCGAGTTTCTATGGTACTCAAGAGGTACTGCGTGGTGAATCTAAAACACTTGATGATAAAATTAAAAAAATCCAAGCTGTAACATCTCTAGATGTAAAGAATTTGGCTTCTAAGATATTCAAAACTCAAGTTTTGAACCTTGCTATTATTGGTCCATTTAAAGAAAAGAAGCATTTAGAAAAGTTATTAAAATTTTAGGTATTTTTTCGTACGCTATGGTATTATGAAAATATGTCAGATTTACCTAAAAATGTAAATGTTACCATCTCGACAAATACTCTAATTCGTGTGCTTCTGGTAGGAGTGCTCGTTATTGCAATTATTAAATTAATAAATATTGTATTAATTATACTAACGGCAATTGTCGTTGCTTCTTTTGTGGAATCAGCAGTCAAGAAACTCAAGCCGATTATCAAGAATCGCACACTATCTGTTTTTACAATTTATATTTTTACCGTGGCGGCAGTTGTTGGATTATTTGCAGTATTTGTTCCGGTATTTATTAGTGAAATGTCTACACTCGTTGCTACGCTCGGTAACTATATTCCAAATAGTAGTGTATTAAATTCATTCCAGCCTGAAACAATTACTGGAGCCAAAGATGTTGCAAGTAATATTTCTCACAATGCATCACTTTCTGAAGTGATAAGTAGTACACAGAAACTAGTTGCAAGTTTATCTGGTGGGTTCTTTGATATTGCTGGTGCTGCATTCGGTGGAGCATTCAACCTCGCTATGATTGTTGTTATTTCTTTCTATTTATCTATCCGAGAAAGAGGAATTGAAAACTTTTTGCGTATTATTTTACCAGCGGATAGTGAAGAATACATTATTAGTCTTTGGCAACGAACTGAGAGAAAAATTGGTTTGTGGGTTCAAGGGCAGATGTTGCTCGGCTTAATCATTGGAGTTTTGGCTTATTTAGGGCTTACTATTATGGGTGTAAAATACTCATTAGTATTAGCATTGATTACTGCTTTTTCTGAATTAATTCCATTTGGATTATTTTTAGCAATGATTCCTGCAATGCTTTTTGGATTCCTAGATGGCGGAGTGATGCTCGCTTTCTTAGTATTCTTGCTGTATTTCATATTGCATCAATTTGAAAATTATCTAATATATCCTTTGATTATAAAGAAAACTATCGGCATATCACCATTAGTTGTTATATTGGCTATTTTAATTGGTGGGCAATTGGCAGGATTCTGGGGGGTAGTGCTCGCTGTACCAGTGGCTGTGTGTTTGCTTGAATTACTCAACGACATAGAAGAGAAAAAGATTTTGGCTCGCTCAAATTAAATATGTTTAAGAATTTTTTTAATAAAAAAAGTAAAACAAATAGTGCTTTTTATATAACTACTACATTGCCGTATGTGAATGCAAATCCGCATGTGGGTTTTGCGATGGAAATTATTCGTGCCGATGTGATTGCACGCATGAAAATGTTGCAAGGTTATGATGTATTTTTTAATACTGGCACAGATGAACATGGGCAGAAGCTTTTTGATGCAGCCAGCAAAGAAGGTAAAGATGTGCAATTGTATGTTGATGAATACGCAGAAAAATTTCGTGGACTCAAAGAACTGCTTGGCATAGTAGATGATGTGCATTTTATTCGGACCACTGATGCTCATCATATCAAAGCTTGTCAAAATTTTTGGAAGAGATGTAATGA
>Ga0172380_10008923_pt1 | contig 10794 bp, 8 predicted proteins | sample Leawe162metaG_FD_119747 | JGI IMG/M metagenome (GOLD analysis project Ga0172380, IMG submission 119747) | Leachate microbial communities from a municipal landfill in Southern Ontario, Canada - Leachate well 162 metaG | ecosystem: Engineered > Solid waste > Landfill > Unclassified | place...
AATGCTAAAGTCTTATCCACAGAAAATGTGGATGAATTGTCATGGAGCCGGATATGAGTAATGTGGTGGACCTTGCGGGGTTTCAGTGTCCGGTTGGCAGCATAACCATGCATTCCGTGTATGGCCTGGTTGAGGTTTTTTCCCAGGATGGGTGGATGCGTGGTGTGGTCTATGAACACCATGAAGAATTGAGCCTTGCCCATGAGAGTGATGACGTGATTTTTGCTGAGCACATCGAAATGCGTGAGGCATGGGTTCATGTTCGCGAGCTTGCCGAGGCGGATCTTGCGAAAGACATCGAGAGCCTGCGAAAGCGTGGTCAATTTCTCTTTGATACTGTCGACTGAACTGAGGTCGACGTGTTTCATGGCATTACCTCTAGGATGCCGAACGGCTGAGCTATTGCAGGGCGGAGGAAGCTGCTCGGGCGAGTAGGGTTGGGCTATGGAGCGATGACGGGGCAGTGCCACCTTGGGAGTGGTGGAAGGCTCGTAGGAAGTAGGTCACCAAGGTCGTCGGGCGGGTATCGGCCTGGAGAGACTGTCGTGCTTTACCCCAAGAGCATCCGCTCCTCGGCCATTGGAGGCATAGCGAAAATCATAGTCAATGTCCGCTGACGGCCGCGAACCGGACCCTTCAACGTCTGAATTCACCGGCCTGCGCGGCTTTTCGCGCAGGTCCGGTGCAATGATGGGTTGGGCGCATGGTGCACTACTGCTCTGTTTGAGACAATTCCATTGAGATACGCGCAGCCTCAGATATGACGTCAAATAACTCCGTAGCTACTTCTCTTGCATCGGTGACCTCAAGATTCCCAAATGAGATCACCCCATGTCCGACGCTAAGCCAAGTGTTCTTTGAAGGGTAGCGGTCATAAATAGCAGACACTTTGGTTCTGATGCTTTCATGCATGGCAAATAGCGCTTCGTCAATGCTCGGTGGATAAGACATATAGTCCCACTGAACAGTTGCGAGCTTCGAGCGTGCCTTGATGGTGATGTACGGGATGCGCTGTTTCTCGCAAACCCTATACCAAGAATTTTCTTTGTCGAAGCCTTTGTCTTTCTTTGTGACCTCTACGAACTTTTCCATTTTTCAGCCTCGGAGCTAATGCGCCCAACAGTTAATCAAGTGACCCATGGGTCCGGACATTTATTAATATAGGGACGGCCGTCATGGATGGATATCTTGATGGTTTTTTAAAGTTTTTTCTTAGTTCCCAGTCTGGCAGCGCCGTAGCGCTTACTCCGGAGTGTTCTGGTCCATCAATCCGCTTGCATCTGGTCAAGCCGTGCCTTGACCTCGCGCTTGCCCATCTTCCGGACGGCCGCGAAGACTGCGAGCTGCTCGGCCTTCGGGCGCGACGTGCCGGCTTCCCAGTTGTAGATGGTTTGGGCGGAGACGCCCACCAGCGCGCCCATCTCCCGCGCCGACAGTTCGAGCCGCGTCCGCTGCGCACGCACGCCCTGCGGCTTGAACCGCAGTTTCGTTTCGGATTCCTTGTCGGCGGTAGGTGCGACATTCTTCGGCGCCATTTTTTCGAGGCGTGATACCTGCTTTTCCAAGGCATCGATGCGCCGCTTTAAAGCGGCGATATCGGAGCGGTAGCGGCTCGATGCCTTCTTGAGGTTTTCGGTTTCGCCGCGAAACTGCCTGCGGACGAGTCGGGCGATTTCTTCCTTGAGCACGGATGCGATGTTCGGCAATTGGGGTTCCTCATAGCGTACTGGCAGAGGCAAATGGTACAGGGATCGGCCTCATTCAACCGCGCTGATCGACGGCTATCGCCAAATTGGCCGCTGACTCCTCGGCATTTGCTGCTGCTGACACTGGAGACAACGAGCGGTTGGTGTGAAGCAGCTTGCCGACTCCGGCACGAAGTTCGGGCTAAATGTCTGCTTTCGACAGCGGCGAGGGACGGCAACCGACCCGGTGCCGCCTTCGAATCTGTCAACCGAGTGTCCGCAAAGCGATTGCAGCCATTGCACTGACGGAATTCGCCAATGCCCCTTTACCTCCCGTCGCCATCACGGAATGGCCAGGATCTCCTCGGGAGCAAACCAGCCACTTTTTTCCTTGATGTGTTCGAGTGCCGCGGCCGGCTGTGTCGACCATAGCACTAGCGCTAAAGACTCGCGAGTTCGGCTGCAGGTGACGTACAGCAGGCGCAGGCTGCGATCGATGGTGGTTTCCTTGCCGGCATCGACGTTTGACATGTCCGTGTCGCTCAACTCTTTGCCACCGAAGAGCTTGTCGTACGAAATCTGGAAGCCGCCCGCCTGGCTGTCGTCCATCACAACCATGACGTGCGCAAACTCCGAGCCCTTCACCACTTGGTGGGTAGCCAGTTCAGAGTTGCCGGCGAGATAGCGCCGGTACCTTCCGAGTTCTTCCCAGGGTGCCGCAAAGAGCGCGCACCAGCCGCGGCGCATCCTCGCTTGCGTGGTTTCCGTTTCCTTGCGGGGAATCGGTGGGGGAGGGGGGTCCGACTTATCGGCAAACGCCTCCGTCAGCCGAGGGTGCACTTCGAACAGGTTGGCAACAAGGATAGGCTCAATCACTTTAGCCACGGTCGACTTCTGGTCGACACACGCCTTGGAAAATGCTTGGATCGCCTTGAGCATTTCATCCGTTCGGGCATACCGCTTGGCCGTGTCGACCGGCAGTTGGTCGAGGCTTCCGCTGCGCCTGAGCACATCGGTCGCTGCGAACTCGTTGACCGTGCCATCGGGACGGACACATGCCTCGAGCTGCGCCAGTTCATCCAGAACCAGGCGCGCAGCCGAAGGCCCTTTGTTCTCGCCGCTCCCGACGGGCGCTGCGGCGTTGGGGTCAATCAGGTCCATCGCCTCGTAGACCCTCAGAAACCCACCACGGGCTGCGACCAGCTTGTGCTCGAGCGCCAGCAGCTGATAGTCGCCGACCTTCCAGGCGTCGGCCTGGGCCGGCGCCTGCATCTGGTCGGCGCACCAGCGTTCGCGATCGCGCTTCCCCTCGGGGGACAGGGATGCATCCCCGACGAACAGGCGCACCACGCCGCCTGTCTTCTCGGTTCGGGGATGTTGCGTGACGCCCGTCGCTGGCTGCGTACGACCCTGCATCTTCGATTCCCAGATCTTGTTGATGAGGGTGACGATGCGGCGCTGGCTGCGATGATTCATTTGCAGCTCCGGCTTCGCCCAACCCTCGGGCACCAAGCCCGGCAGGTCGGAATGACCGTCGGAATAGATGCGCTGCCGGTGGTCGCCCAGGAGGCCCAGCGTGAGTCCGCTGCCCCGGGGCTCCGCGAGCACCATCAGCGCATCCAGCATGCCTTTCATCGTGTCCTGGGACTCGTCGATGAGGATGATCGGGTGGCGGTCCCGCAGAATGGTCTTGAGCGTCGGCCGGTTCAGCAACAACCAGGCCGTGGCGTCGAGAACGTGTCGATGCTGGATCGCGCCAGGCCCGTAGGTGTTCCGGTCCGGGTGGTAGACGAACTTCTCAGTCTTGCAGAGCTGTTCGATCTCCCCCTCGATCTCGGCGAACTTCGCGAGGTCGGTGGCGCTGACGCCGCGCTTTTTGGCTGCAGCCTTCTCGCGTTCCTTCTCAAGCTCGATCTTCTTCACCGCGACGAGCGCTTCACGGATGTCCTCGTCGAAGCCGTCGATGAGCTCCCAGCAAAAAGAATGAATCGTCGAGACGCTGACCAGGTCGTTGCGCCCCAAGCGCCCGTTGATGACTGCGACTGCGTTCTTCGTATATGTGACGACACGGATGGATCGGCCGCCCAGGCGAAGGCGACGGCCGAGAACGCCGCCGGCCTCGTGAGGCACCACCCCAGTGAGCCGGCGCAAGACCTCGACGAGCGTCCGTGTTTTTCCGGAACCGGCACCGGCGAACAAGAAGAAGCTGCGCGGCGGCTGCTCGGTGAGGTATCCGCAAATCTCCTCGACAACGCCGGCATCTCGGTCGTTGCCTTCACGAACCACGGCGCCGCTCATAGCACGACGTCCGCATTCGGTTCGAGTTGCGCTTGCAGCCAGGCGAGGGCGTCCGCGATGTACTTCGGACAAGCAATGGTCTCGCCGGCGGCGACCTTCTCGAAGATGCTCGCGGCAAAGTCGCCTTTGCTGAAGGAGTCGTGCATCAGCGCGTGCAGAGAGCTTGCCAGCTCGGGATGTGTCTTGGCCTCGGCAACCGTCGTGGCTGCCGCGCCCAGCGCGCCGGTCGGGGGCTTAACCTTCTTGCCGTCCTCGCCTAACTTCTCGTCAGACAGCGCCTTGAACCACTCGATGTTGCCAAGGATGAGGGAGTCTTCGAAGGAGCTCGGCCAGGTACCGCCAGCCTCCGCTACCGGCAGTTGCCAGGCGAACCGCACTACGCACTCAGCTACCTCGGTCCACGTAAGGTGCTCTGGCGTGGGAGCCTTGAAGTCGTCCAACTGCACGAGCTTCGGATGCCAATTGCGCAGCGTCGCATTGCCGCACTCCAATCCCGCCTGGCCGGTGTTGGCCACCGCCACCCTGACCGGCTGGCCTTTGGCGCCGACTTTCAGTTCCACGGGGTCGATGTCGGTGATGACGATGGTGGGAATTCGTAGCCGCTCGATCAGGGGCTTCAACCGATGGGCATGGCTGCCACCGATGTCCAGGAAAGAGACGTAGCGCTTGCTCAGCGACTCATAGTCGCGCTCCATGAACAGTGGCACAAGCATGCGCTCGGCCACGCCCTCAACGAAGATGGCTGCGTTGGCGAACAGCAGGTCGGTGTGCTGGACGCGGAAGTAGCGTTCGGCGAATTGACGCGTTGCATCATCACTGCCAAAGATCTGCCCGAGGTTAACGACTTCGGTGGTCGGCATCGGGTGGTCCTTGGACTTGGCGACTCGCCGGACATAGCGAAGCCGGTCGAAGTCCTCGGCGTGAGCGAGATGGCTCGAATGCGTGCTGATGAGCAGCTGGCTCTTCAGTACCGTCGCCTCCTGGTCGTTCGGGCTGATGAGCCTGTGCGCCTTGTCCGGGAAGACGCGTTGCACCTGGACATGCAGGTGGGCCTCCGGCTCCTCGATCATCACGAGATGCACCGGCGTCGGCGAGCCCTTTTCCGGATTCAGGCGAGCGGTCTTGAAGGAGACCAGCTGATAGCTCAGCGACTGAAGGTTCTGGTAGCCCAGACCGATGGAGTATTCCGGCAGCAAGTCCTCTGCGGAGTCCTTCTTCATGCTGTACTGGACTGCGGTGCCGTGGTCGAGCAGGTCCGCCGTGTGAATGCGGGTCCGGAAGCGGATCTCCTGAGGGTCATGCAGCCCCGGGTAGCCGAGCTCCTTGACCTCCTCCACGGAAGGCGCGATCGCATCGTGGATCTTCTGGTCCAGTTCCTTCTGCGCCTCGGCCACGGCCTTGATGAGATCGGCGCGGTGACCGTGCCCAGTCGCGGCCACGTTCAGGTGCCGCCGTGCGAACTGCAGCAGCTGGTTGGAGAACATGCCCACGCGATGGGGGCCGGAGGCCGACCGCGAGTCTACCTCTTCGCCGCCTAGGCCGCGCTGGGCCGCCACGAAGTCGACACGAATCAGCTTTGCAAGATGCTTGCGCTCGATGGGCACCGCGTCGGCCGGCAAGACCTGCGTCGTGTAGGCCGCCTTGCCTTCCAACGGGTTGTTCTCTGCATCGAGCTTGTAGGCCATGACCTGACCCATCTTCAGCGATTCACGAAGCCAGTAGTCGAGCAGGTCGATAGGCCAGGCCAGCGAGTCGTTGCCCATGTCCTTCACGGGAAGGCGGGCCGTGTGATACGACCAGGCCAGCTCCTTGAGCGAGGCCACATCGGTCGCCGGCTCCAGGCGCAGTCGAACACCGACCGCGCCGCCCTGCCAGTTGAACTTGGACAGGAACGGCGCCACGAAGTGGTACATGCCCGCCTCGGCGTTGAACCACAGGTCAAGTGTCGGCATTGCGGACAGCAGCGTGGCGAGCTGGGTCGTCCAGTCCGTGGTGTCGGTCCCTGCGGCTGTCGCCGGGTCTTCGGCCAGCGCCTCCCATTGCTTGCCCAGTTCCCGCAGCTTCGTCCACTGCGACAGGCTGATGTCGAAGGCGCCGAATGCCGAGCCATCGGACAGGAAGTGCCGCAGTGCCGCGAGCACGGAGGTCTTGCCGCTGTTGTTGGCGCCGACGAGGATGGTGGTCTTCTCGTCGATGTCCAGTTGAACCTTGCCAAGTCGACGGAACTGGCAAAGCTCCAAGAATCGGAGGGTGACGCTTCCCTGGCTTGGAACAACAGCTGCTTTTTCGGTCATGATCTAGCCTATCCATTACTGATCGACCGCGCTTTGCACGGCCTCATCTATGCGAGGCTCAATAGTGTCGCGCACGGATCGAATCAGTGCGTGCCACGGGGAGCCCTTTTATTTTCAGATCAGAATTTGAACGCAAATCCTAGCGTATGTCATTAAACCAGGGCACAAGCGACAGATGATATCGGCGTCAGGCGACGGAGAGGGCTCGCGTCGGGCTGACCTGCGTTTGCCATTTCCAATCCCACATTGCCGTGCTTGGAACTCCCTTCGAGCGGATGTTCGTCGAAAAACCGACGGCCGCTGCGTTGGCGAATGACGTATTCGTGGCAATCCAGCGGAACGGAACTGAAGTCCGGATGAGTAAAGTCAGCTGTTCCCGGCCAGAAGCAGTCATCTCAACATTTCTCCCACAACGGACATTCCCTCCAGATTACCATTACATATGCGCACAGACAGTCTCGACGAACCGACTATGAATCAAACAGTTACGGCGCATCAGCATGTTCTTCGAATTTCAATAATACTGACCGACCGGTCTGGTGAATAACTGTTAGGCTAACAACATGATGGAATTCAATTTCCAAGATGCCTTTCCATCGCTGCCACTCGCCGATATTTATCCGTTATCTGCACGAGCCCAAAGTTGGCTTGCCCGAGCGTCAAAGCGAAGTGACTTTTTAGACAAACCATCTACACAAATCGCTGGTGCGATCTATATGCTTTGCGGGCTTGATTACCATCATCGCCAGTTCATGAGTCATATCGAGCAACTTTCACCTTATTACGCAAGAAAAAAAGAGTTTTTGGAGCACATCTGTGAATTGCCGAATGACAGTTCTGTCTCACCTCAAAATATTTTTCCCACAGAGATAGAGAGAGACCATCTGGATGCTCTTCATCATGTAGCTGTTGCTTATATCAATAGACTTGGCCAATTCATTTCCTTTGCGAAGGCGATGAAGCTGGAAGCCATGTGCACACGAGCAAAAGAGCTGATAAGTTTTCGCAACAAACACACGGCACACCGATCAATTGACGATCCGAGAAACGAAACGTTCGAATTGCAAGAAATGCACGCTATGGCATTCAATTTCTATCAGCTTAACAACGGCGCATTTCCAATTTTTCAGATTTATGATCAAGGGCATCACATTAACTTTCATATGCGCGATGATCATGCGGTTCTCATGGACGAAGCTATGGCTATGTTGCAATCATTGTATGCAGTCCCGACTGATACCGTGAATACCTAACAACACCCTCACATGAGCACCGAGCGAATCCCGCGGCACGAAGCCTGGCGCCGAATGTATCAGGCCAACCGATACTGTCGACACCTCAGCCAAATGGAATTGAATCAGCGAGTTCGCGATGTATTCCTCAACAACCTTCGGCTTACGCCTGAGGCGAAGATCGGCCTCCCACCTATGGGACCCGACGGCTTGCGCGGCATGGAGCTTTGGACTCATGTGCTCGAAGAGATGGCTCTTCGACATGGGCCCTACCCGAATGGCTTCACCCGAGACATCCTGCACTCAGAGCCGTTCCCTGACCTCGTCGGTGCATTAGGGCGGAAGGCAGCCTCGATCCTTTCAACTAGAGGCTTGAAACCTGCTGAAGTCTTTATCAAATTCGGCAAAGCCGAACATATGCAGGCGCTCTTCGAACGTGGATCGATGCGAATCCAATCCGCGAGCTACTACGCCACGCCCAGCCACAACGGCGCAATCCTGGATGACGAGCTCTCGCTTCCGCTGTCGCTTTCACTTACTCGCGATGATATTGTCAAAATGGTGCTCAACCCGCAGGACGTACCCAACGAACCACTCGATCAACGGCTCGATATCACGTACAGCGCCGGAACAGACTACTGGCTATATTGCGTTACCACAGCAGTCGAGCCACGCCTGTTTGTTGACTTCCAAGCCGACGCCTGCGTCATCATTCAGGATCGCGAACGCTTTCAAAGGCTTGTTACGCTGCAGGGCGCGCAGCATTTCTCCGATACTGGGCATCGGCACGGCGACGCCATCTATGTCGATCCACTTCTACCCAGGACGGCCATCATCGATGTGCCTATGTCAAAGCACTTCCGTTACGAGTACCAGAAGGAGTACCGCTTTGTCTGGCGGCCGATTCAGCCAAGGTCAAACCTGCCCCACGTGGATGTTGAAGTCGGTAGCCTCAAGGACATTGCAGAACTTGTTGTCGTCTAGGTGAGAGCGATGGCTAAGTCAAACGTTGAACGGTTGGTTTTCGAACCGGCCAGCTTCCGCTTTGGGTCGAGGCTGTGTGGCCGGAGCGGACCGAGAGCCCTCCGTTGCCCTTGGCCGAGGACGCGACGGTCAATGTTCCAAGCATGACAGGCAGGTCGTCGGCCAATCCTGCCGGTGGCGTTGGCTCATTTGAAAGGCCGGTGTTGCACTGTGAATTCAACCGGGGGATGCAATAGATTGGTTAAAACCGCAGGCCTTAGCAGACAGGGACCTCTCCTCGGACGGTCGGTTATTTTCAAGCCCAAAGCGGTCGATTAAGCGGCCTCTGGTAGCGGACGGTCTGCAAACGAATAAAAGCTTCAAGAACGACGATCTGTATTAGTGACGTCCCCGAATCCAGTCGTGATCGGGTACATCCATGGTTACCATGTACTCCGTTGGCGTGCGATTTTCTCGGTCGGCGGTGGCTTCCACAAAGTAGATCAGCGCCGCGCGAACAAGCTGCAATGTTTCGATGAGATGGCGGCGGAATTCATCGGCATCATAGCGTTCGATGATGTCGGCGCCGGACGTCGTCGCAAGCGAGATATCGTGCAGGATGACGAACCGATGAGTGGAGGCGTTGCGCAACTGGCGCTTGGACTGGAGGTAGCCGGCGTGGGCGACATCAGCCGCCATTTCCGCAATAGCGAGAACCCCGCGATTTCCGCTGTCGATCTCCTCGCGGATTCGTGTCTTCCATGTTCTGGGATTAGCGTCGCGTTCGAAAAATGAATTTAGGAATGTGGCATTTCGATCTGGCTTGGTCTCTCCCAGATAGTGCAGGAGCGCTACCGCCAATTTATCCAGGATATCAACGCAGGCACGCTGCGCCAATGTGAGGCCGGCTGTCGCGACACCATAGCAAGCATAGTCCAGAGTATCCGCGTAGCTTCCGCTTTCCGGAGGAGGTCTCTGAAGTGCCGTGAATGCCAGATTCCGAACAGCCAAGTAGTCTGCCTTCAATACATTGAAGGTCGCGAAGACGGTGGGTATCTGATAGTGGGTTCCCTGCGGCTCGAATATCCCCGGAAGCCTCAGCGAGTCCCAGCGTTTAAGCGAAATATCCAACCCTTCAATGGTCGGTGAGAGTGCAAGTCGATGGTCTCGCACAAAGCGCTGGTAGGCGGTTGCCTTCTTTAAATCCGCCCGCTGCAATGTTGGAAATGAATGCTGGAGCAGCGGAGCAAACTCAGTAAACGCGCGCTCACCCGCAAGTTCCCGAAAGCGCTCGGGGTTTCTTCGTGCATAGTGCAGATGCTCATTGGCTGCTACCAGAAGCGTCTCCTGATCGCCGATGCCGCTGGCGGCATAGGAAAGCAAAACTCGAGCTGCTCCAGCAGCGGCTACCGTGTTGGTCGAATCGAACTCAAGCGCTCGAGAATAGCAATCATATGCCTCAATGAAACGGAAGGCCTTGAGCAGTGCATTTCCGAGATTGGTTTGGGCGCGAGCCCTTAGGTCTCGGTCCGTGTCGGCTTCAGCACAACATTGGTACAGGCCTTTGGCGCGTTGTCGCCACAATGATGTCTTCAAGTACCAACTGCGCCCCTCGTATGGATCGAGATCGGCAAGAGCAGTGAGCCCGTTGGCCAAGTTGTACTTGAAATAAACCTTGTCAGGGTACTCAGTTGCCAACTGCTCGAAAATCCCCACGCCTTGCGATACAAGTCCTATATGTTTCAGTAGCATACCGCCTTCGATGTAGCAGCCTGCTCGCAAAGCGGCAAGGTTGACTTTGCCGAACTCCGAATCATCCATCGAGTCGAGCCGCGCAATTGCCGCAGCGGGATCTCGGTCCAGATGTGCGTGCAGGTCGGCCTGAAGGCAGGCGAATTGTGCTTCAAAGTCATCGTCATGCCGCGGCATATTCCTGTCCTACTCGCATTTGATTGTTTGTAATGTCTTGGTACCTGGAACGATATGTCATGCCACTTCCGGTATTCTAGCCAGCCATGAGAGACGACAAAGCTAGCGGCCGCGACATCGACCAAATTCGCAATTCTGCAATGTCGATGAAGGTCGGCGCGCCAGACGACGGCAAGATCACAGAAATGGTGAGCTTGGGCGACCGCATGCTGGTCGTCATGGAACGGGCAATTCATGTCATGCAACTGGCCGATAGTATCGACCCTGGTCGCACCAACATCTCCATCCCGAATACGCAGCAAAGACTGCTGAGTCGGGGTGCCGACGATCCCATCGTCGCGAAAACTTTGCTCACCGCGCAAGTCCTCTTCAAGAAAACACATCTTGGAAATG
>Ga0172380_10008924_pt1 | contig 10793 bp, 9 predicted proteins | sample Leawe162metaG_FD_119747 | JGI IMG/M metagenome (GOLD analysis project Ga0172380, IMG submission 119747) | Leachate microbial communities from a municipal landfill in Southern Ontario, Canada - Leachate well 162 metaG | ecosystem: Engineered > Solid waste > Landfill > Unclassified | place...
ATTTGTGGTATTAAATATGAAATGTGATCTTCATGAAGCGAAGGAACTAGATTGTGATTTTTAACGATTAATTTAATCGTTACCGCATGACTTCCGTTGAGAACTTTCTCACGAATCTATGGCGAAAATATCATTATACTCTCAAGGAATGCCTCGCCAAATTTTGCCCGCGAAATAGTTGGGCGTTCACGGCTCAAGAATGGACGGCCGCGCTAATAACAACCCGAAATATTATGCGAGGCGCGTCCTGCGATGTCAGTCTATCAGAGTGGCGAGAATATTTTCAGACCCGGAACCATCTCATTAATAAAGGCGACTGCGAACATAAAATCACCCCGTTGATGGCCGCGGTAATTGCCGGCCGGGCCGATCTCGTTGAAGAAATTATGAGTTTGGGCGCTGATTTAGACCTCGAAACGGAAGAAGGAGAGTCGGCGAGAACTTTTGCTACCCATGATGTTATTATCAAAATATTTAATGATTTTCCTGCGCCAACTCTGCTTACATCCTGGGATTTGGCTATTTAGGAGATCACTATTACGCAATAAATTATTTTTTTCGTGTTAGACTATAGAATCACCGGTGGTGACACGATCAGGCCGCAAGAATGCAGGCCGATGAAACCATTCTCCCACCAATTGATGAGGAATATCATGACGATGACCCGAACACCGGCCTATCCCTTAATGAAATTATTCAAAAAAACGTAAGCAAGAACATCCGAAGCATCCGAGGTTTTTTCTCCGCAAATAACTTCATTACTGAGAAAAATAATCAAAAAACCAACATTATTAACGTCGGCGAGAAGAAGACCTACTGTGTTCCTGACACTCATATCGCAGAATTTTTCACATCCCTCGACGCATGTAGGAAGGAAAATCGCGAACTTTACTATTCTGAACGTCAGGAAACCGAAGACAAACAGAAATCCGGCATCATGATCGACTTCGATCGATACCAGCGCGCTGCCAAGGTCGAGGTGACTGACGCGCATTTCGATCAATTGGTTAGACATATTAGCAGAATTCTGTACGCCTCACTAGATTATGAAGCCCTGGCTGTTGATGATAGATTTGTATTTCACATATTTTTCATCCGAAAACCTGCGTTAGTTCAGTCGCAGACGCCATCAGGACCAGTGTTCAAGGATGGTTTTCATATTCTCATTCCCGAAATTCAAGTGTCAAAAGGGTTCAAAAAATACCTCAATCAGGAACTCATCAGCCGCGATATGATCAAAACCACCTTCAAGAACATTGACCACATTGACGCCCCTGAAAAAATGCTGGATAAAATGAGTTCATCGGCGCCAGTTCACTTTTTCGGATGTTCTCGACCGGGCAGGAATGTCTATGAACTTACGCATGCATACGAGGTCACATTTTGCCCCGATGATGACATCAATCGCGTGCCACTACCTGTCGCCGACCTTCTTGCCGACCCTGATCTCAATCTTACATATGAGTTAAGCTTGTCATTTTACATGGCGACCATCGGGGGGCATGCGACATGGTTAAAGAAGAATCAATTGGATTATCGTGCCTCTCTCGAGGGAAAAATCCAACTACTGGTGGAAAAATCATCCGGTGATATTATCGCCGATGATGATATTTTGTCGGCCGAAAATTCCGTCGATTTACTCGCGTTGAATAATGCTGAAGCTTGTCATTTGAAAAAATTACTCACGATTTTGGACATTAGTTATGCGACTGAGTATGAAAAATGGTTCAAAGTTATTTGCGCTATCGCTCACACGAGCGTCAATTACAAAGTACTCGCAGTGTGGTTTTCACATCGCCGGCCCGAATCATGGTCTCCCGCCGAGATCGACAGGGTATGGGCCGAGGCCACAGGATCGCGGTTCGGCCGCAAACCCGTGACTATTCGTTCTGTTCATCATTGGGCCAGAGAATCATCACCGCAATCATATCAAGAGATCGAGAAAGATCATTATTTCAATGTTCTTGCCCGCCGCGCATATGATAATGAAGGCCGTGTAGAACATACGGCCGCCGCGGAGACATGTTACGCAATGGTGGGTAATAAGTTCGTTGTCGATGTCGCGATTAATGAAAAGACAGGGAAAATGGGTTATGTTTTCTTTGAATTTGTAACGCCCGGACAGTCAATGCGCAAGGGTGAAGTTTACAAATGGCGCAAGGAACATGAGCCGGATAATATTCATTTATTCATCGGCGAACACCTGCCTAAGGTCTATGCACAGCTCGCGACTAACATCAAAGATCGCAAGGATAAGTCTCAAAACGAGGGTGAGATGAAATACTGGGCCAATACCGAGAAAACATTTCGCATATACATGTCCAAGCTCGGCAACGATATGTTCCAAAATGGAGTTGTGCGACAGTGCCAGTACAAGTTTCGCCAGCGTGGATTTTGTGAAGAATTGGATTCGTATGAAGATATTATCGGCGTTGGCAATGGCGTTTTGAAGCTCGGTGCAGAACCCGTGTTAATCCGTGGGTTTCATGAGTACAAAATCTCGAAGTTCACTGAAGTTGATTATATTCCATATGATCCTAATAACCCTTGCATTCAGCGTCTCGAGAAGGCCTTTGCGGACATGTACCCTGAAGAAGATGTATGTAATTTTATGTGGTATCATGCATGTACCGGCCTGGATAACAAAGAGTCCGATTGTATTTTAGTGTTTGAGGTCGGCGGCGGGCGCAATGGTAAGACATTCAAGGTCAAAATGATTCACACGGCCCTCGGACAACAATACTGTTCATCGGGAAAATCATCCCTACTAACATCTAAATTCGAGAGAGGTGAGCAGGCCAACTCTGCGCAAATGCACATAGTCGGTAAGCGATATTTTTACTTTGATGAATTCGAGTCGGGAGCAATCCTCAATACCACCCGTGTCAAAGCCATGGTCACGCCTGGTTATCAGTCCGGCCGTGATATGTATCGAGGACAAGTGAATTTCAAGAATACATGTAATCCGATTTGCATGTCCAATTTTGAGATCAGCGTCGAGACCACCGATCACGGAACATGGCGGCGAATGAAATATTACAAAAATAAGGTTAAATTCTGTGAAAATCCTAATCCGAAAAATCCATTTGAGAAACCTGTGGATCACAGATACCTCGATGAATTTCCCAACGATCCCGCCCATCAACAGGCAATGCTTTCAATTCTTGTGCATCGTCGCAGTATGCTCGACAAACTTTATGGGGGAAGTTTAAAGAATGTACCGACGCCTACCATGGATTATGAGACCGAGATATTTCGCAATAAACAAGACACTTTGAACAGATTTCTTACAGAATACTTGGTTCGATCGCCTGTCGCTGAGGCTATTTCTCTTCAGACACTCGGCACGCGTTACGCAGCATGGTACACTGCTACGACCAAAGGAGGCGCACCTGGTGATGTTCAATCGCAGCTTGAAAACTCTCGTGTCGCGGAACAGCTCGAACGCAGGGCCACTGGAGGCTATTTCTTGGTCGGGCATCGGCTGAAATCATGCCCCGAAGAGGCTCTTCAAGATGGTGAAGAGGAACTTCATGCCAATCTTCCCACGATCATCGGCGTGACTCCGAGAGTTTCTCCGATCTCCCGACCAGCTGAAGATCGCGAACATTTCGCAGATGATCTGACCAGAAATGCTCCTACGCATATTCAGCGGTCGGAACAAAATTTGACCAATAATATTGACGAGCCAGATATTAATAGTATCGCAGATCTGTTGGGTGAGCTACTTTAGATTTTTGCTTTGTAAAAATCACATGACTATAATCGGATCCACAGCCTCTTCCCCGCCGACAACGGTATCATTAATTATGTATTGCCCGTCGTGTTTACGTAAGTAAAGGGATAATTCTTTTTTGGTCAGGGTTATGGTAAGTTGCTCGGGCTCGAGATCGTTCAACATGTGGCGTTTACCACCCAATCGCACCGTGCAAAGAAGATAATATTTGATGATAGAATCCGACATAAAAATTAGTAGTTAAAATTATGGCAACCTGTGCATACTACCGAACATATCCTTTTTATGCAGTTCGTAGCAATCGTCTCAACCTTGTCTATCGACAAACCATGTGCTAAACACGTCCATCTTGTGTTTTTGTTTGAAAACGAAGAATCCGCCGTGGCCAAAATGCACACCATCGCATATCAATACCTATCACTCCAACTCGGAGACAAGTTCATGGGCTCGGTTAACATCGATATGGCCAACCCAGACCTATCCGCGAGCAAAATGGACTTTGTTAATCAGCCCGTAGGATCATTTTCACTCATCCGCGATGGCATGCGGCCAGTATTCCGGGTCAGGCTTAATGAAGAAATTGCCGCAGGTTGGTTCCGTGCGTCCTCGAGCAAAATTGCCGACGTGGGAACTTTCGAACTTCTCCATGTTGAAAACTTGGACATTCTCGGCCGCCTTATTAATGCAGAAAATGAGGTGAGAATCTTCAGTGAACTTAATGATACTTTATGTAATGATCATGTCCGGGTTTGTGACCAAAACACCTCGCTAGCGACCGTTGTGGAAGATCTTCAACGAGAAAATGATTCTTTGCGGGCAGAAATTGATAAAAATCGCAAATACATGCTCGAACAAGAAGGTAATCTCGCAAATCTGCGACGATTAAACCTCGATCGGGGTCGCAAGGAAGACGCAATGATTATTCATGATCCTCCTATGACCATTGCCGATCCAGCAACTCTTCCTACACCGCCACCTGTACCCGCTGCGCTCGTGTTCGCAACCCCTGTCGAACTATTGGCCAGCTGCGCCGCCGAGATTGCCAATTTTCCACAGAACAAATTATTAACTCGGGAAGAAAGGTCACAAAAAATGGCCGAAAGACGCGCGAAACTCGAATTACGCAAGCAAAAAAGAATCTATGAGAACAACGAAACCGTACAATGGATCGGATTGAGACGCCCAGAGAAAGTTGATGAATAAACTTCCCGACAATTTATTTTTTACCCGGCGAAGTCGATATCATGGCTTATAAACCCGTCGAGGACACTAATTCGGTCCGTGATGATATCATATATTTGTGTTTTGCGATTGTATTTCAGGGATAATTCTTTGTAAATCATCACTCGCGGTTTTACCTTATTAACAAATCCGAAAGATGCTTTTTCAGCCATGCTGGCCTCGTCCTCCCTAAATAATTTCGGGGTCTTCACTTTTACACCCAACATAGTCGCATATTCGCCGGCGGCATTTTGTGATAAGATATTATTACGATATCCGTCGTAAATGCAATATTTTATCTTGGTCACGGTGTCAATGATGGTATCCGCGGTAGCCAGCGCAATAGATGACGCATTATTGTGAAAAACATCAAGGCCGGCAATCAATGCCTGCTCAATAATTTCATCGCGTAATTTGATAAATTCAATACAAGTACGGTATGATATTGATGTCTTTTTACACCATTTTTGCAATCCATCGATGGCATTTTTAGCCCCTGGACGATCCATTGCGTATGAAATGGCATTAAACAGAATAATACCATGGATGAACTCGTCGCCAATAAGTAGCCGCGTCTTATACAACATGTAGGAAGTCACCATAAAACCGGGTAATCCCTCTTTATATATTGTGGCCCAATCAAGAGTGTCTCGTTCACCCTCGGAATCGATGAAACCGCGAGATTCTAACGCAAGCCATGCCGCAATGGTGATCATATCGCTAGTAGAACAATCCCAATAATAGGATCCAAGTATCATTCTCGCGGACTCCGGGGTTACGAGATTAAGACTAGCGGCTAACTTGCCGAGCTCGGTCAATCGTATTCCAGTCGCCCCGGTGATCAGGCCTATCGTGTACAATTTTTCCAGACCCGCGGAGAGAGCATCAGGTGTCGGAACATCAATCATGTCAATATTCTCGGCACTAAACCCACGATCATCAGTCGCATTTTTTAGTTGTTCGGCAATGATACTCAAGATAATAGGGCTGATATCATCGGTTAATATCTGAGGGAATTGTTGCGCAGGAAGTTTATCATAGATATATTTGGGGTAAAGAGCGTAAAATTCTCCTGGGAACTTGCGCCCCGCCCGACCTCGGCGCTGCCTTATTCGCGATACAGGCGCGGGTTTCGTCAATAAGCTTCGAATACCATAAACTGGGTTAAATTCTATTTCGCGGTTGTATCCGCTGTCAATGACATACTTTAGATTTTCCAGTGTCAGCCCCGTTTCGGCAACATTGGTTGAGATGATGACTCGCCGGCCCGGAGTATATTTTTTACCACCGATGATCACGATATGTTCGTTGATGGGGACGCGAACGGTGAGTGCAAAGTCATGATTTTGCGTCTGAAATGCCGGACCATCTATTTGTAATACAGACATCACGTTATGTCCTGCGGCCGCGAGACGTGTGTTCAACTTGTTCAGCGCCTCTGCGCAAATGATGAACTCGGCCTTGCCCGGCATGAAAATCAATATATCCCCGGCCCGCGGGTCGTCATCTTTACCCGACCCGGTTACTATTTTTTCCACTGTTTCCGCCGCTGCGACAGGATAATTGGACAATGTTGTTTCTGCCCATTTTTCAACGATTGGAGCAGTCGCGCCCACACACCAAATGAAATTCGTGCGCAAATCAATGCCAAAATATTTCAATAATGGCGCAGGGTCGAATGTTGCGCTCATTAAGACCACAAATGGGCAATCAGGCCTATGTTGATTACGCAAGAGGAAACTTTTCAGCATCGATATGGTCATATCGGTCTGTTGATCACGTTCGTGCGTCTCATCAATGAGAATGAATCGGTATTGTTTCATTATTTCTTCATCTGTTGAAGATCGTAATTGTTGCGCAAGGGTACCGATGGTCGCAGAAAGTAGACCGACTTCCTTGGGGCGAAATTTGTTGTATTTTGTCGACCAGCCGATTGTTTGCCCTAGTGTCATCCATTTTGAATTATGTTTCATCATTTCAATAACATTTTCAATGGCTGTCGCGACTCTCGGCTGAGTGCAAATAATACCTGCATTATCCTTGCCTTTGACTAATTTTTTGTAGATTTCGGGAGGCAGCGCGGTCGATTTTCCCGAGGCCGTCTCGGATTTTAATATGAGGACTCGGTTGGCAATGCCGGTTTTTTGCCCGGCTATCTGAAACCAATTTATTATGTAGTCAAGGGGTACCCACTTGTTTAGTTCGGCCTTAACATCGGCATCGCCGTCGGGGGCCTGCAACTTGCCCTTAATCATCAGTGTTGGCAGCGCCATAGGGATTATAATATAGTGCTAGCGTTTTATATGATGATAGTTATGACTCTTCCAATGTTGAATGAAATATTTATCGCGGGCATTATTGTTGCGGTCATTATTTTTATGATTCTGAGGCGTAACTCCGAGAACATGATTAATGGTACGCGGGTGGCGACATTTTATTATGCCCCCTGGTGCGGATATTGCAAGGATATGACCCCTGAATGGGAAAAAATGAAGGTCGCATTAAAAGGCACCGGAATTATTCTCCGCGAAGAAGACGCAACGATCACCAGGCCACCCGGCATCACCGCGTATCCGACTATCCGGGTCATTGATGAGAATGGCCATACTCGCGATCATATCGGCGCGATGAACTTTGATGACCTGCGCCGGTGGTTAGTGACTCCTGGCGGGTCTACTCAATTGCCTTGAGAGGCTCCTCGCTAATCTCTCGCTCCTCGCTAATATCTCGCTCCTCGCTAATCTCTCGGCCGAGTTCGCGAAAGAATTCAACACTCTCGGGATCGAACGCCGGATGTACATGAGATTTCGCCGCGGCTCTGTCGGGATAATAATGGCGGGGCACAGTAAACAGATCTGCCTTACCCAATTCATGATGCATGCGATTGAGGGCGACCTCGCGGGCCACATTAATGTTTTCGCTGCCATATGTTTTTACTGTCGGTCGCAGGGGTGACGCCTCGGTATCATTGGTTTGTATCATCCTGATAATTGACTGATATAATGTCAGATATCCGTTCGCGATCTGTAAATTGCGATCTTTATTCACAAAATATTTACACAAGAAGTGTTTCAATAAATATTGTGCGTTCACAATTCTGAAGACTTTGCCCGCGAATTCGACAGAATTTACGGCGAGAAGCTTATTTTTTGTGTCATAAATGGTAACAGGATTCTTTCCCATCCTTCCCTCATATCGCGCGGGAATCAAATTAATGTACGGCTCAAATATTTTTTTATCAGTCGCGCCGATCTCCCCGGCCGCCTTTTTCACATCGAAGTGCATGATTTCAATTCCGGGCTCAATTGCGCAGAATGTCATGCTATTTTCATCAAATTCAAAGGTCGCGGAAATAACATCCTCGGCCAAGCCTCCTGATTGTTTGTACGAAAAATATAATAATGCATACGCTGCCGACCCGCATAATACATACTTGCGTAAACTCGCTGGGGCCGTCACGGGGGCCATAATCACGGCATGATCCTTTGGCAATTCAACCGGATAGTATTCTGCCAACTTGTTAAATCTCTTGATATCCTTGCCCCATCTTGCGAACACGACCTCCCGCGGTGAATCATCGTATGGAAAACTCAGACTCGAATGAATATCAATTCGCTGAAATAAGGGATGGATTATCCTCATACCCTGATATTCTAAATATGGCAACTTGTCGAATACTTCTTGCGGCCGGTAAGATAAATCTGCGATGAAATGATTCGACACGAGGTCGACACGCATAGTTCCAACATGGGTCGCGTTAATTGATCTGGACTCCTTGAACCCATGCTTGTAGAAAATATCAGCGAGCTGATAGGAGTGTTCGACATTGGCCGGCGAGTAGAAATCGAAATCGAAATCGATATAATCATCAGGGTATATCGCGCCACCACGTAGTCGTAATGCATAGTCGATGGCCATGCCGCCATAAATAATCAGTTTATTATCGATAATAAACTGCTTCACCAACTCTGCCGCGACCAACAAGCTGCCGAACGCTGGGTCATTAAGAGTAGCGATATGTTCATACTTTTTACTGTTTTCTGCGTAAGAATCCCCAACAAGGGGTTTCGAATCATCTTCGTGATTATCCATTTAAACGTATGCTGGCGGATGACCGTGTATACTGTATCTAAATCAAAATTTGAAGCGTCAAGTTAATAAGCCAGAGACAGTATGCATCATGAATTCGACGGAGATATCATTCCTCAAAGCGAAATTGACTTCCTACTTGGCCGTGGCCACATTGATGACGAACTACCATACAACTTCTGCCCAGACTGCCGTCTGCCTATGTGTTTGGACCTAGCCGAATATCAATGTAAGGAATGCGGTCTGACGATGAAGAGCGAGTCCGGTGAAATTGGTAATAAAATCTTTGAAGATATCGGTAATGCATGCATTCGCATCTCCACCGGCACAAATCGTGGTAGATTTTACAATACCCCAGGCGATTATTCAAAGACCCAAAGAAAGGTCATCGCCGAGCAGCTCGCAAGAAAGGCCAAGGAATATACCGGCCCAGCATTCTCGCAAGACGTTCTTGCTGCGGCAGCTACGCAATACAATTATATCCAGCGATTTATTACCGAAGAGGATTATGACGCCAATGGCGCCGCGATTGCAAAGAAATTTGTTCATCGCAGCAATTACAAGGACGAAGTATTGGCAGGACTAATTTATTTTGAAGGGATCCGAGTGGGAATATTCAGAAAAAAGAAGGATATTTCGACCTTTATGAAACTCACCACGAATGGATTCGCCCGGGGCGAGGATGTCCTGCGAAATTTGCACGCAGAAGGGAAAATCGATCTTCCTGTTGACCGTGAGGATACCGTTGAAGGATTTCTCGATCGATATCTTGAAGCGTTGAATATCGAAAGCACGCGACACTCGGGCTTCGTTATCGATATCATTACCGAGGCCGAACGCAGAAAGCTTGGTGCCGGTAGTCAGTTATCATCCAAAATTGTCGGAGCCTTATGGATCTTGATCACAAAACTCAAACTTAACATCACTGCGAAAGCTCTCGAGGAAGCCACGGACAATACGCGGAAGAATACATTCATGAAATTTCATAAGATTATCTGTGATAATTACCCTACATTTCATGCAATTTTCGTCAAACACGGGGTTCCGAAACCGTGAGCGGATGATTTCGTTGTGACGGAAATCGTCCTATTTTTTCCATATGAAAATTCGCGCACACATCATATGTAAGGCATTCTGATTATCAAAAATGACCGACAACATTGCCGATCCTTTGCCGGTCCCCGAAACACCGGTGACTCCTCCCTCACATCAGCCTCACATGATGACACCACTTGCGCAAATCGGCGAACAAATTTCCAAACATTATGGAAAAGGTTTCGAAGGACTTCGTTATCGATTTCCTATGCAAATGACGGACGGGGCAATTGTTGAATTTGTGGATGTATCTGGCGAAACACCCGCCATTATTGCATCGGCGAGATTACGGTTTCGCAATCGTGTCCTAGTGCAAGAAAATGGTGATATGTACGCAGAAATCCTGATGAGTGATTTGGCATTTTCGCGGTCCGAAATCACAGTGAAAATTCCTGCACCTCCCGCGCCGGAAGGGGGTGATTTGTAAATTAAACACCAAATGATTATTTTTTGTCATGGACGGAGAAGAACATTCATCACATCGTAAACTGTCTCCGGGCGAATTTATTGTCGGCCTCAAAACAGTCGCACCTCTTGGTCAGGGTAGGCAAGCCTCAGTCTGGCATGTACGCAGTGGCGGTGTCGAACCCGAGTCGGCCGGAAGTACCGCGCCGGAGTTCGCCCTCAAAGTTTATCGGTCGGGAGACAAAAG
>Ga0172380_10008925_pt1 | contig 10791 bp, 10 predicted proteins | sample Leawe162metaG_FD_119747 | JGI IMG/M metagenome (GOLD analysis project Ga0172380, IMG submission 119747) | Leachate microbial communities from a municipal landfill in Southern Ontario, Canada - Leachate well 162 metaG | ecosystem: Engineered > Solid waste > Landfill > Unclassified | place...
ACTGGCTCTTTTCGATGACGGTAGGGATGAGCATGGGTTTAATTAGTTTAGTTCTTAAACTCTACCTCCAATCGGCTCTATTGTCAATATTTTACGCCTGCTTCCTCCGTCGCTTAAGCTTCGGAGGACGAGCCTTCCAAGAATCGGAGGACTTTTTCGTTGGTGAGGACTGTGGTGATGTAGATAGTTGCGCGTTCGCGTTCGTCTGCTTCGCTGTGGCCGTCGTGTGGTTCGTGATTTTCGAAGATGTGCTCGACTTCCTTCTCGATTTCGGCCTTTGAAGGGAAGATCTGTTCGGTGAGCGCTACTTCGTTGAGGATGAGTTGGATGCGTGCGCGCTTCTCGGCGTCGGGGCGCATATCTGCTGCGAGCTGTTCTTCGGTCTTACCGAGCTTCGTAAAATATTCAGCAGGCTTCACGCCCATGCGCTCGAGATCCATCTTGAACTGCATCATAAGCTTGCCGAGCTCTGCATCGATGATGATCGCTGGGACGGGGAAGGGGGTCTTTTCGACCAATGCTTCGAGAATGGCGAGGCGGCGCTTTTCTTGTGCCTCGCGCTTCTTGTCGAGCGACATGCCTTCTTTGACCTTTTCATGCATAGCGTCAGCGCTCTCGAACGGTCCGAATGACTTGGCAATCTCGTCGGTTAACTCTTCTTTGGGGGCATCGGGTCCTGCTGCCTTTGCCCGCTGTGTGAGGAGATCGTCGATGAATGTGGTGACTTCAGCATCATCAACGGTAGCTTCAAGAATAGGGTTCTTTGCCGCGACTTCCTTGGCAATCGATTTATAATCTGCGAGATCAATCTTCGGTGTCACAGCTGTGGTGATCTTGAATCCAAGAGGGTTGCCGGCGGCGAGCTTGGTGACCGATACGTCAGGACGGCCGATTGCATCGATCTTGTTCTCAATGAGGAGGGATGGGTATTGCTCAGAAAGCGCGCGGTTCGCCATCTCTTCGAGGACTGCGTATTCGCCGACGTGCTTCATGAGCATGTCTTCGGGTACGTGGCCTTTGCGGAATCCATCGATGGAGACTTCTTGGCCGAGTTTGCGGAGCGCAGCAGGGCGGTGCTTTTCGAGGTGCTCTGCAGCAATCTCACCCTCGATGGTTACGGTCGAATCGTCGTTTTTCGTTACTTTTGTGTCAGTCATATATAGATGATGTATCGATTATAGTCGCACCACTTTAACGTAGAAACGAATAACAGACAACAGACGACAAACAAGAAAGGCCCCGAGTTCTTCGGAGCCCTTCGTTTGTTGTTCGTAGTTTGTCGTCTGTCTAATATCCGAACTCTCCGTTGAGCGTACTCATCTCCGCATCGAGGTTGTCGAAGTTATCTGCATCGAGATCGCTTTCGATTGCCGCGGTGTCGTCAGAAGGAGACGTTGTAGCAAATTCTTCCGTGGTCGTCGCCATCTGTTCGGCGTTCTGTATCTCCGAGATGCGAGTGAAGAAGTAGAAGGCGCCGACGATGAGGACGATGATGACCACGATGATGCCGACGATCGGGCCCTGTGATGGTGTCTGTGTCTGGACTGGATCCATAGAAGAGATTATTAACGGCTATTATTAGTATTCCAATCGTCCATCGCTTCGGTCTTACCGTCCAAGCGCTTTGCCTGGGAGTCACCCTTTATAGCATCAAGCGCCTCGCGGAGGTGTGTCCATGCTGATTTGATTTCTGTTTTTACTGCACTGAATGCATCACGGAATCCTGAGAATCGTTCGTCGGTCTTTGTGTCATCTGCAGTGATGGAGTCAATGTCTACGTCGATCTCGCTCAAGAGTTTTGTTGCATCAGCAATGTCGGTGCGCGCTTCTTCGAGATGTGTGCGTGCATCGGTGAGTGTCGTGTCAGTCTCGTCTTCAATCTTTTCGATGCGTGCTTCGACTCGGTCAGCGATGTTCTCGAGACGAGCGATTGCCCATTCGAAACGCTTCGTCATCATCTCAATCATTCCTCCGATGCGCTGTTTCGTAAATTCATCGAAACGTATCTTCATACCCTCGCGGCGCTCCTCGATGTTCTCCTTTATAAAGTCTTTGCGTTCCGTCTTGTTCTCCATCATGAACTCGCGACGCTCCTCCATGCGATCTCTCCATGACTTGTCATCCGTTGTTGTTGAATCTTCTGCTCGCGCGACACTCGTGGTGATGAGTGCTGCGAACACGAAGAATGAAAGCAAAAGTGTTTTATGTTTCATATGTTCGTTTAGGCTGCTATGGGTTAATTATACAGAGAGCAATTGGCAATTAGCAATTAGGCTTTGTGTTATAACAAATGCCCCCAAATCGGGGGCATGTGTCTTTCAATTGCTTACCTGTCTGCCGACAGGCAGGTTGCAAATTGCTATTTGCTGAATTTGTCTTGGTAGAGCTTTTGAGAATGCTTGATTGCCTCGATTGCCGCAGCTTTGTCGTTGATACTGTTGATTGCAACGTGGTGACTTCGGGGGTCATCGCTCTTGAGCAACTTGTATGTTTCGAAGAAGTGCTTGTACTCCTTGAGTGCATGCCTGTTGAGATCCTTGAGATCCAACACATCCTCCCAACGCGGGTCGTCGATTGGCACGGCGATAATCTTCGCGTCCGAATCTCCTGAATCGTTCATGTCGAACATCGCAACTGGTCGAACTCGGACAAGGATGCCGGGAGCAAGTGGAAATGTCGCGAGCACAACAACGTCGAGCGGGTCACCATCCTCCCAGAGTGTTTGTGGCACGAAACCATAATCGAATGGGTATGCTGCCGCATTGTAGTTCGCTCGATCGAGAGCAATGAGTCCCGTGGACTTATCGATCTCGTATTTGTTGTTCGAGCCTTTAGCAATCTCGATGATTACATTGAGCTCTTCGGGGTCTTTTCCCCATGAAACATCATGCCAGAGGTTCATAGATGTGATGATTATTAGTCAAATAAGACTTTATCTAAATTTTATCTCCCTTATGCTAGGGCCCTACTCAGCCTTTTCTGCTGGTGTCTCTGTTTCAGCCTCAGGAGTAGGTGCTTCGACTGTTTCACTGGATGCTGTTGCTTCTTCGTTGTGTGAAACAGCTTGTTCAATAGCATCAGAGACCGCTTCGGACTTTGCCTCGCTTGCTTCCACTACTTCAACTGGAGTTGCGACAGGAGTTTCTGATACAGCTACCTCGCTTCCGTCGGCGTTCGTGCCGGTTGAACGGATGTCGATGCGCCAACCGGTGAGCTTTGCAGCGAGACGAACGTTCTGTCCGCCGCGTCCGATTGCAAGTGACTGCTGATCGTCGGTTACCGTGACAACTGCCTGATGCGCTTCTTCGTCAGTAATCTCGACGGAAATTGTTTTAGCAGGGGAGAGCGCGTCTTCGATAAAGTGCGCAGGATTCTCTGACCATTCGATGACGTCGATTTTCTCACCACCGAGTTGTCCCATCACGGTCGAGACGCGGACACCACGCTGACCGACAAGTGCTCCAACAGGATCGATGTGCGAATCTTTTGCAGCGACTGCAATCTTCGATCGTGATCCTGGTTCGCGTGCGATTGCCTTAATTTCGACGGCACCTTGTGCGACTTCTGGCGATTCTGATTCGAACAAACGAACCAAGAAGTTTGGGTGTGAACGTGACAAGCGCAGGAATACACCGCGAGGAGATTCTTCGACGCGGAAGAGATATGCGCGAATGCGCTCGCCTGCGCGATAGCGCTCGCCTGGAATCTGTTCGTCGTATGCGAGGAGTCCTGTTGCACGACCGAGGTCGATGAAGATGTTCCCGCGCTCGATGCGTTGAACGGTACCTGAGACAATCTCGCCTTCGCGTGCGCCGAATTCTTTGGACAAGTGCTCCTTCTCCGCTTCGCGGATTTTCTGGATGATTACTTGCTTCGCGGTTTGTGCTGCGATGCGACCAAAGTCGTCGCGTGCTTCGAGCGGGAATGCAATCTCGTCACCAACAACAACACCGCGCTTCATCTTGCGCGCGTCTTCGAGGAGGATATGTTTCTCGGTATTAAAGATTGGAAGCTTTTCTTCTTCGACTCCATCGGCCGACACCGTTGGCTCTTCGTAATCATCTTCCGCACCTTCTTCCTTGAAGCGGACGTTCGTTTCATCGACGGCGGTCTTCACTTGTTCGAACTCGGCGGTGCCGGTGTTCATATCAAAACGGACGCGAATGACCTGGTCGCGTTTTCCGTATTCTTTCTTATATGCGGTTGCGAGCGCTTGTTCGATCGCGTCGTACATCTTTTCTTTGGAGACGCCGCGTTCGTTCTCGAACTCTGCGAGGACCGTCGAAAGGGTCTTCAAATCGAATGGCATAGATTTTTGATTACGTGGTCTATTAATGCTTTTGGTTAGACTAGACTCCAAGCCCCAGAATCCAAATTCCAATTGTCATTTGGGATTTGGAACTTGGAATTTCTAACAAAACTGCCGCCTTCCGTCTCGGATAAGCAGCAATCACAGCAAGACCGTATTGAGTAACGAGAGCATCATACACCACATCTGCGGTGTTATCAACAGTGGGGGAGGCCGAAGCGACTTCGATTGGGTATCATATCGGTAACGGGTCTCTTTGCTCGTACTCTTATCATTTTCATACTATCTATAATGGAATCACCACTCATTAATGACATGCGTTCGCCGATGCAATCCACTCCATCGACACCGGTCGTCGAGACTCACAAACAGCGTAAAGGAATCATCATGGTGGTCGTTTTCATTCTCATTCTCCTTGCGCTCGCCTTTTGGCTTGCAGATATGAAGCCAAGCCTTCGCTATGACGATGCGGGCAATGTGATCACTGATGCAGCCCCAGGAACGCTCGTCGCAGGCTTCCCATCGGAACTCCTCTGGGAGACGGGAGTGATGATTGAGGGCAGTTACTCGATTGCATATGAAGCAGAAGGAAAAAACATGCCATATGCCCGCTATACATCTGCCGAGTCATATGCTCAGAACGTAATGGTTTTCCGTGCAATCCTTCAGGAAAAAGGCTGGACGATCCTCAAAGATGCTTCGGTTGATGACGTCCCGGCGACGAACTTCTATGCCTCCAAAGACGCTGCAGAGACCAATATCATGCTGGCGCAGAACGGGGATGGCACGGTCACTGTCCAGATCTCGTATATAACGACCAAATAGTCATATGAAACAACCTTTTTCAATGAAAACTATCGTACGGAACAGCGCTTTCGGCCTCGTCGCACTTCTCGCGCTTGTTTGGGTATCAGCTCCTACGCCTGCGAACGCGCTTGCAACGTGCTCGACGGTCCCTAAGCCAATAATGACTATCGCCATTTCGGGCTATGGGGCCTTCTCTAATTCAGCAAGCAATCTCGATGCTGTGGGTTCTATAACCGTCCCGTACGGAACATCGCTTTCGGCGACATTCTCGAACACATCAATCGCTGCCGACACCTACACCCTCATCGACTCATGGCCCGGAGGGAGCCAGACGTGGAATCATATGAATCCCGGGTCGCGCACTCATGCGACGGGCGCTTTGACGGCGAACACCTACTTCAATATTTATGTTAGCACTGCCTGTTCGCCGGACCCGTTTCCCGGCCCACAAAGCGGTCCGGAAGGATCGGTCCGCGTGAACGTAATTGTTCAAGCTGCACCCACCCCTACAGCAACACTCACTGCTTCACCAAACCCAGTGAACTCAGGAAGCCCAACCACGCTCACATGGACATCAACGAATGCAACATCATGTACAGCAACAGGTGGTGCAGGATTCTCAACGGGTAGCGCGACTGGAGGGAGCGATGCGTCGAGCAATCTCACATCGCAGACAACATTCTCGATGTCGTGTACTGGCGCAGGAGGCTCGGTGACAAAGAGCGTCACGGTGGGTGTGAATGCAGCACCGACCTGTTCCGTCAGCCCATCATCCGCAGCGCCCGGAGCAACAGTTGTGGCGACAGCGGCAGGAGGCACAAGCGGTTCATATACATGGAATACCGGCGGAGGTTCAGCCTGTGCGGCGGGGGGAACCTGTTCAACGAGCTATGGAACAGCCGGCTCGAAGACAATCACGGTAACGCGAAACAGTTTGACAGGAACCTGTCCTGTCACCATTAGCACTAATCCTGTAAACGGCATTTGTGGTTCTTCAAACGGAGGAACATTTGCTACTGCACCCACAACAAATCTTTGTAATCCAGGAACGGCATCTGCGGTCTCAGGCGGAAGCTCATGGACATGGACATGTGCCGGATCTGGCGGGGGAACGACTGCAAGCTGTAGTGCATCGATGCTTGTTCTACCTCCAACAATTACCTGTAGCGGTCCGTCAGCAGGACAAACAGGAGTCAGCTATACGTTCACCGGAGGTGGGGCGTCGTCATACACATGGGCCGTCTCTCCGACAACGGGGCTAACTCCTGCGGGCGCCTCAGGTTCAGGAACATCAGTCGCAAAATCATTCTCAGCGGCCGGAACGAAGACAGTCACATTCACAAATGGCGCACAAAGCGGACAGTGTACGATCGCTATTACAGCGACACCGCCAGCGCTCAGCTTCAATCTCAACGTTAATGGTTGGAACAATCCTCCTCCTATCGCATACGGCACCATCCCGACGATTTCATGGACATCATCAGGTGCTGATAGAATCGATGATCAAGGAGCATCTCCAGCAGATACCGACTGGCCTGGTACATCAGACATAGGAGCGGCCGGTTCACACTCGATTTCACCACTGGTTCGAACGGTATACAGCGGTCGCGCAGTCAGATTCTCTCCACTCCCGGTTACACAAATCACTGATTCCGTCACGGTCCGTGTCCAGCCACAGTGTTTGCCAGCAGGACAGACGGCAACGGTGAATCAGCCGGTGAGTGATTCTCTTGAAGCGGCCGGTGGAAACGGAACATATGCATGGACAGCGACAGGCGCAACACCAGCATCAGGCACGGGTGCAACGTTTGTACCGACATACAGCACAACAGGAACGAAAACGATTACACTCACCAGCGATAGCTTGAGCACAACTTGTACGGTAACGGTGAATGCTGTTCCGGTCACGACCGGCACCGTCATCGTCAACTCGGTGAATGCGGAGGGTGAAGCATTCCTTACGACATGGGAACTTGCCGGCCCATCAGGTGGATCGCAGTCTCAGGGCACTCCCTCTGCAAACGCGACATATACGAGCATGCCTACAGGTTCCTACAACCTAACTGCGGGAGATGTTGATCAATACACCGTAGCGATCACACCTGGTGGGGGTCAGACTCTTGCGGCAGGTGGCACGATAACATACACGATTACATATACACCTGTGCCGGCTGATCCGGGAGAGCCGTGGGTTGACCTAACGGCGGACCCGACAAAAGTCGCTGTAGGAGATTCATCGATGCTTTCTTGGACATCTGACGGTATCGAGCCGGGGACATGTGTGGCGACAGGTGGTTGGGAGAAATCACGAGACGATGCAGGTAGTGAGAGCACCGGTGAACTTACCCAAGATACGAGCTACACGATTACCTGTGACAAACCACAGACCGGCAAAGGTCTTGCTGGAACGGTGAGCGATACAGTGAACGTATCTGTTGTCGATGTGACCGGTGATGACGATGATGGCACTCCAGACTGTTCTGATGGTGTTAACAACGATGCTGGTGATGAACTCATCGACTATCCGGCAGACCCTGGTTGTTATGGACCTGAAGACCCGAGCGAAGAAGACGTTCCTGTGCCAGGAGATGATGACGACGTTATCATCGGCGCGTGTGACGATGGCTTCGACAATGACGGCGATGGTACCATCGATGGGGCAGACACCGGATGTAACAGTGGTGATGGTACCGAACAAAGTGAGCCGGACATCCGAGAGATTTAGGAGAAGGCGACAACTGAAAGAAAACAATAAGAAAGCCTCCGATATTCGGGGGCTTTTTGTTTGTCTTTCTTATAGACGATTGGGCTTGTTGGTTGTAGGCTGTTGGCTGTAAGCATCTATCTCTATGAAATCTTTTATCCGCCTTGTCATCCTGTGCGTTTTTGCCTTCAGCGTCATCTACGCCATCGATGGACTCGGTGATCGTTCGTTGTCGGAGCTTCCTGTACTCCGCAATGTCATAGAAAAACCTACTGAACCATTCACGTTTGTCATGGTGGGGGATGTGATGCTTGGTCGCACCGTGCGCAATCGGATGCGTGCAAGTGGAAATGATCTTCCGTTTGTGAATGTCGGCCCCATCTTTGCGGGTGCAGATGCTGTGATTGCTAACCTCGAAGGCCCGATTACTTCGCTTGATGCGCCCGACGAACGTATTTCACCAGAACAACCGTACTCGATGCGTTTTGCATTCGATCCCATCGCTGCACAGGTGCTTCGCGATGCTGGAGTGACGCATGTGTCGCTTGCTAACAATCATGTCGGTGATCAAGGAATAGAAGGAAAGGCGGATACCCGAAAGAATCTGATTGAAGCGGGAGTCGAATATTTCGGCGCGCCATGGAAACTCGATGTTGGTACGGTGTCACACATCCGCCCCGAAGGCCACGACATCGCACTCATCGGAATTGATGCGACCATCGCGCCACCCAATCTGCCTGAACTTTCGCGTGAGATCAAAAGTTTTGGTACGAGCACGCACATTGTTGTTATGATGCACTGGGGTGATGAGTATCAGCCGGTGCACAACGCGTTTCAAGAGACGATCGCACATGTGCTCATTGATGCAGGTGTTGATGCTGTTGTTGGTAGCCACCCGCATGTCATCCAAGATGTTGAAGTCTACAACGGCGCGCCGATTTTCTATTCGCTTGGTAATTTTATATTTGATCAATATTGGAATGCAGACGTCCGAAGCGGTCTTGCACTTCGCATCACGCACGATGAGGCAGGGGAGCGATACCAACTTGTTCCGATTGATGGCAACCACGCTCAACCCAAGCTTATGGAAGAACCCGCACGACAAGCGCTTCTCGATGCGCTCGCTGCTCGCAGTCAGCCTGACCTTGTAGAAAGCATCAAGGCGGGACTTCTCGTTATTTGACGAAAACCCCTATTTCGCGTATCTTCATAGGTGCAAAACCAGAGAAAGCAAGCGGTCGAAAGACCTTGAAATACCAGCTTGCCGAGGTCGAACTTCCTGTTTTGCTGTTATCAGTCGGATAGATACAGACGACATCTCATTGTCGTCTTACCCAACCATGGCTCTTACACGAGAGAAAAAGGGAGTGATCCTCACGAACTTCAAGGATATCCTTTCACGCGTCTCGACGGCTGTCTTCGTCACCTTCAAGGGCCTTTCGGTCGGCGAAGCAACGGAGCTCCGCAAAGCGCTCAAGAAAGAAGGTATCGCATACAAGGTCGCAAAGAAGACACTCCTCGGCAAAGCACTCGAGGGTTCTGCATTCGAAGGAACTGTTCCGGCACTCGAAGGGGAGATTGCATTCGCATACCCTGAGAACGCCGATGACAGCGACGTCACTGCAGCAGCTCGCGGTGTGTACGCATTCGAGAAGAAGCTCGAAGGCAAGCTCGGCATCGTCGGCGGCATCTTCAACAAGATGTTCAAAGACAAGTCAGGCATGCTCGAGATCGCGACCATTCCGTCACAGCACACGCTCCGCGGTATGTTCGTAAACGTCATCAACGCTCCTATTCAAGGATTTGTTGTGGCACTCAGCGCGATCGCAGGCAAGAAGACAGAGTAGAAACTCCAAATACCAAAATCCATATTTCAACTAATCAGACAAAAACTCCAAGCATCCATTTTGGAATTTTGAGATTGAAATTTAGTTGGAAATTGGAGCCTGGGACTTGGAATTTAATTCATCAATTAATCTCAAACTATTATGGAAGAGAACGCAGTTGTAGAGGTACCGGCACAGTTCAAGGACCTCGTTGAGAAGATCGAGAAGATGACCGTTATCGAGCTCAACGAGCTCGTGAAGGTGCTCGAAAAGAAGTTCGGCGTATCAGCAGTCGCAGCGGCAGCAGCTCCAGCAGCTGGTGGTGCAGCAGCAGATGAGAAGAGCGATTTCACAATCGAACTCACATCAGCAGGCGACAACAAGATCGCTGTCATCAAGGCAGTGAAGGACATCGCAGGTCTCGGCCTCAAGGAGGCAAAGGATCTCGTTGATGGTGCTCCAAGCGTCGTCAAGGAAGGTGTCAAGAAAGAAGAGGCAGAAGAGATGAAGAAGAAGTTGGAAGAAGCTGGAGCAAAAGTTACGCTCAAGTAATATTCAAAAACGCAGGAACGCTCCCAGAAACGGGAGCGTTTTTGTTTACCTCGAACCCGTTAAGAGGTTTCATGTAAAAAAGAAGTGGCGACAGCTCCGGAGAACTGTCGCCACTTTGTTGCGCCCCGTTAGGGGTACTTCACGAACCGATCTTCTTCTAGCGGGTGATCACCCAGGCGCCGTCGGGCTGCTGGTCGAGAGTCGCAGCGTGTCGGTCGAACGCGTTGTTCACCTGGTAGATCGAACCGCCGACGTATTGATTGCTGCCGAACTGCGCCGTCGTGGTGTTCATGTCGAGCACCGGGGTGTTCATCATGCGGGACACGGCCACGATGGCGTAGACGCCGCTCTTGGTCTTCACCATCAGCACACGCCGGAGAGTCGCCGAGCTCTTCTCGTTGTCGGCGAACTGCGTCGCGTCATCGTCCACCGACGCGGTGAGCAGGATTGTCAGCGCGAGCTGGTCGCCTCCGGCCATCTTGGCCAGGCTGACGGTGCCGTCGTAGCTCTGCTTGAGCTCGAGGACGGCGAACTCCACCCCCGGTGCGGGGGCGGCGAAGAGCGGGAAGGCGGTCAGGACGGCCAGAACGGTG
>Ga0172380_10008926_pt1 | contig 10790 bp, 11 predicted proteins | sample Leawe162metaG_FD_119747 | JGI IMG/M metagenome (GOLD analysis project Ga0172380, IMG submission 119747) | Leachate microbial communities from a municipal landfill in Southern Ontario, Canada - Leachate well 162 metaG | ecosystem: Engineered > Solid waste > Landfill > Unclassified | place...
AGCGACATTTTATCACTTTTATTTTTAAGTTCAACCACTCTTTTAAAATCAATATCCTCTTTTACGATAACAGCCTCTTTTGTGCTCCATAACCTCTCTCTAAATGGTCCTGATGGAAAACAGGATGAATTTTTGCTTTTCACGTCTATAAGAATGTCCAGTTTTTTTATATCATGTTTTGAGTAGGCATCATCTAAAAATAGAATTTTTGCACCCATTTCTTTGGCTTTTAAAACACCTTCATTTCGATTTTCACTAACTATTACTTTTGCGTTAGGAAGTTTATGTGCATAGATCATAGCTTCATCACCGCTAACATCTACACCGCACAAAATCTTATTGCCATCACTTATAACCACAAGACCTCTGCTTTGGCGACCATATCCGCGAAGAATTATCGCAACGTCTTTATATCTTGAAGCAAGTGCAGTCACTAGGGGAGTTTTACCGCTTCCGCCAACGCTTAAGTTCCCGACACTTATTATGTCCACTCCGAAATCTACACTATTTTTGCTCTTAAATCTCAGGTACATGTAGAAACAGTATAGCCAGCTAAGAGGCAAAAGTAAAATGGAAAGTGCTCTTTGGATGGGGTTTGGGTTGTAGAAGTACTCTTCAACCCAAAAGATTATCTTTTTGCGCATTACGACAGACAATCTAACATAAACTAAACTCTTGTCGAAGCAACTAATTTAATTTTATCTATAACAAACTGAACCTCTTTATCCTGCATGCTCGCATGTATCGGAAGAGACATAACCTGCTGATAAGTCGTAAGCGCCACCGGAAAATTATTAACTTTTAGAGCATATTTGTTTTTGTAGTATGACAAAAAGTGAAGCGGTATATAGTGCAAACCGACTTCAATACCGTGTTTTTTAAGTTCAAGCGCAAAAGAGTCTCTGTTTTTATCCACTTTTATTATGTAGAGAGAGTATGGATGCTCATCGCTACTTGGCTTTGGCACAGTGATGTGAACAACGCCATCAAGAGCCTTGTTGTACATCTGCGCTATCTCTTTTACTCTTTTTAGATTTTTATCTTGCTCTTTAATCTTTGCTCTTATGTATGCAGCATCTAATTGGCTCATTGAGTAATCAAACCCGATATCGACAACGTCATAAACATAATCAAGCGAATCTTTGTCTCTTGTCATTCCGTGAGAACTTAAAAGTTTTGCGCGCTCTATTGTCTCCTCGTTGTCTGAGACAATCATACCGCCGTTACAAACATCTTTTTTCAGGTGAGAAGAGAAGTTAAAACATGTAATATCAGCCCCAGTAGAGCCTATCTTTTTACCTTGATATGTAGCACCCAAAGCTTCACTTGCATCCTCTACGATTTTTACATCATATATCTTTGCCATGTTGTAGAGTCTGTTTAAATCCGTACACTGCCCTGCTACGTGAGTCACTATAACCGCTTTTAGTTTTTTTGCTTTGTTATCCTCTAGATATGTTTCTAGTTTATCAAGATTTATATTGTAAGTTTGTGCGTCTATATCCACAAAAACTGGCTCCGCATCAAAATGTCGAACAACCTCGGGAACGTCTGGATGTGCATTTACAGAACAGACAACTTTATCGCCTCGTTTTAAATCAAGTGCCAACATTGCCAAATGAAGCGCAGAAGTCCCGTGTGAAGTAGCAAGTGCATACTCTGAGCCTATATATGAGATAAACTCCTCCTCAAGCTCTTTTACCTGATCAATATCCTCACCGTCCAAAACGTCACTTACGTTTGAATGTGCATCTCTGCTGCTCTCATACTTACAAAATTCAACTTTCATTGCTTCTTCCTTATAGTCTTATATCTCTTGGATAGTTAAAATCGTGGTTTATAGTTCTAGATGTCAGTTTAGCGATAAGAGGCATCTTTCTCTTAAACTGATTGCGAAATATTCTCTCAATTATCATCTCAATCAAATCTTTGTCGCATCCCATCTCAACTATCTCTTCTTTGCTCAATCTATCTTCAACGTAGAGCTTCAGAACTTTATCAAGCTCTGCGTACGTATAGCCCAAATCAGCTTCATCGCTCTGCCCGCTCCACAAATCGGCAGAAGGAGCTTTTTTTATAATACTTTTAGTTACACCCAAATACTCCGCCAACTCGTAAACTTCACTCTTATACAAATCACCTATCGGGTTTAGGGCACTTGAGAGATCACCGTAAAGAGTTCCATAACCCAGCATAAGCTCGCTCTTGTTGCTTGTTCCCAAAACTAAAGCTCTCTGCTTTGCCGAAATATCAAAAATAGTACTCATTCTAAGCCGCGCTGATAGGTTACCGCGTCTTAGGTTGTCCATATCAGGATTTAACTCCTCATAAGCTCTAAGCATGGGCTCGATGGAGACGGTTATGGCTTTGATATTAAAGTCACGGCATAACTCGTCAGCGTCATCAAGCGAACTTTGTGAAGAGTATTGCGATGGCATCTTCACGCACAGCAAATTATCTTTAAAGACTCTTTGGGCAAGCAGAGCAACCACGGCTGAGTCTATCCCGCCGCTAAGACCTAAAACAACGTTTTGTACACCTGTTTTTCGGACTTCGTCACTTAAGAAATATTGCAGATACTCAGTTATCTGCTCATACTTTTTCATCGCTAACCTTTAAGGAACTTTAACAAATAAGATTATATCAAAGTTTGGTAACTATGTACAAAATAATATTATTTACATCTATACTAGGTTACAATTTCTTAAAAAAGAGAAGTTTTAAATATGAAAATAAAAGCAAGAGCTATGGGCGAGTACCAAACTAACTGCTATATCATAAGTGTTAATGGAATGGATTTTATTATAGACCCGGGCATAGGCGCTACTGCATGGGTAATCCAAAATGTCAAAAATCCGGTCGCACTGCTAAACACGCACGGCCATTTTGACCATGTATGGAGCAATGCCGAGCTCCAAGAGAAGCTAAAAATTCCTCTTTACACTCCAAAGGGCGATGTCATGTTTCTTCAAGGGAGCAGCTGGAGTCCAGATTTACCGCCCTCAAAGCCAGACGTAGAGGTAGAACCGAATCAAGAGTTTGATTTTAATGGAGTTAAAGTTAAATTTAGCCATTTTCCGGGACACACGCCCGGGTGCTCCGCAATAGAGATAGAAGATGCAATGTTTAGCGGGGATTTTATATTTGAACGCTCCATCGGGCGGACGGATTTTCCATATTCTTCACCAGAGGAGATGAGAGAGTCTCTTGAGAGATTTAAAAAAATTCCTTATGATAAAACCATATACCCGGGGCACGGAGGAACCACAACCATCAAGCAGGAGCAGCAATACAGCGACTATTGGATAGCGAATCTTTAATCTTGGCTATCCTCTTCGCCGCTTAATTTTAGTTTTAAAACATGTCTCTCTGTTACGACAGTTTTAAACTCCCCCTCAAAAACTTTTATGTCTAAAACATTTCCGATTACATGAACATTTCTTTTTCTGCCCTCTTTATGACGAACTTTAGCTGTAAAATATACTATGTCCCCAAATTTTACTGGTGAGAGAAACTGGCAATCACTTGCCACTAAAACAACATTTTTCTCATTGACCGCAGCCATCGCAGCAAAATCCGCCGCACTAAAGATAAAACCGCCGTGAATAAGACCCGTAGAATCAACTACCATTTCAGAGACTGTGACCAGTTTTAGTTTTACAAAGCCCTGCTCAAGCTTCTCTATCTCTCCACAGAGTTCTTGATTTATTCTCTCATGTGTGTGCAGTAACACATCATCCTTGCTTCTATACTCGTTAATCTCAAGATCTTCATCATCATCTAATACCTCGTTTTTTTTATCGCTCATCTTTTTTCCTTAATCAATTTTACATAAACCCTAGCAGGTGCCGGATACCCCTCAACTGTTTTGCTGCTGTCACTTTCATCTAAAAAATTCTCCAGCGACTCTCCCTCTATCCATGATGTTTTTCTCTGCTCGCTACTATCCGTTTTTGAACTCTCCAAAACCTCAAAACTGTCAAATCCAGCCCTTAGACACCAGTTTCTAAGAGCCTTTATGGTAGGCACGAAGTAGATGTTTGGTATCTTTGAGTAGGTTGACTCTGGGCAGAGACACATCTCATCATCACCTTCTATGTAGAAAGTGTCAAGAAAGACCTCACCCTCCTTGTCCAAGCCCTTATAAAGAGATTTTAACATTCCGACAGGGTCGCTTCTATGGTACAAAACACCAAGACAAAAAATAGTGTCAAACTTTTCTTCGTAAAACTCCAGATGTTCAACGCCAAAAAGCTCATAAACAATATCGCTTTTTACAAAATGGTTTATAAAATCAAATTGTGTTTTAAAAAGAGGCGATGGGTCAAACCCGACAAGCGACTTCGGAGAATCCTCAAGCATCCTAAAAAGATAGTACCCATTGTTGCACCCTATATCGGCAACTCTTCTATCTTTTAAATTAAAATGTTTTCGCAAAAGGTTATATTTTACGTTGCTTCTCCATTCGGAGTCTATATATGTGTCAAAAAGTTGAAACGGACCTTTTCTCCACGGCATCATGAGTCTTGCCGTCTCTTCAATATTCTTTGGAGCCTCGCCTTTGATGGTTACAGCGTCACCAAGCTCAACTTCCCATGAACCATCTTCCAAACTATCCAAAGCCTCTCTAAGCGGAGCTATGTTTTTCCACCCCATCCACTTTGAGCGCTCTTGTCTTAACTCTTTTATATTCATTTTAATCACTATAATATATTTATTTTATTATAATTGTACCCTAAAACCGATAGGACTAAAGATGAGTTTAGAAAAAAAAGCAACTGTTGTCTCTACATCCGTTGCGTCACTGCTTGTTATTATAAAGATGACCGTCGGAATCCTAAGCGGCTCTATTGCCGTTTTGGCATCAGCTATCGACTCTCTTTTGGATTTAACCGTATCTCTCTTTAACTACTTTGCCCTTCACAATGCCGAAAAAGACCCTGATGACAACTTTAACTACGGACGAAGCAAAATAGAGCCGCTGGCAGCTGTTATCGAGGGAACCGTAATCTCGCTCTCCGCCCTTTTTATCCTCTATGAAGCACTTGTTAAAATAGCCCATCCAAGAGAGATGGAATTTGTCGGCGTGAGCATTGCCGTTATGATAATATCCGTAATAATCACGCTCTTTCTTGTTATGTTTTTAAACAAAATTGCTAAAAAGACCGGCAATATGGTTATAAGAGCCGATGCTCTGCACTACAAAACGGATATCTTCTCAAACGGCGCAGTTCTTTTGGCGCTTGGGCTTGTATTTTTTACTGGTGAGAGTCTAATTGACTCCATTCTTGGCATCGGTATCGGGATATATATGATTTATTCTGCTATGCCAATCATCAAAGAGGGAATGTTAATGCTTCTTGATGCGGCACTTAAAGAGGATGACATACAAAAAATCAGAGATGTTATCGAGGGTGAGAAGATAGTAACAGCTTACCATCATCTAAGAACAAGAGAGTCTGGGTCGCATATATTTATCTCCGTTCATGTTGTCTTTAACGTAAGCATATCACTTTATGATGCACATCTTGTTTCGGACAAAATAGAAGATAAAATCAGAAGACTCTTTGAAGACAAGAAGGTACATGTACTTATACACATGGACCCGTATGATGATTCAGAGATTAATGATGTAGAAGATTTGTACTAAATGTGTACTAATGATATCTACAGATCTGCTGTTTCCACTCGTCTGCCTGCAAAAAAATATCTTTTTATATCATCAAAATATTGCTCAATGTTTTCAAAACTGTGGCTGCCACCCTCTTCTATGATAAATTTGGCATGCGGCAATCTCTCAACAGCCTCTTTATAATCAAGAAGATTATCGCCTTTTTGAAGCAAAACAAAGAAGTTCTCCTGCTTTTTTGCTTCGACTCTGTAATCTTTTAGCATCAAGAGATGCGACTCTCTCCACTCAAAACTGCTCTCATCATAAAAATTCGGTGCCATACCTAGAACTTTTTTGAGCGTCTCATCTGGATTTACGGACGGGTTAATAAGCACTGCTTTTACATCATATTTCTGCGCAAGATATATAACGTAAAACCCGCCCAAAGAGGAGCCGATAAGGTTTACACTTCCGCCGTAAGACTCTATCATCTCCTCTAACGTTTTTACAGCCAGATGAGGAACGTATGAGAGAGACGGAGCGATAAATGGCTGATTTATACTCTTGAAGTATGCGCGAAAAAGATTTGCCTTGACACCGCATCCGCTGCCGCCAAAACCGTGTATGTATATTGTCATTTGTTTGTTCCCGAATTTATATTTTATTTTTATTATAGCGAATCTGCTTTATGTCTGGTTTGTATTGATTTTATAAAATCGCAATCTTTAAAATCTTTTTTTACATCAAAAAAAAGTACATGTAGATTCAAAACAGTTTCATGTTTAATAAATATATCAGGCTTGAGCACAAACTTTTTTGGCTCTCAAACCTCCTCAATGGAAGCAAATTTTTGGCTAAATAACAGCCTTTGAATATTGGTATGCATCCCAAGTTCTACAAGAAGTTTGATGATATTTTCAAATGATTTGTTTTTATTTTTCTATAGAACTACATATGGTAATCGTACCATTTTATGAGCTATTAAATAATTTTTAGTAGCTCATAACGAATACTTTTTCCAGAAAATCAACTTAAACATATAGACATAATGTCTGGTTTTTATTACTTAGCAAACTCCACTGCTCTGCTCTCTCTAATTACGTTTACTTTTATTTCACCGGGATATTGAACTTTCTCCTCTATCTCTTTAGCTATCTCTTTAGCCATCAATATAGATTCATCGTCATTTACAAGAGAAGCGTTTACGATTACTCTGACCTCTCGACCTGCGTTAATCGCATAAGCCTGCTTTACGCCCGTATGTTCGGACGCTATCTCTTCTATAGCCGTAACTCTTTTCAAAAAGCTCTCTAACACCTCGCGTCTAGCTCCCGGTCTGGCAGCCGATAGTGCATCTGCGGCACAAACTGCTCCGCACTCTATAGAGTTAATCTCTTCATGACCGTGATGCGCATAGATAGCATTAATAACTATACTATGTTCATTATAACGGTTACAAATTTGTACGCCCAAATCAACGTGGCTTCCCTCATGTTCATGTGTCAGCGCTTTGCCGATGTCATGCAGTAGCCCTGCTCTTTTTGCAAGCCTGACATCTCCACCCATCTCAGCTGCCATGATTCCTGCCAGATGCGCAACTTCAAGAGTATGCGCGAGAGCATTTTGTCCATAACTTGCACGATAGCGAAGCTTGCCTATGAGTTTTATAAGTTCAGGATGCATCACACCGATATCTAAATCGATGACTATCTCTTCGCCCTCATTCAGTATCTCCGCTTCAAACTCGTCGCAAACTTTGCCGTAAATCTCTTCGATTCTTGCCGGCTGAATACGCCCGTCTTGTATCAACAACTCTAAAGTTTTTGTAGCAATTGCACGCCTGTAAAGGTTAAAACTGCTTACCAAAATAGCATTTGGAGTATCATCTATTATGATATCCACGCCAAGGAGCGTCTCAAGGGTTTTTATATTGCGCCCCTCTTTGCCGATTATGCGACCTTTTAGCTCATCATCTGAGAGATAAACAAGATTTGTAAGTCTCTCCGCAGCAAACTCTCCTGCAAAGCGGCTTGTTGCCTGAGCCAAAATGTAGTTTGCCTTTTTCTTAGCTTCTACTTTTGCCTCATTTTCATAACGTCTGACTACATGCGCTATCTCAGCGCGCGACTTCTCTTCAACTTTTTCAAGCAAAACGCTCTTTGCTTCCTCTTTTGTCATTCCTGCGCAGTGTTCAATGGCATTTAGCGCTTCATCTATCTTCTCTTCATATCTCTTTTTCAGCGAGCTTAGAGATTTTTCATTTCTTTTTAAGTCAACTTGTCTAGCTTTTAGAGTAGCTACTTCATCCTGAAGTCTTCGCTCTTCATTTTGTTTATATCGTTTGAAACTCTGCTCTTTTCTCGCAACATCTTCTTCTCTTTGAGAAAGGTCGGCTTTAGCTCTCTCTTTTGCATTTTCATACAACTTTGTAGCTTCTAACTCTATCTCTTGAGATTTAATATTGGCTTTATATAAAAGCAACTGTGCTTCATTTTCAATTGCACCGGCTTGAGCCTTAGCTTTTTCGACATATATATCAAAATTAGCATTAGTTATTTTTTTAGAGATGAAAAATCCAACAAGCCCACTAATGGAGGCAATTGAGCCCCCTATTAGTATCTCGTTTAACATCTTACTTCCTGTTTATAACCATATTTTTATTTTGCACTCTAACGTGCGGCGTAATTATCAAATCACATGTAATGTCATAATCATCACAAATGAGCTCTTTTGTATAACAAAATTCTGATTGTATAAAAATTGTGTACGGTCTCTTTTTTAACTTTGCAAAAAAACGATCATACATGCCTTTTCCAAAACCAACTCTTTGTAAATTTCCATCTACACCGACAACTGGTACTATGGCCACATCTATTTTTTTAATTTTTCTTAAACTGTTTCCCGCTTCATAAATACCAAATTTTCTTTTCTTAAGCGGTAACCTAAATGGTACCATCTTAAAACTTTCGCCTTCCATAAACGGAACAAAAATTTCATATTTTTTTCTCAAAAACTTTATCGATTTTGCCGTATTTGCCTCAAAAGGCAGAGACGTATAAAAAAGTATTTTTTTATTTTTAAATTTTTTAAGCTCTTTTATCAGCTCTTTATTTATCTTTGCATTTTTGTATATGCGGTTATGTTTTGGGCTATTTTTAATTTTTTCTAGACAATTTTGTCTAAAAATTGCTTTTGTAAGAGGCATATAAAATCTTTGTCGCTATAATTTCGCTCATTCTACTAAAAACAAGGTAAGCAAATGTTTAAAAAATATCTTTTTCTTCTATCCATACTATCAAGTTTTCTATTTTTAGGCTGCTCTGATAGCGAAAAATCTGACGCAAACGATATGATATCGGCAAATCAGTATGTGTTAACTGCACTTGACAAAAAAGAGTATGTGGTCAGAAAAGAGGCTCAAGGCTTTGTACTTAAAGGGGCTGAAGGGAAAGTAGTAATATTTGATATTTTTGCAACTTGGTGCCCTCCATGCCGCGCCGCTGCTCCACATCTAAGTTCCCTCCAAGAGAAGTACAAAGATGATCTCATCATAATCGGTATAACAATTGAAGAGGGCATTGAAGATGCGAAACTCAAAGAGTTTGCTCAAACTTACGGCGCAAAATATACTCTTGTAAATTCCGCGCAAAACCGCAATCTGACAAGTGCAATTATAAAAGAGCTCGAACTCGGCGATAGATTTCCTATTCCGACAATGGCGATGTATAAAGACGGAAAACTAATAAACCATTACGTCGGTGCTACGGAGGAAGAGTTTATAGATAGCGACATCAGAAATGCTTTAGGCAAATAGATGTTTGGATTTATAAAAAAGTCCCTTAGTAAAACCGCAGAGGCCATAAAATCCGTAGTTCCAAAGAAGAAAATATCGTTCACAAAAGAAGAGATTGAAGATATTTTACTAGAAGCCGACGTTGAGTACGCGCTTGTTGAGATTATTTTAAATGAGATATACCAAAGCAAAGTAACACGCGATATTTTACGCTCAAAACTGCTTGCAACACTTGCTTACACATCCTACAAAGAGCCTGAGTTTACTGCTCCGTTTGTAGAGCTAATTGTCGGAGTAAACGGTGCTGGAAAAACAACTACCATCTCTAAGTTGGCAGCCCGTTATAAAAGCGAGGGCAAAAAGGTTATTCTTGGCGCAGGAGACACTTTTCGCGCAGCTGCAATAGAGCAACTTACTCTTTGGGCAAAAAAACTTGATATTCCTATAATCGCCTCAAAGCAAGGGCATGACAGCTCTGCAGTTGCTTATGACACCATAGACTCTGCAAAATCAAGAGGGCTTGACCATGTTATCATTGACACGGCGGGAAGACTTCATACACAAACAAATCTTGCAAACGAGCTTAAAAAAATTCATAGAATTTGTGACAAAGCGCACAGCGGCGCCCCACACAGAACTATTCTTATCATTGACGGAACACAGGGCAATTCTGCCATAGCTCAAGCAAAAGCCTTTAACGAGATGATAGGGATTGACGGCATCATTATTACAAAACTTGACGGAACTGCAAAAGGCGGAAGCGTCTTTAGCATCGCTTATGCACTTGAACTTCCGATTTTGTATGTCGGAACGGGTGAACAGCCGGAAAATCTGACGCCGTTTGACAAATATGAGTTTGTTGACGGCTTGCTTGACGCTATTTTTGCTGAGGAAGAGAAGTAAACTTACGTCCTAAACGTCTCCAGTTTAGCGTGTAGGTCGTCTGTCATAGAGTTTAGGTGGTCAGCCGCCGCCGCAATCTCTTCAACGTTTCTTGCATTTTTAGAAGATATCTCATTTATCTGAGTAACTTGAGATACGATAAACTCAACATCTCTTCCAGTCTTCTCAAAATCGCTTACAGTTTTGTCACTTGCTCTTACAGCATCTTTTACAATTGAGACACTGCTGTTGATTTTTACTTCGGCTTCACTTGCGTTTTCAGAGAGTTTTTGAATCTCTTCTGAGTTAGAGTTCATCTGTGTGCTTACGTCCATAATAGATTGAACGATAACATTGATAGTAGCATTTATCTCAGTCAAGCTTCTTTGAGTTCTCTCTGCAAGCTTTCTTACTTCATCTGCAACAACCGCAAATCCTCTTCCATGCTCTCCTGCACGAGCAGCTTCAATAGCCGCGTTAAGAGCAAGCAAGTTTGTCTGGTCC
>Ga0172380_10008927_pt1 | contig 10789 bp, 10 predicted proteins | sample Leawe162metaG_FD_119747 | JGI IMG/M metagenome (GOLD analysis project Ga0172380, IMG submission 119747) | Leachate microbial communities from a municipal landfill in Southern Ontario, Canada - Leachate well 162 metaG | ecosystem: Engineered > Solid waste > Landfill > Unclassified | place...
ATTTACTCCCCGGAGCCCTACTGCCAGCGCATCAGGACATTCCTCCGGGAATACAAGGCGCCGCAAGTGCGGGGGAAATTAAAATTCTCCCATGTCCTTGCCCTGTTGCGTTCGTTCTACCGGCTCGGGATCGTGGGCCAGGAGCGTTTCCAGTACTGGAAGCTCCTGCTTTGGACCCAGTTCCGGCGCCCCCGGCTCATCCCCGAGGCTGTCATCCTCTCCATCTTCGGCTACCAGTTTCGCAAGATATGCGAAAAGCATGTGGTGTAGCGCGCGGGCCTCTCGGCGGGCGGCGCGGGACTGCTCCTTGCTGCGCCGGACGGGCTTGGCGGAACGTATTGATGTGCATGCGGCAGCGTCAAACCTGCCGGCAGGGCGCTCGCCGGCGCCAGGCGTTTCGCCGGTTCGCTGATTGCCCCGGATGGTAGGGTTACACCCCATTGTCGAGTTCCGGCCCCCGGCGTAATTTAACGTATAAGGAATTTTATGCCAGAGGCGGATCTGTCTATGGCATGACAATCCGTAGCGGTTCTTGCGAACCGCGGCTACACCAGATCGTTGTAGCGGCCGTTCGATAGAACGGCAAAGTTGCCGAAGGCCTAATTAATTCCCAAGGGAAAAAAAGAAACCCAAAAAGGAGATTCTCCCGCAATAACAACAGAGGCAAGGAAGGAATCAAAATGAAAACAAACTCTCAAGGATTGCTTGCGGCGAATGAAATAAAACGAATATTCACCGGCCTTGCCCTGGCGGCGGGCGTGATGCTGGCGCAGCCGGCGATGGCGGCCAGCCCGGCGCCGATAGACCTGAAGTCGTGTTCCAATTTTGCGATCCTGGCAGCCTCCACGGTCACCACCACGGGGGGCGGCATGATAAATGGAGATGTCGGGCTGTTTCCGGCCGGTTCGCAGCAAATACCCCCGGCGCAAATCAACGGTACGATACACAACGGCGACGCGATCGCCGCCCAAGCCCAGCTTGACTTGACCGATGCGTATAACGAAGCCGCGGGCAGATCTTTAAATAAAATCACCGTGTCAGGGAATATCGCCCCGGGAACGCTCGCCCCCGGCCTCTATTGGTCCGCCAGCTCGATCGAGATAACAGGGGATCTCACCCTTGACGGCGGCGGCGACACGAATGCAGTCTGGATATTCCAGGTTGGATCCACGCTGACCACGGCCGCCGGCGCAGCCGATGCCCCTCACAGCCGCGTTATCCTGACAGGCGGCGCGCAGGCAAAAAACATTTTCTGGCAGGTCGGCAGCTCGGCGACCCTCGGAACCTATTCGGTCTTCAAGGGAACCATAATGGCCCAGGCGTCGGTCACGATGGGCGACTATTCCGTTATGGAAGGCAGGGCTTTGGCAAGGACCGGAGCGGTTACATTCAACGGCAATAGCGGCAGCCTTCCGTCATTGATGAGTCAGCTGATCACAAACTTTATGCCCACCAACGGTTCCGTGTTTGCGGGCACAAACAGGGTCGGGTTGAGCGCGCAGGCATCCTCCGGCTTGCCGGTGAGCTTCGCGGTCTTAAGCGGCCCCGGCGCGATCATCGGCGGCACGAACCTTGCCTTCGCCAATACGGGCCTGGTCAGTATTGTGGCCAGCCAGGCCGGCGATGCCTCCTATGCCCCGGCGCCGGGCGTGACCAATGTATTTACCATTGTTCCGCCCTTGTCGGCGGAGCCGGGCTGGCTGGCCATCCAGGTCTCGCCGGCCGGTGGGACCTGGCGGTTAGCCGCTCCGGCGGGATACGCCGGGCCGACTTCTGGCACGGGGAGCATGGCGCCGGAGAGCGCCGCCCTGGGCGAATATGAAATCACCTATGGCGCGTTATCCGGCTATATGTTGCCAACCAATAACAGCCAGGCGCAGGTTGTCGTTGGCGGAGTTACCTCCCTTTTTACGGGCGTGTATCGGCAGATTTCCGCTGACATCGCCTCGCCGGTTGTGACGGCTACGGAAGGAACCTACACGAATTCTGTCGAGATATCGTGGCCGAGCGTGCCCGGCGTAACCGGTTATGAAATCTGGAAGAGCCAGATAAATGATGTCAACGCGGCTGTGCACATTGCCACTGTGCTGGACAGTGGCGTGGCAACCTTCCTGTACGGCGACGCTGACGTCGTGCCGCTCCGTTCCTATTATTACTGGGGGCTGGCGAAAACGGCGACGCAGGTCAGCCCGATGAGCATCGTGACCATGGGGTATGCGGGCTTGGCGCCGGACCCCGGCGCCGTGGCGGATATTGTCGCCAGCGACATGGTGTTCCTGCCGGTGAACGTCACCAATTTGACGGCGGCGGGAACGGCGTCGTTCTGGCTCGGAAACCTGGGCCCGGAGGCATTGAGCTCATCCGCTGTGGCGTTTGACTTCCGCATGGGCAGCGATGACGCTTCCATGGTGATGCTCGGAACGGACCAGCGCGCGTTCAGCCTGGCGGCGGGCGAGGAGCAGCTGGTGATTTTGACGGCGCAAGCGAAACGCAACCTGGTGGTTCCCGCAACCCTTAGCGGGGTCAAGCAGGTGCAGGTGACGGTGCGGCACGCGAGCAGTCTGACCGATCCGAATCTGGCAAACAACAAGACCGCGGGGCCGGGGGCGGTTCTGGTGAGGGCCTCGGGCGTCAACTCGCCGGGCCGGTCGGTGAATGACTACGACGGCGACGGCAAGGCGGATGGCGCCATCTATCGCGGCTCTGACGGCAGCTGGTATGCCGTTCTCTCGGGGTATCGTTATCACCAGTGGATGAGCGTGGTGGCGGGACAGGCCGGACTGGCGCCGGTGCCGGGCGATTACGACGGCGACGGCATAACCGACCTGGCGGTGTATGGCGTTTTGAACGGCTGGTGGACGGTGCGGATGTCATCCACGCAACAAATCATAAACGGGCAGTTCGGCGGGCCTGCCTTCGCTGCGGCGCCGTGTGATTTTGACGGGGATTCCAAAACCGACCCGGCAGTGTACCGCGAGGCTGACGGAACATGGCTCGGGGTGGCGTCGTCGGAAGGATACGCCGCCGTGGGGGCGTTCTTCGGCGGGATGGGATATCAGACGGTGTTCAAGGATTATGACGGAGACGGGAAAGCCGATCCGGCGGTTTATAACCGGACAGCGGGCCTCTGGGCCCTTGCCTTCTCCAGCAGGGGATATCAGCTCATGACCGCGACGTTCGGAGGGCCTGCTTATATTCCGGTCAGCGCGGATTATAACGGCGACGGGATGGTGGATCCGGCAATCTATGATCCGGGCACGACTACGCTGCAGGCATTTCTGTCCGGCGCGCCGGGCTCGCCGCAGAATTACACGCTTTGGGCCGGGCTGGCCGGGAGCGCAGGGGGCATTCCGGTACCGGCGGATTACGACGGCGACGGCCTGGCGGATTTTGCCGTGTATCACCAGGACACCGGCATATGGGAGTTATTCCTCTCGTCTCAAAATTATCAGTTCCTGACCGGCGGCTTCGGCGGCCCGGCTTATCAGCCGGTGACGGAATAACTGTTGGCCGTCATGCCCGCCTGCACGCATAGTTGCGGGCGGGCAGGGCAGGGGTATGACGGCATTCTGAATTCTTTGTTAACTTTGCAGGATATAATAAAATATGCGCCGCTCGCCCTTATTCCGGATCAGGCCTTTATGCAATATGTTCCATAATCTTGTTTTTCATACTGGTGCTGTTCCTGGTCGTTTGGCCGGTGTAATGGGCCGCCCGGATGATGAAGGCCGGTAACACCGGGTTCTGAATCTGACTGCTGGCGCTTGTCGCCGCCGCCGGCTTTGTGGCGATCCCGGGCGCGGATTATTTGCACGGCATCGGAATCGCCGTTTTGCGCTTCATTTTCAGCGCCATCATCCTGGCGCTGCTTTCCCTGATATTCGGAATCAGCCTGGCCGGGTTTATGGCGGGTTGCGGGGCCGCCTTGATCAATGCCAGGCCTGCCCGGCTCATCCCGTGGCTCACCGCTCATCCCCCGGCAAATCCTTTCATGACAACATTCCAACATTCTGCAGAATGTTGGAATATATCTTCAAGATGAAAATAAAAGGATGGGGCGCTTGCGGGGAGGGAGCAGCAGGGATAGGCCGGGGGGGCTGCCCGCGAAATGTGAGCTGCCAATACGGCGTGCATGCCGGCAGAAGCAGCGGTGTCCAGGCATAATTGCGCGGCCGGTAAATTTAGGAAATCATCCGGGATATTCTGCGTGTCCGCGCTCAACATGGAATCCCTGCAGTCTGCGGGCGTGGTTGGGTCCGGTTTTGAGGCGGCCTTGTCTCTTCCGCATGCTTCCAGGTGCTGTCTGATTGCTATCGCCGCTTCGCGAGATGCGCATCACGCTTATAGTTAGCCATCGCCTGTTCAAGCGACTGCCGGACTTTCTCAGCAAGGGCAGGGGGGCCGAGGACGGTTGCGTTCGGGCCCCACGAGAGGGCCCAGTCCTTGACTTCGTTCAGGTGGTTGGTGGTGAATTCAATGATGAGCCCGCCGGCCCGGAGGTCCTTGATTTTCTGCAGGGGGTGCCACTGGCGCTCGCGGATGTAGGGGGCCACCGCGGGCGAGAACCGGATCCGGACTTTCTCAAACTTGTCCTTCCAGATAATGCCGAACTGGTCGCCGAACATGCGCTGCTTGGTCATTTTGGCCGGCATGCTGAAGGGTTCATCGAGGATCTCGGCTTTCCTTATCCGGGACACCCCGAAGGTTCTGATGGACTTGCGCAGGTGGCAGTAGCTGCTGAGATACCACTCGCCCTTGTAGCTGGCCAGGTAATAGGGGTCAACCTTCCTCTGGCTGGCTTCGGCGCCTTTCCCGGCCGGCGGGGCATAAGCGATGCTCACGCGGCGGTTGTCCCGGATGGCCTTGGCCAGGGCGTCCCAGACGGCCGCGTTGACCCTGGTGGCCGGCTCGGGGAACACGAGGATGCGCTCGCCCATCCACGCGGGGTTGACGGCCGTCTTTTCGGGGAGGGAGTCGCGGATCTTTTCAAACACCGAGGAGAGCTTGTTGAAAAGCGGCGTGTTGCGGAACTGGCCGAGTATGACCTGGGCCACGCACACGGAGAACAAGTCGCTTTCGCTTATGCTTATGGCCGGCAGGGAAAAGCTCGGCTCCGTATAGAAGAAGCCGTGCTTTAATCGGTCGTAGGCGACGGGTGCGCTGAGCTGGTCGCGCAGGTAATCAATGTCCCGCTGGATGGTCTTGCCGCTCACCTCCCATTCCTCGGCCAGGCTGGCGCAGTTGGGGTAGGAGCGCTCCTTTATCCTGCGGTCGATGAACAGCAGTCGCCTGTATTGGGGTTTGAATTTCTGCACGGCAATGAACCCTTACTTGGGAGCATCCTCGGGAAAGCGGGCCCGTTTTGCAAGTTCAGAATAATATAACCTTAATTTTGCACAAACAAAAGCAGGTCTTATATGGAAAAACTGACAGACAAGAAATTATAAGATATTTGGCATAATAATATTTTTAACCAAATGGGTTAAATACATATTGCTCAGAAATTGCTTTTGTTTGCGAAGAACAGGTCGCATGATTTTGCCGCATCTGCTTCGTTGCGAACGGCTTGCAGTATGCTTATACAGCGGCGCCCTTCGCGCCTCGCATCTGCGGCAAACTTATGCGATGCAAAATTAAGGTATAAAAAATATTTTCACCAGGACACTATCTGTCCCACCCCCCGTGGCAGAGTGTTCGCGTAAACAGTTGGAAAGGGTTCATCTATGAGCTATACATTAATGACCTGGATTGACGGATGGGCAGAGGCAATGCTCCAGATCCTGCTTGATTACGGTGTGATTGTCCTGAAGGATCCCGCTCCCTCGCGCCGGGGGATGCAATCGCCCGGGGCGGAGACGTGCCCGGCTGAAAGCAACGGCCAGATGCTCCTGCCCGGGATAGCCGGCGCGCGCCGGCGGGAGCTTGGGAAGGAAGGATGAGAGGAGCGCCGGAGGCAATTAACAGGGCCAATTTCCGGGAAAGCCCGGCAGAAGGAGTTCTTGTGAGACTTAAATTCATGTTTTGTTTGGCTGCGGTTCTTTTGATCGCATCGCCCTGCTTTCCCGCCGGGTTCACGGAAAATGACCTGAAAGACAGGCAGCGCCACGGCGACTATGAAGCGCGGGTGTACAGGGGCGAGGATGGGTTCGGGCAGTTTAAGATTTTCAGGAAAGGCAGGGAGGTTTATTCCCGGGACGGTTTCTGTTTCAAAATAGGGCTAATGGATGAGCAGAGTACCCGCCGGGACCTGGTCCGGATGGGCAATGACATCACCGGCGATGGCGAGCCGGACCTGCTGGTGTCCGAATGGACCGGCGGGGCGCATCGCAGGTATATATTCTACCTGTTTCAAATAGGCAAAGAATTCAAGGAGCTTGAGATAATCGAGAACGATGATGGTTGTGAAGGATATTTTGAGGATATTGATGGCGACGGGTCCATGGAGTTTATCGGCAAAGATTATGTGTTCAGCGACTGGCATGCATCTTTCGCGTGCTCGCCCTTTCCGCGCGTGATCCTCAAGTGCCATAGGGGAAAATATCGCCTGGCGCTGGGCCTCATGACGACCCCGCTGCCCGCGAAGGACAAGGAGCAGGAGGTGCTGGCGGAAATCAAAGAAAGGCAGGAAAGGCTTGCGGCCGCACAGGCGTCAGCTTCGGACGCCTGGATTTATAACGATGTTGTGCTCCCCTCCGAGGTCTGGGGCTACATGCTGGATTTGATATACAGCGGGCATCCCAGAGAGGCGTGGCTTTTCCTCGATAAGGTCTGGCCGCAGGGTGCGCCCGGTAAAGAAGAATTTATCAAGGACTTCAAGAAGCAATTGTCAATGAGCTATTACTGGGATTCTATCAAGCATCCTGTGTCCTGGACCTTCCCTTAGCTCACCATTGGCAGATACAACCTTGCTTTGACTTGAGGTGATCGGCTGTCGCGCGAACAGCATCCGGGAGACCCGGTTCCGTCCGCGACGTCCGGCCAGGGAATGACGGACAGGATCAAGGCGGAAATGACAGGGTGTGCGGAGAGTTTCACTCCACCCTGACTGCGACAGAGGCGTAATCGAGGTAATCGTAATCCAGGATGCCGTTCATGAGGCGGTCCACCCCGAAATAAAAGTGGTATGTGCCGGCGGCCAGGCCGGATATGCTCAAGGCTCCCGTGGAAGGCAGATTGAAAAGCGCCCCTTGGAACGCCGGCTGGACCAGGTCAAGTCCGGCGGCCCCAAACCACAGGCCCGGATATACGCAGTAATATATGCCGGAAGGCGCTATCGCAATCAGCCACCAGTCGGCGTTAGCCCCCGAAGAGCTCCCGTCCGGCAGGCTGACCGCTATCGAAAGGGATTGGCTGCCGGCAATCACAACCGTCCCGGTGGAGCCGTTGGCTCGGATTTCCGGGTGCAGGGCCGCGGCCTGGCGGGCCTGGCCGGAATCGGGGTCCACCATCAGGGAAGAAACATCCACCGCCTCAAAATCGTTGCCGGTTACCCGGCTAAGCTCGTGCAGAACATCATTGTCCCAGCGCTCGTCCGGAACCCCGCTGATGTACCAGGAGGATCCGTTATCCGCCAGGATAATGCCGTATTTTTTGAAGGCCCGCAGGATGACCTGCACTGCGGATGAAAAAGAAGTAATGTCGAAATCCGCTTTCAGCCGGAAGCGCTGTCCCATGGGCGGATAGCGGGAGCCGGTCAGGGCGGAGGCGTAATGGCGGGCGGGCCAGACGTAGGCGCGCCTGGTTTCCGGGGCGGTGAAACGCACGGCATGCTTGATTTCGCCGGCGCTGACCTCGTCATAGCGCACCAGCCCCGGCAGGATGGGGAGCCCCGCCGCATCGGCCGAGGTCCAGGTGTCCGGCCGCAGGGCGTTGGAGTTCAAGTCAAAGATGGCGCCCGAGCCTGCGCGCCAGGTTCCATCCTGCTGTTTTTCCGCTGCATAGAGTTCGTACAATATCGCGTTTTCGCGGTCAATGATCAGGATGTGGTGGTCGCTGCCCCATTCCCTGAGGGGGGCGGCCGGGATGGGATAGGGGCCGGCATCGCTTTCATCGGCGTAATCGAATGCGACCGAAACCCTCGCCTGGGCGCCGCTTACGACGTTATACGGGATGCCGATCGGCCCGCCATCGTAGAAGCCGGAGCCGAAATCAGGATGCAGGCCGGTTGTGCGGCCGATCGTATCAACATAGTCATCCGACCGTGCATCCGCCGGCAAGGAATCCACCGGCACGTTCCAGATATTGTCGGAGGGAAAAATCCGGCACCCTTCGATCGCGGGCTCGGCCCGGGCGCAGGGCGTGCATCCAAGCGCGAGGAATCCAGCGAGCACCAGGCCGGTGCGCCAGGTGTAAAGCGGGCGGGATGTTCTTTTCATGACAACAATAATATTGTTTTTCGGGTCATCATTCAATTCAGATTGTCAGCATCCCGCAGGATGCAGGTTAACAGGCTGCAGGCTGATAGACTGTCAGGAAAACCTCGCCTTTTTTATGCGCCAAATTGAGTAGCCTCTGTTTCACCGAGGCCGCCGTGTTAATGGGTTCTGCGCGGCTCATGATGACGCCTCCATTTCCATGTAGGGTCGCATAACATTCCACACCCGGCATATCCGTGCATGGCGATGAATTTCCTCCCGTGTGCACTTGCGGGACCGCAGGCTTTCCCGGAGAGCTTCCATGGCCACATCAAGTCCGATTTTATTTCGATACTTGAAGCAGTCGGCTACAGTCTTGGCCGGGCTATACACCCGCACCGGAACCCCTTGGATAACATGAGTCTCCACGCCTTCTGTAAAGGTCGGCTTGGAGTAGAAGAACAGGCGCAGGCGTGGACTTTTCAGCCGTGGGTGGCGCGCCTTCGCCGGGATAGCCAGCCAGACTTCGTGCGGCAGTTGTGTGCCGATACCATGGAAGTTTAGCGCCGAAAGCAGACAAACCACCCCGCTTGGCACTTTAGCGGCCACCACTGCCAGTGAATAGTGCTCCGTCACTTCAGAATCCGGCAGGCGATATAGCCCGCGGCTTACGCGCTCCAGCAGGCCCCGGCGGGTCAGCCGCCCAAGATACACGGTTGGCATCGCGCGCTGAATAAGGTCGCGTGTCCTGATGAATCCCTTGTGCCGGGCCAGGTCTAGAATAGATTTCACCTTGGCGGTCATGCTGTTAGTGTTGCATAATGCAGTTACTTGTCAGTAACTATCTACATATTTAAACAATAATGAAAACATCACATGAGCCCCTGCGGTTTCCGCCAGCCTTCCCACAGGCTACTCCGACTTTCGCAGAAAGTCGGGCTAATACACCGGCTCCCTTGCCGCCCACGCGCGACGCGTGGCAGGCTTGCATCCCTTTCCAGCACCGAGCGGGATGCGCCAAACAAACGCGATGCAAAATTAAGGTTATAAGATGGAATATCTACTTTAGTTTGGATTAATGTTGATTATGTAAATAATTAGATTACATTGAATGTAGCAATTCAAACTGCATTGCTGGCCTTGTTTTGGCGCACTCTCGCTAAAGCCGGCTGCGGTTTGAAATAATGACCGCAATGTAAAGGACGCTTGGTCAAAATGGAATCCAAAATAAACCAATTATTGAAACAGTGGCCTAAGAGCACTGTAGCTACGGCCGCCTGGCTGGAAAGAAAAGGATTATATCGCCAGTTGGTTCGGGGCTACGTGTCATCCGGCTGGTTACAGCCGATGGAACGCGGCGCTTACCTGCGTTCAGGCGATTCTGTGGACTGGCTTGGCGGGGTTTATGCGCTTCAGCGGCAACTAAATCTTGGCATATATGTCGGCGCCGATACGGCGCTGTCATTGAAAGGGCTGGGCCATTACCTGCCGCTTGGCGGCAAGTCAGCGGTCCTTTTATTCAGCGAAAAAAGAGCGACATTGCCCGGATGGTTCAGAACGCATGACTGGGGCGTGAAACTTCAATATCATTTCCCAAAATTATTTGAGAAGTCTAATCCGTCGGGTTTTACCGAGGTTAAACATGAGGCTTTTTCAGTCTTGGTCTCTGCTCCGGAACGGGCGATTCTGGAGGTGATGCATTTAGCCACGAGCAATTCGGCGATCGAACACGCGGTTGAACTTATGGACGGATTGAGCACATTGCGTCCGCAAGTTATACAGGCTCTGCTTGAATCATGCCGGTCAGCCAAGGTGAAACGTCTTTTTCTCTGGGCGGCCGAGGCCGTCAGACACGATTGGTTTGCCCGCCTTGCGCCGGGCCGCATAGACTTGGGCAAAGGCAAGCGACAGCTCTATCATGGTGGCTGCTTTGACACGAAGTATGGAATCACCGTCCCGAAACGGGAGGAGGCATCCAATGTTTGACCCCGTCTATGTTCGCCAGGCTGAATTACTGGTGCGCTGCCTGCCGGAGATCGGCAAGCAACCGGTCTTTGCGCTTAAAGGTGGAACAGCCATCAATCTCTTCGTCCGGCCCATGCCCCGCTTGTCGGTGGATATTGACCTGGCCTACCTGCCGTTGTCCGGTCGTGATGAAGCGCTGGCGGACATCACGCGCGCCCTGGATGCCATTGCGAAGGATGTAACCCGCCGCATTACGGGCGCCCATGTTCAAGTCAACAGGACAAAGGGGATTGCCGCAAAACTGATGGTTTCCAAGGGTGACGCGCAAATCAAGGTGGAGTCCAGCCAGGTGTAGCGCCAACCTAATTATGAGAACAAAATTTCAGGAAATAGGGTGACACTTTTCCTTTTTGTTTGACCTTGACCAGGCCGTTTTCAATGAGCCAGGCCCGGACCACTATCCGCCAGGC
>Ga0172380_10008928_pt1 | contig 10789 bp, 11 predicted proteins | sample Leawe162metaG_FD_119747 | JGI IMG/M metagenome (GOLD analysis project Ga0172380, IMG submission 119747) | Leachate microbial communities from a municipal landfill in Southern Ontario, Canada - Leachate well 162 metaG | ecosystem: Engineered > Solid waste > Landfill > Unclassified | place...
ATGAAGCAGACATGGCGCTGGTTCGGGCCGCGCGACCTTGCGAGCATCGACGACATCGTGCAGGCCGGCGCCGCCGGCGTGGTGACGGCGCTGCATCACGTGCCCAACGGGGTGGTGTGGACGCCGGAGGAGATCGCGCGGCGCCAGGCGGAGGTGAGCGTGCGCCGGGACGGCACGCCCTCCGGCATCGCCTGGGAGGTGGTCGAGAGCCTGCCGGTCTCGGAAGACATCAAGAAGCAGCAGGGCGACTGGCGCGCGCACATCGCCAGCTACAAGCAGAGCCTGAGGCACCTGGCGGCGGCGGGGCTCGAGGTGGTGTGCTACAATTTCATGCCGGTGCTCGACTGGACGCGCACCGAGCTGCGCTGGAGCCTGCCCAGCGGCGGCTCGTGCATGCGCTTCGACATCAACGATTTTGCCGCCTTCGACATCCATGTCCTCGCGCGGCCCGGCGCCGGGGGCGATTACACCAACGCGGTCACCGACGAGGCGGCGCGGCGCTTCGCGGCGATGGACGAGGAGCGCAAGAGGCAACTCGCCCGCAACGTCACCATGGGGCTTCCGGGCTCGACTGAGAGCATGTCGCTCGAAGACGTGCGGGCGCACCTCGATGAATATGGCCGGATCTCGCCCGAGCAGTTGCGCCGGCACTTCATCGACTTCCTCTCCGAGGTGGTGCCGGTGGCGGAGGAGCTTGGGGTGCGGCTGTGCTGCCACCCGGACGACCCGCCCTTCGCCCTGCTTGGCCTGCCGCGCATCATGTCGACCGAAGCCGACTACAGGGCCGTCCTCGACGCGGTGGACAGCCCGGCCAACGGGGCGACGCTGTGCTCGGGCTCGCTCGGCGCGCGCCCGGACAACGACCTGCCGGGGATGATGGAGCGGCTCGGGCCCAAGGTGCATTTCCTCCACCTGCGCAACGTCAAGCGCGACAGCGACGCGCTCGCCGGCTCGTTCTACGAGGCCGAGCATCTGGGCGGCGATACCGACATGGTGGCCCTCGTGGCCGCGATCGTCAGGGAGGAGGCGCGCCGGCGGGCCGAGGGCCGGGCAGACCACGCCATCCCGATGCGCCCCGACCACGGCCAGGACATCCTCGACGACCTCGGCCGCCGCGCCCAGCCGGGCTATCCGACCATCGGCCGGCTCAAGGGGCTGGCCGAACTGCGCGGCGTGATGACGGCACTCGAACACGGCACATTCGGGATCGGCGCGCGGCAGGGGTAGGGCGCATGCCGTCCTGTCTGTGTTTGTGTGCAACCCCACCCACCGGCCTGCGGCCGGTGGGTGGGGTTACGGGGGGCGCGCTCAGTCCTCCAGCAGGTAGCCACCGGCGCGGTCGGGCAGCGGCGCCGTGCCCACGATCTTGGCGATCATGGCGCCGCGCGGGGCGTATTTGTCGAGCACGCGGGAAAGGATGAAGCCGTCGGTGCCGGCGAGGATGGGCGTGCGCGCCGTGAACGCGGCGGGGCCAGCAAGCGCGATCAGGTCGGCGATGGCCTCGCCCCGCGTGACCCGCTGGCCGAGCTCGGCGCGATAGGCGACGAGGCCGGGGCCCGGCACGCGGACGATCTCGGTGGCCTCGAACGGCGTCGCCGCCGGGGCCGGCGCCGGCTTCGGTCCGGGATCGGCGGCGATGAGGCCGCGCCCGCAGAAGAAGCCGAAGAGGCGGCGCGCGTCGTCGGCGCCGTGATGGTCGAAGACGTCGAACTGGCCGCGATATTCGAGCGTCGCGGTGGCGCTCGCCATCGGCACGGGCACGCCCGGATTGGCGGCGGCCAGCTTGCGGTAGAGCAGCGGCAGGACTTCATCGAAGGAGCCGCCGCCACTGTCGGCGGCCGTGAGCGTCGCTGCCGCCCCCACCCAGTCGGCCAGATCCTGCAGCCCGGGCATCAGTTCGGGCGAGGTGAAGATGTGCAGGAGCGAGTCGCTGTCGCAATGCAGGTCGAAGACGAAGTCGGCGTCGTGGGCCTCGCGCAGCACCAGCAGCCGCAGCCGCTCGGCGGCCGTTTGCGGCTGCCGGCTGTCGATCCATTGCGCGATCGCGGCGCGGACGAGGCCGACATTGCGGCGCTCGTCGTCCCCCAGGCTGCCGCCGAGCCCGGAGCCGATTGCGGCGAACAGGTCGGGCCAGCGCCGGTTGAAATTGATGCCGGAATTGGGGTCGTAGCGGCCGATATGGTGGCGGAACGACAGGTTCCCCATGGCCAGGGGATTGACCAGCGGCATGACGCTGAAACGAGCCCGCAGCAGGCCCCGGTCGTCGGCCTGCTGCAGCATGGGCAGCAAATGGTGGAGCACCATGGTGCCGGGGTGCTCGTCGGCGTGCAGCGCCGCCTGCAGGTGCACCTTGCGGGGCGCGTCGGCGGGGCCGATGCGGAAGAAGTTGAACTCGGCGGCAAGGCCCGGGGCGTCACCTTCGAGCTGCACGGTCTTGCGTTCAAACGTCATGGCCAACCCTCTAGCCTAGCCAGCGCGGCAGGAAGCGCAGCTTCTGCGCCTGCGGCATGTGCCGCATGAGGCGGCTGTAGACGAGGCCGAAGACGAAGAAGATGACCAGCGAAATGGCGACGAAATAGAGGGCCGCCACCGAAAAGTGCACGAAGGCGTTGTAGTCGCGCTCGAACAGCTCCCCGGCCTTGTTCATCAGGTCCTTCTGGTCGTCGATGACCGGCAGCGTGAAATAGACCAGCGCCGTGGCGTGGAAGAGGAACACGACCTCGTTGGTGTAGGCCGGCCAGGCGATGCGGATGAGGTGCGGCCAGGTGACCGAGCGGAACTGATGGAACGGCGTCATGCCGTAGGCGCGGGCGGCCTCCAGTTCGCCCCTGGGCACGGCCATCAGGGCGCCGTGAAAGATCTCGGCGGTGTAGGCGGTGGTGTTCAGGGTCAGGATGGCCGGCCCGAGGAACAGCGGATGCAGCACGAGCCAGTCGATGCCGAGCGGCTTCCACAGCGTCATGTTGAAGGCCAGCGCCAGGGAGTAGAACATGAACAACTGGATGAAGAAGGGGGAGCCGCGGAAGGCGTAGATGTAGCCCTGGCACAGGCTCGCGAGCAGCCGGTTCCGCGACGCCTTGCCGAGCGCCATGAACACGGCGAAGACGAAGCCGGCCGGGATCGAGGCCACGGCAAAATAGAGGTTGAACAGCGACGGCCTGGCCAGCAGCCGCAGATCGCTCAGAACCAGGGCAAGCAGATCGTTCATCTGGCGTCCGCCACCGCCATGCCGCGGCCAGCCCAGCGCGTCAGGGCGGCGAAGGCCTTCTCCGATACGAAGGTCAGCAGGATGTAGAAGACCAGCAGGACGGCGTAGTAGTACCAGCGCCAGTCGGGGTGCACGAGGCCGGCCGTGCGCGTGAAATTGGGCGCGCCCAGCCGGTCGGCCCACAGCACGATGTCGGCGATCTGCAGCAGCGACAGCAGCGAGGTCGACTTGATCAGCAGCATCCAGCAGTTGGACAGGCCGGGCAGGGCGTAGATCCACATCTGCCGGATATGGATGCGCCACGCAACCTGGGCCGGGCTCATGCCGAAGGCCCGGGCGGCCTCGAGCTGGCCGCGCGGCACCGACCGCATGGCGCCGTGGATGACGTTGGCGACGAAAGCGCCGTAGACGATGCCGAGCGAGACACAGGCGAGCATCAGGTACTGGACGGTGTCGAGGTACCAGTTGGCGGCGTCGCAGGGCGGCCAGCGCGTGGCATCGGCCGCGAGTTCGGCGGGGGTGCACACCGCCTGCGCCCGGATCAGCTCGGCCAGTTGCTCGAAGGCGAGCGGGAAGAACAGGAAGAACAGCACGTCCGGGATGCCGCGGACCATGTTGGTGTAGCCGCTGCCGATGAGCCGCAGCGGCGCGAACGACGAGCCCTTGAGCGTCGCGCCGAGCAGCCCGAACCACAGCGCGAATGCCGCCCCGAGCACGGCCGCGATCAGCGTGAACTGGACGCTGGTGTACCAGGCAAGGTGCTTGCCGTTGGTGAAATAGCCGAGCCAGAACGCGAGATCGTCGCCGATCCCGTTTCGCAGCCACTCTGGAAGAAGGTCCAACATGCCCGGGGAGCCGGATCACGGGGCGGGCGCTGGGCCCGCCCCGGAACGCGCCGTCAGTCGAAGAACGGGCCGGTGCCCTTTTCGGGGAACCACTTGGTGATCAGCGCGTCGAGGCTGCCGTCCTGCTTCATCTCGCCGATGGCGGCGTTGAAGGTCTTTTCGAGGTCGTCGTCGGCCTTGCGCAGGCCGATGCCGACGCCACTGCCGATGATCACGTCGGGGCCGACGAACTCGAGGGCGCCGGCGGAGCCGGTGACCACTTCGGCGAGATAGGAGCCGTCGGCGAGGATGACGTCGACATTGCCGGCATTGAGATCGGCCAGCGCCTGGTCGGCGGTCTCGAAGGACAGGATGGTGTTGCCGTTCGCCAGAGTCTGCTCGGCATAGGCGGCCTGGATGGTGGCGCCCTGGACGCCGATGCGAACGCCCTGCAGATTATTGAAATCGAAGCTCTTGCCGGCGGCCGTCATGTACTTGGACGGATCGGGCGGGAAGTAGTTCTCCGAGAAGTCGATCGACTGCTTGCGCTCGTCGGTAATCGACATGCCGGCCATGATGGCATCGTAGTTGCCGGCGATCAGGTTCGGGATGATGGTGTCCCACTCGTTGACCACCCACTCGCATTCAAGCGTCGCCCGCTCGCACAGCTCATTGCCGAGATCGATCTCGAAACCGGCGACCTTGCCGTTGTCATCGAGGAAGTTCCACGGTGCATAGGCCCCCTCGGTGCCGAGCCTGACGGTCTGGGCGTCGGCGGCGCCGGTCAGCGCCACGACGGCCGCGGCCGCCAAAATGAGTTTCTTCATACGTCTCTCCTGTTGGTCATCTGACCGTTAAGGTCGGTTCTTGCCCCAATGTTTCGCTTCCCGTCAGGGAGGCTCGCGCGCACGCTAGCCGCGATTTTACCGCCCGGTCAAATTCAGCCGTGCCCGGCGGCGCTGAGGAACTGCCGGAGGCGGGGAGAGCGGGTGGCGCCGAAGACCTCGTCGACCGTGCCCTCCTCCTCGATCTGGCCCAGATGCAGAAAGATGACGCGGTCGGCGACGGTGCGCGCGAAATTCATGTCATGGGTGACGAGGATCATGGTGCGACCCTCGTCGGCGAGCAGCTTGATGACCCGCAGCACCTCGACCTCGAGCTCGGGATCGAGTGCCGATGTCGGTTCGTCGAACAGCATCACCCTGGGGTTGATGCACAGCGCCCGGGCAATGGCGGCGCGCTGCTGCTGGCCGCCGGAGAGCTGCGCCGGATAGGCGTCGGCCTTGGCGGCGATGCCGACCTTGTCGAGCATGGCGAGCGCCTCCTCCCGCACTTCGGCCCGATCGCGCTTCTGCACGTGCAGGGGGGCCTCCATGACGTTGTCGACGATCGACATGTGGCTCCACAGGTTGAACGACTGAAACACCATGCCCAGCCCGGAGCGCAGGCGGCGCATCTGGCTCTCGTCAGCGACGCGCCGGTGCGGCGGCGCGCCGGCCAGCCGCACCGCCTCGCCGGCGATGGTGACGGTGCCGCGGTCGGGGACCTCGAGCATGTTGATGCAGCGCAGCAGCGTCGACTTGCCCGAGCCGGAGGAGCCGATCAGGGCGACGACCTCGCCCTCGCGCGCCACCAGCGAGACGCCCTTGAGCACCTCGAGAGCGCCGAACGACTTGTGGAGGTCCTCGATCTCGATGATCGGCGGCCCCACGGGCCGTGCTTCAGACGGTGCTGCCAAGCCTTGCATGGCTGCCAAGAAACCAATCCTGACGAAGATAGCAAGGAGATTTGATCGCGGAACGGGCGGGCCGCTGCGGCGTTTTGCCTAAAGGGTGCCGTCAGGAGGGCGGGACCGGAACAATCAAGGAGACACTGATGAACTGGAATCAGATCGAAGGCAATTGGGAGCAGTTCAAGGGCAAGATCCAGCAGCAATGGGGCAAGCTCACCGACGACGACCTGCAGATGATCCATGGTCGCCGCAAGGAACTGGCCGGCAAGATCCAGGAGCGTTACGGCAAAGCCGAAACAGAGGTCGAGAAGGAAGTCGACGAGTGGCTGCGCATGCACTGACGCGCGGCCGCAACCATGAGAAAAGGCCCCGTCCTGCGGGGCCTTTTCCTTGTTGTCAAATTTCTGCGGACTGTGCCCTGCCGCTCAGGCGGCGGCGCGCGAGCCCTCGTCGAAGAACAGCGCCTGGCTGATCAGCGCCTTCACCATGTCGGGGTTGAACGGCTTGGTGACCAGGAACGTCGGCTCCGGGCGCTCACCGGTGAGCAGGCGTTCGGGGAAGGCGGTGATGAAGATCACCGGGATCGGATGGTCGTGCAGGATGTCGTTGACCGCGTCGATGCCGGAGCTGCCGTCGGCGAGCTGGATGTCGGCCAATATCATGCGTGGCCCGGTCTTGTGGTAGAGCGACACCGCTTCCTTGTGCGTGCGCGCCACCGCCACGACCTTGTGGCCGAGGCTTTCGACCAGTCGCTCGATGTCCATGGCGATGAGCGGCTCGTCCTCGATGATCATGATCTCGGTCGCCACCTGGCGCGAAATCTCGGTCGCCGCGTCGTCGAGCAGGGCGGCAAATTCCTCGGGCGTCACGTCAAGGATCTCGGCCCCCTGCTCGTCGGTGAAGCCTTCGACCGACACCAGCAGGAAGGCCTGGCGCGGCTTGGGCGCGAGATTGGCGAGATTGGCCGCCGCGCGCTGCTCCCAGGCGAAGCTTGATGCCGGGGGCGGAATGGTCACGGCCGCAGAGGTGAACAGGCGGGAAAACAGCTTGTACAGGGCGATCCGGTCGCTCGACGCCTCGGGGAAGATCGACACGTCGGCGATCAGGGCCTCGAGGGTCGCCGCAACGTAGGCGTCGCCGGACGTCTGCGAGCCGGTCGCAGCACGCGAGAAGCGGCGCAAATAGGGCAGATGCGGCGCAATCCGCACGGACAAGGTCATGAAAGGGTACTCCCTGAGACGCTCTTGGGTGAGCTTACCAGCGACTAGAACGGCACGTCGGAAAAAAAGTTCCGGCGGAGCGGAACGTTTTTTTCCTTGGCGGCATTTAGGGTTGCACATCAGAATGGGGCCAGGATGCTTTTGGGGTGGCCCATGCGAGACAAGAAAAAGATGAATGACATGACCAACCCGCGCCCGAAACGAACGGACGATGGCCTGGGACCGACTTCCGACATCGGGGCGAAGCTGCGTGCCTTGTATGGCGCGGTGCAGGACGAAGGTATTCCCGAACGGCTGCTGAGCCTGCTGGAGAAGCTGGACCAGGCCGAGCAGAAGGCCAACGCTGCCGACAAGAGCGAGTGATCCCATGGGCACCGAAGCGCCGTCATTCAAGCGGGAACTGCTCGCCACCCTGCCCAGCCTCAGGGCCTTCGCCGTGTCCCTGTCGGGCAAGCACGACAAGGCCGACGACCTGGTGCAGGACACGGTGATGAAGGCCTGGGCCAAGCAGTCCAGCTTCGAGATGGGCACCAACATCAAGGCCTGGCTGTTCACCATCCTGCGCAACGAGTTCTACAGCCAGATGCGCAAGCGCGGGCGCGAGGTGCAGGACAGCGACGGGGTCTTCACCGAGCGGCTGGCCGTGCATCCGTCGCAGTACGGCGTCATGGACCTCGCCGATTTCAAGAAGGCCCTCGACGGGCTGCCGGCCGACCAGCGCGAGGCGATCATCCTGATCGGCGCCTCCGGCTTCTCCTACGAGGAGGCGGCCGAAATCTGCAACTGCGCCGTCGGCACGATGAAGAGCCGGGTGAGCCGCGCCCGGACCCGCCTCCTGCACGTGCTGCAGATCGACGGTGAGGCGGACTTCGGCCCCGACGCCGTCTCCACCCAGGTGGCGACGCAGCCATAGGGCGCGTGTCCGCCTCGTCCGTGCCGGCCAAAAATCCGCCACTGATCGCTTCTAGGGTTCCCTGGCGTCAAGCCAGAGCTTTCGTCCGTGCGCGGACAGGGGCCAGTCAACAGATCTGCAAACCCGGGGCGGCGCCAATGACCGATGCCACCAGCAACTTCGGTCTTGCCACTGCGGCCCGGGCACGGTCCGGGCGGCTGCTGGCGATCGTCATCTCGCTGGTGTTGATCGTGGGCGCCGCCGGGTCGGCGCTGTATCTGGTGCGCGGCGTCGATTCGCAACTGACCGACGTGGTCAGGACGTTCGAGGTGCGGCGCGAGGCGCGCGAACTGATCCTGGCGCTGGTGGACGCCGAGACCGGCCAGCGCGGCTACCTGCTGACGCTGGATCCGCAATATCTCGAGCCCTACCAGAACGCCGTCGCCACCATCGACCGTACCTACCAGGACATCATCAAGATGGTCGCGGACGCGCCCGGCCAGAAGCTGCTGCTGGGACTGATCGCCGACCAGGTCGAGCAGAAGCAGGTGGAAATGGCCAACACCATTGCCCTGGCCTCGAGTGGCCGGCTGCCGGAAGCCATGGATATCCTGCGCTCCGACACCGGGCAGACGCTGATGGAGGGGCTGCGCTCGGCCATCCGCCGCTTCATCGTCGAGGAGGACGGCAGGCTGGTCGAACGCAACGCCCAGGTCGAACGTACCCGCCAATTGCTGGTCATCGCCATCCTCGCGGCGCTGGCGGGAGCGGTGACGCTGACCTATGCGCTGTTCACCCGCACCCAGCACCAGGTCACGGAACTGGCGCGTACCCGGACCGCGCTGCTGGTGCAGAAGGAGGAACTCGAGGCCCACGTGCGGGAGCGCACCCTGGAAGCGGAGGAAGCGAGGGCGCATGCCGAGCGCGAGCGAGCGCGTGTCGAGGCCCTGCTGCAGGACACCAACCACCGTATCGGCAACTCGCTGGCGACCGTGTCGTCGCTGCTCGGCCTGCAGCAGTCCCGCACAAGTTCGCCCGAGGTGCGCACGGCGCTCGAGGCGGCGCAGAGCCGGGTCCAGGCCATCGCCTCGGCGCATCGGCGCCTGCGCCTCGGAGACGATCTCGAGACCACCGACGCCGCGGAATTCCTGGGGTCCGTCGTCGACGATCTGCGCCGGACGCAACCGGGCGAGCGGCAGATCGACTTCGAGACCGACTTCGACCCGCTGGTCATCAGTGCCCGCGACGCCACGACCATCGGCATCGTCATGGGCGAGCTGCTCACCAATGCCATCAAGCACGCCTTCCCCGAGAACCGGCCCGGCCGGATCTGGGCGAGGTTCAAGCGCAACGGCGAGACCATCCGTCTCATCGTCGAGGACGACGGGCTCGGCCTGCCGCCGGACTTCAACCAGGCCGATGGCGGGCTCGGCTCCATGATCATCCGGCAACTGGCCCGCCAGTTCGGCGGCGAACCGTCCTTCGCCGCGCGGCCGGGCGGAGGGGCCACGGTCACGGTGGCCCTGCCGTCGCTCGGCAAGCCGGCGCCGCAGGCATAGAACGGGCGACGGCAGGCACGCCGGACGTCCTCGGCCCATCGGGAGTGGCGATGCATTTCATGGCGGTGTTCAACCGGGACGGCGGGACATTCCGGACCATGGACGTACCGCAATTCGCGGACGGGTGCCGGCAGATCATGGCCGAGCACGGCCACAGCATCGACGTCCGGGTCGTCGCCGGCGACGACCTGCTGGCCGAGCTGGAGGATGTGGCCGGGGACGCGTCGGCCGACGCCCTTCTCGCCGGCGGCGGCGACGGTACGGTCTCGGCGGCGGCGCAGGCGTGCTTCCGCACCGGCATGCCGCTGGCGGTGGTGCCGGCCGGGACCATGAACCTGTTCGCGCGGGCCCTCGGGATTCCGCTGGTGCCGGAGGACGCGGTCCGGGCGCTGGCGAAGGGCCGGGTGATCGCGGTGGACATCGCCACCGCCAACGGGCGCCCCTTCGTGCACCAGTACTCCGTCGGCATCCACGCGCGGCTGGTGCGCATCCGTGAAACGATGCGCTACCACGGCCGCTGGGGCAAGATCGTCGCCACGCTGCGTGCCTTCCGCCTGGCGGTCACGCGCCCGCCCCGGTTCAGCGTCGACATCCACACGCCCCGGGGCAACGAAACGCGGCAGGCCTCGGGGATCGTCGTCTCCAACAATCCGCTGGGGGAGGGGCACATCCCCCACGCCGACGGCGTCGACCGCGGCGTCCTCGGCATCTACGTGGCGGCGCCGATGTCGGCCTTGGGGCTGGTCAAGCTGTGGCTGCAGGTGATGATCGGCGCGTGGCGGGCCAATCCGCAGATATCGGAGAAGGAGGTGACGTCGGTCACCCTGCGGTTCCGGCGGCGAAAGGCCTCGGCGCGGGCCCTGATCGACGGCGAACTCGTCGCCCTGGAGGACCGGATCGATATCCTTATCCATCCCCTCGCGCTCAACGTCGTCGCGCCCGCGCCGGAGCCGGGGACGGCCCCGGCCTGAGGCCGGCCGGCGCGCGGCGGGCCGGCGGAACCAAGTCGGGACCGGCGGCGTTCGCGTAACGGTGTGATGTTTTGGGCATCGAGCCGGTCACATTTCAGGGATGCCGTGACAGACATTGCAGAACCAGTTGCCGCTGCCGTGCAGGAAGGGATTGCCGATACTTCCCGCCGTGACGTGCTGGCCAGGCTCGGCGTGCTGGATACGGGGGAGGATGCGGACTTCGACCGGCTGGCGCGGCTCGCTGCCGCCATGGCCGGCACGCCGATGGGGGTGGTTGCGCTCGTCGATGCCGAGCGTGAATGGTTCAAGGCCCGGCACGGCCTGGATGTGCGCGAGACCCCGATTGCGTCGTCCCTGTGCGCCCACCTCATCGCCGACGCGAG
>Ga0172380_10008929_pt1 | contig 10789 bp, 9 predicted proteins | sample Leawe162metaG_FD_119747 | JGI IMG/M metagenome (GOLD analysis project Ga0172380, IMG submission 119747) | Leachate microbial communities from a municipal landfill in Southern Ontario, Canada - Leachate well 162 metaG | ecosystem: Engineered > Solid waste > Landfill > Unclassified | place...
ATATTGACATATCCTACCGCGCCCAGATCGCGGGATGGAAGTTTGTTTACGTCAATGACGTTGTCTGCCCGGCGGAGCTGCCGGCCGAGGTCTACGGCCTGAAAAACCAGCAATACCGGTGGGCGAAAGGCGCCATTCAAACCGCCATCAAGCTCCTGCCAACGGTTTGGAAGAGCGGGCGGCTCACGCCGCTGATGAAATTCGAGGCTACGGTCCACCTCACCAACCACGTCGTTTTCCCGGTGCTGCTCCTGCTGGCGCTGATGCTGCTGCCGATGCTGTTCATCCGGATCAACTGCCCCGGCACGGATATTTTTTTTGCGGCCGTGTCGCTCTTCACGATAAACGCCTTCAGCTACCCGATCTTTTACATATACGCGCAGAAGAAAATCTATCCCGACTGGAAGCGGCGCGCGCTTTTTCTGCCGCTCCTTATGGCAGGCGCCATCGGGCTTACGGTCGTCAATTCGCAGGCGGTGTTCAGCGCTCTTCTGGGGCGCAAGAGCAACTTTCAGCGCACGCCCAAATACAACCTGGCTGACCGGAGCCCGGGGCTGGAGCGCGCGGCGGGAGAATCGTGGGCCGGGAAAAAGTACCGCACGCGTTTCAACCCCACTGTTCTAATGGAGCTGGCGCTTTTCGCCTATGTGTCCATCAGCCTGCTTTACGCCTTCCGGCATATCCAGTACATCGCCCTGCCCTTTGTGCTGCTCTACTGGGCGGGGTTCGCCTTTATCGGCGGGCTTTCGCTGGCGCATGCCGCCCGGCGCTGAAATCACGCAGCGAGGTGCGAATACAGGATTTTGAAAGCGATGCCGATCAAAATCAGGCCGCCGACCGTCTCCAGCTTGTTTTCAAACATGTGGCCGAAGCGGTTCCCGAGCCACACTCCGCCGTAGCAGAGCAGAAACGTGACCAGACCGATGATGGCCGAAGGCATGATAATCGCCTCCTGCAAAAATGCGAAGCTCATGCCGACCACGAGCGCATCGATGCTCGTGGCCAGCGAAAGGATAATGAGTCCTTTCATCGAAACCACCCTGCAGCGCTGGCAATCCTTTCCGTTCTTAAGGGATTCATAAACCATCTTGCCCCCGATAGCCGCCAGGAGCGTGAATGCCACCCAGTGGTCAAATGCCGCAATCAGCCGGCGCATGCTCACACCGGCCGCCCAGCCAAGGAGGGGCATCAGCATCTGGAAAAGGCCGAAAAAAAAAGCGATGCGGAACGCGTACGCCGCGCGCAGCGGCCGGGCCGCAAGCCCGCAGGCTACCGCCACCGCAAACGCGTCGCAGGCCAGCCCGCAGGCAATCAATATTATTTGAAAAATACTCATGGTTCGCGATTTTTAAGGAATCAGCCCGCTCCGGCGTGGCCGGGACACTCTGGCACGGCGGCCATAAACGCCCGTTACGGCCGGAGCGCGCGGCGGACGATGAACTGCCTGATTGTTTCCGCTTCGGCCGGGACGACAAAGCGCCTGGCCTTGAGGCGCTTCAAGGCCTCAAGCGCCGGGTGCCGGATCGCCCGCTTCCCGGTGGCGCGCGCCACCGCTTCCCCGAATTTTGCCGGGTGCGCGGTTGCCAGGCAGATCATCGGTTCATCCTTGGCCAGATAACGCCGGGCGACGCTAACGCCCACCGCCGTGTGCGGATCGAGCACACGGCCGCTCGCTCGGTAACACCTGCGGATCTCGGCAAGTGTTTCCGCGTTGCCGGCCGATCCGGCCAGGAAAAGCGGATCCGGACTTTTACGCCCGGTATCGGCAAGGCAAAAAGAGCCCTGCTCCGCGAATTTACGCATCAGGCGGCGCACGACGCCCGGGCTGCGCCCGGCGCGGTAATAAAGGTAGCGCTCGAAGTTGCTGGCAACCTGGATATCCATGGAAGGGCTCCAGGTCTTTTTGACCTGCCCGCGCGCGTAGATCCCGGCCCGGAAATAGTCGGCGAGGATCCTGTTGCGGTTGGTCGCCAGCACGAGGCGCGAGACCGGCAGCCCCATTTGCGCGGCAATCCACCCGGCGAATATGTCGCCGAAATTCCCCGTGGGCACGGCGAAACGCACCTTGGCGTGGCCACCCCCGGGGCGGACGCGGAAATAGGCGTAAAAATAATACACGACCTGGGCCAGGATGCGCGCCCAGTTGATCGAGTTCACCGCGCCCAGGCTGTGTGCCGATCTGAAAGAACTATCCGCCAGGAGCGCCTTTACGATGTTCTGGCAGTCGTCAAAGCTGCCTTTCACCGCAAGGCAATAAACATTTTCATCGCCGACGGTCGTCATCTGCCGCTCCTGGGCTGGGCTGACGCGGCCGCGCGGGTAAAGGACGAATATCCTGATGTTCTTCTTGCCACGGACGCCGGCGATGGCGGCGCTGCCGGTGTCCCCGCTGGTGGCGGCGATTAAATTCAAAACGGCTCCTGAGCGGCGCAGGTAGTATTCAAACAGGTTGCCCAGGAACTGGAGTGCAAAATCCTTGAAGGCCAGCGTGGGCCCGTGAAAAAGCTCCAGCAGGCGCATCCCCTCACACTCCGCCATGGGCGCCACGGTGCGGCTGTCAAAAAGGGCATAGCTGCGCTCTATCATCGGCTTCAGCTCGCGCACGGGTATGTCGCAGAAAAGGCGGATGATTTCACAGGCCAGCGCCGGATAGTCAAGGCCGGACCAGGCTTTCATCCTGCGGCGGGTATCCGGGATATTGTCCGGCAGATAAAGCCCTCCGTCCGGCGCCAGGCCGGTCATCACGGCGGTCTCAAAATCAACCGGGGCGCACTGCCCCCTGGTGCTGATGTATTTCACTCCCTTTTCCTTCCCGACCAGGCCTGCACCGGCTGGCCGTTGATGCTCTTCAAGCCGGGCATTGTCTGCAACACGGCCATGAACGCACGGTATTTGTCGCTGTTCATCTGGCCGCTGAAATCGTCCACCCAGAGCTCCTCGACAGTGGCATTGTTGAGGGGGCTCAAGTCTCCGATGGATGTGTTGCGCAAGTCGAGGTAATGCAGGGGCATGTTTTTCAGGGCGGATATGTCACGGACGGCGGTGCCGCTTATCACCAGCTTTTCGAGGGGCAGCGAAGCCGCGCATTCAATGCTCTTGATCCTGGTGTTGCGCAGGTAAAGCTCGCGGATTCTCATGCCCCGCAGGGCGGAAATGTCGCGAACGCCGGTATCGCCCAGGTCGAGGAATTCCAGCGGCAGGCCCCGCAGCGGGCTTAGTTCGGTCACCTCCGTGCCGCGGACAACCAGCGAGCGCAACGGCAGGCTGCGCAGCGGGGTAAGGTCCTTGACCCGGCTGAGTCCCGCCAGGAGCACGCCGAGCGGCATCCCGGCCAGGGGGCTGAGGTCGCTGATCTCCGTGCCGCTTATGTTGAGGCGCTCCAGCGCAATCCCCGCCATGGGGCGCAGGTCGCGCGCGGAAGTGTGGCTTATATCCAGCGATTTGAGCGGCATGTTCCGCAGCGGCTGGAAATCATTCACCTTGGTATATGCCAGGTTGAGAGTGGCCAGCGGCATGCGGCTCAAAACCGAAATATCCTTCACCCTGGTGTGATTCAGCGTCAGCTGCCGCAAGCTCAAGTTGCGCAGGGGCGTCAAATCGGAAAGTGGCGCGATGAGAGGCATTTCCATGAAGGCGTTGTGCCGCACGCCGGCGCAGGTCAGCTGCTGGAGCGCGGAAAGGCTTTCAAGGGCCCGGATATCCTTGAGATTGGTTGAAATTATTTCAACCGCGACAACCTGGCCGGAATCGTCCGATTGGAACCAGACCTGGTCCTCGCGCAGCCCGGCATTGTCTTCAAGCAGCCCGGCGAGGAAAGCCTCCCGGTTTACGGCTTGAGGCGGCGCCGCCTTGTCCTGAGCGGTTTGACCCGGCGCGTGCAAGGCGGCGGCCGTGTTGGTCATGGAGCCGAGAACGCTTTCGTACCTGGCGGCGGTGCCGGTGTTGCCGAATTTTGAGCGGAAAAGCTCAACCGCCCTGACCAGCGCCGCGCCCGGCCGCGAAGCCTGGTTGCTGCCGCGAAGCATCTCCAGGCAGGCATGTGGCTCCGGGAGAACATCTTCGCAGGCAACACCCGCCAGGCGCATCATGGAGGCCAGGGCCTGGCGGGCGCGCCGCTCGTTGACGGCTGCCGCGCGCGCCGCAATGGCCGCGGAAAGCGGTTTGGCCAGAAGGGGACCGGCGCCGGCGGCAGCCTCGCCCGCGCGCTGGTAATCCCCGTCCTGCAGCGCCAGGACCGCGCGCATCAAAGCGTATTCCGGACGGTCGCCATAGCCCACGCGGCTGATTTTTTCCGCCAAAGCCAGGTCTTTAATGGTAAAATCGCGGCGCAGGGTGATCGTGCCCTGGTCTTTCTTCCAGACTTCCTCGGCCACAACCGAGTCGCTGCGCACCTCGCGGACAACAAGCTTCTGGGTTCCGTTCATGAAAGCGATGCTGACCTCCTGGTCTTTCTGCGCCCTGAAGGAATCGAGCACGACCCGTTCGCAGCCGCCGGCCTGCCTGAGCGTGGCCGTCAAATTCTTGAACTCCAGCCTGGTGGAAATCAGCGGCAGGTCCAGGGCCAGATCGCGCGCGCGGGCGGCGGCGGCGGTAACATCATCCTCGACGATGATCCACGCGATTTCATCGGCGGCGTGCTGGAGCTGCTGATCCGCCAGCCTCCGGTTGAGCTTGCGATCGCTCTCAATGCGCGCGCCCTGTTTGGCAAGGCAGGCCTGGGCTTTGGCCCTGCGGGCGGAGGCAGTTTCCTTTTCATATGGCCCGCGGTACTTTTCGTAAACCGCGGCAGCCTCCACAAACCGGTTCAAGGCAGCCGGCTTCGCGGCGGCCTTGTCCAGGGTTGACATGACAGCCTTCATCTCCGCCAGCATTTGCTCGATGCGCCTGGCCTCGCGCCGCGCCTGGTCCGCGTACTTTGTCCCTTTTGTTTCCTCGGCCAGCTTTGCGAACCGCGCGGCCGCCTCGACGACTGAGGCCGGATTGGACTTGAACCACGCCGCGGCGGCGTTGAACTTATCCCCCGCCCGGCGCTCGCGTTCCTCCTGCCCGGACCCCTTGTCCTGGCCGGCTTTTCCCACGCCCGGCTGCAGATTCTCAAAATCGCCTTCGGCCGGCACACTGTCGGCGCGCCGGAATTCTTTGCGTATGCTGAATATTCCCCAGGCGGCCGCAAACAGCAGCGCCATAGCGGCCAGGGCCGCGATGACTTTCAGGGGCGGTTTTCGCCCCAAGGCGTTCTTTAAATCCTGCACCCGGTCCGGACGCGCATCTGGCGACGGCTTTTCAGCGGGCGGCGGCGCCTGGCGGGCAAGGTCACTGATCCGGCTTTCGCGGATGGCGCTCCGCCGGACGGTGCTGGCAATGTCAGCCGAAAGGATTTCCCGCGGCATCATCTCGGAGCGGACGTTGGAAATATCGCGAATGGTTTCCCGCCAGTCTTTCTGGCGATAAAGCGGGTTTTTTGCCATCATTTTTTCGATCAGGCAAGCCGACCAGACCGAAATGCCCGGATTTATTTCATGGGGATCTGGAATCTGGTCGGTGATCTGGCGGTCCATAACCTCGACCGGTGGAAAATTTTCAAATGGCATCGCGCCGGTCATGCAATGGTACAGCATGGCGCCGAGGGAATAGATGTCGGCGCGGCAGTCAAGCTTTTCATCGCCGCGCGACTGCTCCGGCGATATGTAATTGGGAGTGCCCAAAACGATTTTTTCCTTTGAGCGGGCCGTCCCGGAAATGGATCTGACGCTCATGGCCAGGCCCATGTCGGCCACCTTGACCGTGCCGTCCCCGTCTATGATCACGTTATCGGGCTTGATATCGCAATGAACAATGCCTGCCTTGTCCCAGGCATAGCTCATGGCCTGGGCAACGCTCAGGGCGCAGAGCAGGGAATTTTCCTCAGAAAGACAGCGTTTGCGCCTGATCCACGCCGCCACGCTGTAACCGGAAATGTATTCCATCACGAAGTAGTAAACCCCCCGTTCGGTCCTGCCGAAATCGTAAACCTGGACGATGTTAGGGTGTTTGAGTCCGGCGGTGATCCGGGCCTCGGCCATGAATTTTTCCACGTCGGCCGGCTCGATCCCCATGGTGGGCGGAAGGGCCTTGATCGCCACGAGGCGGTCCAGTGAAATCTGGCGCGCCTTGTAAACGGTGCTCATGCCGCCGCGCGGCAGTGTATCGAGGATATCAAACCCGTTGAAATGAATTTCTTCCATTTTCCACGCTTGAATTTGTGAGTATGCCACAGGTCCACCTGGAATTCAAATATTCTTGCTTTAAAATTGGTTTTTGATATATTTGAATTTAAAGGAAATGTATGCTTTCTGTTTTATACAATTGCCGGTCAAGAGCGCTTATGGCAAGGCTCCGAGTTTACGATTGCAGGGGTCAGGCCATGCTTGAATACGCCATCGTGGCCGGCGTAATGGTGGCAATGATGGCGGTTTTGAGCCTGTTTCTGTCGACTTTCGGTGAATACGGCGAACGCATTCTGGACATGATAGCGTCAGATTATCCGTGAATGAGCGCAACAATACAGGAGAAGATGCAATGAGAAAGCTCTTGAAATCCAGCGCGGGCCAGGCCATGACCGAGTATATCATCATCGTGGCGATCATCGCCCTCGCCGCCCTGGCGATCTTCGGCCTATTCGGCGACCAGATCCGCAGGATGGTAGGCGGAGCCGTAACGGAACTGGGCGGGGACCAGTCAGAAGTGGACGATGCCAACGAAACCAGGTCAGCCGATTACTTGAGGACGCTCGGCAGCGATTCCACGCCATAATGTTGACTCTGCCCGGGACAATTAAAAAATGCAGAATGAAGAATGCAGAATGAAGAATTAAGCAATCAGGGATCAGGGGGCGGAAGTTGGAGAGTAAGGTTTTGGCGATTTAGCGCCCGCCATGCTTCGTTTGACATTCTTCGCCCCTTATTCTGCGTCCGCTATTCTGCATCCTGCATTTCTTCCCGCTCCGGGCAGGCCGCGCCCAAAGTTTCCACACCCGCCTGCAACGCTGTAGCACTGCGGGCAGGTTGTGGCGGGCAGGCCATGGTGGAATCCTGCATAATCATTGCCTTAATCTGCCTTCTGCTGGCTGGTTTTTTCCAGCTCTCCCAGCTCTATGCCGCCAAGGAAACCAGCCTGCACGCGTCATTCCGCGGAGCCCGCGCCAGGACGGTGGGATTCAACGACTTCATGATCTCCAAAGCAACCATGGTCGGCATGATCCCGAATGCCGGCCCGATGACTTTCCCCGATAATGCCGGAGGGCCGCTGGGACAAATGGCGATCGAGCGCGGCAGGATTCCGCTCTACCTGAGCGCGGACTGGCACATGCTTGACGGCATCCTGCAATACGAGGACTGGGAATCCGTCAACTGCAGCTACTCCGGCGACGCCGGACTGACCTTCCGTTTTGCCGTGTCTCAGGACATGCCCCTGCGATATTTCACCGCCATATTCGGCGCGTTTTATGAAGGCGACACCATGCCGGTCGGCGCCTCTGTGGAAATGGATGACCACGCGCTGCTGTACCTTGAGTGACTTGGCGCGGGGACGCGCGGCAAGCTCCGAATTTAAATTTTCATGAAATACAAATCAATAGAGGCATTTTCAAGCCAGCGGGGCGATTTCCCGGCCAATGAAAAGCCGGGACAAGTTGGACCGGCCGTATTTTGGATTTCTGATTGCAAATCAAAAATCGAAAATCAAAAATCGAAAATCTCCGGGAATGGCGGGCAGGCCGCGCCCAGAGCTTCGCACTGTGGCGGGCAGGTGCTCATTTTCCTGGTGATGGTCCTCCTTATCCTGTCTTTTGCCATCATCTGGAACTTCGACCTGCACAAGGTCATCCACCTCAAGATGCGCTCGCAAAACGCCGCCGATGCCGCCGCCATGGCCGCGGCCCGCTGGCAGGGCATCACCCTGAACCTGATCGGAGATTTGAACATCATGCAGGCGGTCGCCCTGAGCACAGGTGACACGAACACTGCCCGGCTGATAGCGGAAACGCAGACCAGGCTGTGCTACACCGGGCCGGTTATCGGCCTGCTGGCTTGCCAGCAGGCCGCCAAGCACAACGGCATATACGCGAACGAGTCCTTCAGCGACCGCATGGTGGAACACGCCGACACCGTGCTTTCGGACTACAATGCCATATTCGCCGAGCCCTACCCCGAATGCTGGAACGAATACGGCGCCATGCTCATGAACGTGGCCGGCGCCGGCGTGGCCGCAGGGCCGGACAATGCCCGCCTCTACACCGATTACTCCGGCGGACACACCCTCCTCGACATCGGTTTTTACGACGCCATCGCCGGGCAGGCCTGGTGCTGGTTTTACTGGTATGCGTATACGCTCCTGCAAACATACGTGGATTACACAGAATGGCAGCTGCCACCCCCAGTCACTGAAACCCAGCCGGAAAACAGCGAGTTTTTCGGGCTGGGCCTGACAACCTTCAACACCCTGCCCGGCGGCGAGGTAAACGTTGCGAACCTCAACAACGCGCGCGCGGCAAGGAACATCAGCCCGCAGGAGATCAGCAATTCTGTTGCAACCGCGGAGGCCACTTGGTTCGTATACCAGCAGTCAAGATGGACCGACTGGTCCGCGATTAAGGATCCCTCCTTCCCCGTTTTTCCCGAGAGGCAGGTCAGGCCGCAGTATGACTATTCCGGCGCCGACGCCGCGACGCGCGTCGAGGCCGTCGCCGAGCGCATGATGCCGAACGCTTCCGACCGCCGGATTGCATGCACCGCCGCGGCCAAGCCATTCGGCTACCTGACCACCGGGGATGGCACCCAAGTCAGGCCGGATTCATGCCAGATCGTCCTGCCGGCATTCCGCGAAGTGCGCCTCATACCGGTCGACACCTCCTCGGCGCCGGCCGGCGGCGCCTACAACCTGGAATGGCGCGACCACATCGAAAACCACCTCCAGGCCTACCTGGAAAACGGCCTGGGCGGGCTGAACGCCGACTGCTGGTATTGCCGCCAGCTTTTTGCATGGGAAGACGCCGCCTTCCGCCAGGCCGGCATTGACTGGCTCGCCGACACGAACAACGTCAATTCCTGCCACCGCTCCGGCCCCGGCCACGGCCCGGATGGCGGCACACGCCGGGGGCATTGAGGTTTTTATGAAACCTAAAACAATGGAGGCATTTTCAATCCATCGTGTTGATTTACAGTCCAATGACAAGCCGGGACGAGTTGGACCCGCAACACTTTGGGTTTCTGGTTGGAAATCGAAAATCGAAAATCGAAAATCGAAAATATCCCGGAGCGGCGGGCAAGCCATGGTTGAATTCACGGTGGCCCTGGTGGCCATCCTGGCGGTGGCCATCGGCTCCATCCTGCTCAACAGGATGCAGCTGGCCCGCATCGCTTCGATGGCTCAGGCGCGCGCCGAGGCCGGGGCCATGGCCATGGATTCTGTCTACCACATTCCCATGGGCGCGCAGTTCATCTCCGATTGGGAACCCGGCGCTGACGCGGCGCGCTATACCGGCGACGACGAGCCCTTGCCCGACGGCACTGCCATTGCGATGATTGACAACATGACCGCCACGGCAGACCTGAACGCTTTCGCGGCCCCGACCAACGCCATCACCAGGCTGCAGTCTTCGGTGGACATCGGCGATTTTTATCTCGTCCAAGGAAGCGACAGCGAGGAAATTGCGCTCCATGAAATTCCCGGGGTTATGCGCCTTTTCACGCGCGAGCACTCAGTGTCCGTCGAAAGCGAAGCGTGGCTTGTATGGTCCGGAGGCATCTATTGAAAACGCAAATCCGCCGGGGATTGCTTATAGTGCTCCTTGTCCTGGGGCCGATCGCCGCCTCCCACGGCAGGGTTTTCTGGAAGCGGCCGGCGGGCGATGCGGCTTCCGCCTTTGACAAGGCCGGCCGGTGGACCCGGGTCTACCAGTGCCCGATGGAAATAAACGGGGCGCCGGCCTCGCTCGCGGTCTACACCTGCCCTGATCCGCTGGCCGCAATGGTGGCGAGCCTCGGCGATGTACCCGGCGCGGATATTTCCGCGGGCTATAATTCGGCCTCTTTTGCAGCCAGCGACGGCAGCCGGAGCGCGCGCCTCCTGCTGCTGGGCCTGCCGGCCCGGAACGAATCAATAATTTTTGAGCTGATCGAGCCCCGGAACGGGAATCCGGCGCCGCCGGCCGCAAGCCCCGTTCTCGGCGCCGCCCTGCCCGCGGCATGCAGCCGCGTTTCTACCATCGTAAACGGGGAAACCGGCGCCGCGCTCGAATCGATTGCCAGCGCCCTTCCGCCGCGCCAGGCTTTCAGCATCTTCGCCGAACTCCTCTCCGGCCAGGGGTGGAAGCCCCTGCTCCCGGCCGCGAGCCCGGGCGCCGCGGAGGAATATTTCGGGATGTTCCAGCGCAGGAACAGCCTCTGCATCCTGACCGTCGGCCGCGCCTTGCGCGAAAACAAAACCTGTGTTACTATTATTTCAAAGGAAACCAACAGGCAATGACGCTGGCTTTTTCATAGAGAACCAACAAGGGAATAATCATGAAACAGAAGATCATCCTCCTGATCGCCATCGTGGCCGGGATCGCCGCGTTCTGGCTCACGGGCAAATACCTGCGCTACGAGCGCGAGCGCATCCTCGGCGGCGCAAAAAGGATTTTCGTGGTCGTGGCCTACCGCGACCTGCCGGCCGGTACGGTCCTGAAGGATGCCGATTTGGCCAAGTCGCTCGTTTTCCAGAGCAACGTCGGCGGGCGGGCCATCATGCCGGAATCGGTGCGCGAGATCAT
>Ga0172380_10008930_pt1 | contig 10787 bp, 11 predicted proteins | sample Leawe162metaG_FD_119747 | JGI IMG/M metagenome (GOLD analysis project Ga0172380, IMG submission 119747) | Leachate microbial communities from a municipal landfill in Southern Ontario, Canada - Leachate well 162 metaG | ecosystem: Engineered > Solid waste > Landfill > Unclassified | place...
GATATTTTGTTAGAAATTGAAAAAAGATTAAAGAATTTTCCAATAGTTTTGCATGGTGCTTCTTCTATCTCACAAGAAGCTGTTAAAAAAATAAATCAATATGGTGGTAAAATGGAAAGTGCCGTAGGTATTGATCCAAAACAAGTCTCTGAAGCCTCCAAAACATCTGTTTGTAAAGTTAATATTGATTCTGATAGTCGTGTTACTATGACAGCAGGTATTCGTGAAGCATTGTCAAAAAATCCAGAGAACTTCGATCCTAGGGGTTATATGGGTTTTGCTCGTGAAGAATTAATAAAGATGTATAAGAAAAAGAATATTGAGGTTTTGGGTTGCGGAAAATAATTTTTTTAATGACAAAATTTATATATAAAAAAGACTAAAATTAGTCTTTTTTTGGTTTTATCCACAATAGTGTATTAAAAAAATTTGACAGTTTTTATATTATAAAATATACTAAAATGAGCAAAAATATGGATATTAATCTTTTTAAAAAAATAGGATTTTCTGACAAATCAGCCAAAGTTTACTTGGTTCTACTTGGTTTGGGACCTAGTTCTGTGCGCACTCTGTCTGATAGTCTAGATATGAATCGTGGACAAGTCTATGAAGTCCTCAAAGAATTGCAAGAAAAAGAAGTTGTAAGGTTTTATAAAGAAGATACTAAACAACTTTTTGTGGCTGATGATCCAGAAAGTCTTCGTAAATTGATAGACAAAAAAGAACAAGAATTGAAAATTATCAATAAAAATGTAGATAGAATAATTCCAGAATTACAAGCTTTGTATAATTCTGGTGGTAGTAGACCTGTGGCTAAATATTACAAAGATGATAGTATCAAATTGATTTTGGAAGATGTATTGGAAGTTTGCGAATTATCACAAGAAAAAATGTATAGAGTTTATTCAGCCGAAGGAGTGCGTGAACATTTATATGAAGATTTTCCATCTTTTAGTGATGCTAGAATTGCCAAAAATATTATTGTAAAAGTCATTGCTACTGGTACTGGTGGAGAGTTGCGTGGTTTGGACGAACGAAAGTGGCTCAAGCAAGATAGTAAAACTCCGACTTATATCTTTATTTATCCTGGGAAAACTGCTTATATTTCTTTTGATGCTAAAGAAAATTTGGTAGGTGTGATTATCGAAAATGTTGGTATTTGCGAAACACAGAAGATGATTTTTGATCAACTTTGGTCTCATTTGTAGAGTTGGAATAGAAAAAAATAATACTAATATTTCGGATAATACGGATTTACAGATGTGACCTATGAAATTGTTATTTGTTTTCATGTTTTAATGCTTTAATATTTTTATGATAATAATTGACTTCGATGATACACTATTTGATACTCAAGGGTTTAAACACGAATTGGTAAGGAGTTTGGAAAGTCTAGGTATAAGTGCAGAACTTTTTTGGCAGACTTATAATGAAGCTAGAATGTTGACAGATGGAAATTTTTCTTATTCTTTTGAAAGACATGCTAGAATTTTGGAAAGACAAGGATTTGATTATGATAAAGTTTTGCAAAATTTTAGTCTAGTGAAAGCAAAAGTAAAATATTTTCTTTTTTCAGATACTATTGATTTTTTGGAAAGTTTGAAAAAAAGTGGTCATGATTTGTATTTACTTAGTCTGGGAGATAGTAATTTCCAAAAATTAAAATTAGAACAATGTGGTATTGAAAAATATTTTAAGCAAGTTTTTTTTCGAGGTAAAGACAAAGAATTGGTAGTCAAAGAAATCTTAGATAAAAACAAGAAAAGCGATATCTTTTTTATTAATGATAAGATAAAAGAGAATTTGAAAATAAAAAATTATTTTTCTCAGATAAAAATAATTTTGAAACAAAATTCAAGTCTAGATGAAGACAAGTACAAAAATAGTGGATTAGTATTTTTCAAAACTTTAACAAAAATAAAAGAATATGTCACAGATAAACTTAAATAGTGTTGGTGTCGTTGTCTTGGCTGCTGGTAAAGGCACACGTCTTAATTGTGTTGATAGACCTAAAGTTATGTTGGAAATTGGTGGTAAACCTATCGTTAGTTATATTGTAAATACTTTAGAAAAAATTGGTTTTAATAAAGAACAAATTATTTTGGTTGTGGGTTTTAAAAAGGAAATAGTAGAAGATTATTTTGGAGATAAAGTTACCTTTGTTGAACAAACAGAGCTTTTGGGTACTGCTCATGCTGCTTTTACTGGGATTAAAAAGTTACCAGAAAATATTGAAAATGTTTTGGTGTTGGCAGGAGATGATAGCGCTTTTTATACAGCAGAGACATTGGAAAAATTTATAAGCAATCATATTTTTGGAGAAAATAAACTTTCTCTTTTGACTGCAAAAGTGGAAAATCCTTTTCAACTTGGTAGGATAGTTAGACACGAAAATGGAGACGTGGAGATTGTTGAAAAAGAATACTTGACAGAAAAACAAGAAAATATAAATGAGATTAGTACTGGTACTTTTTGTTTTGATAGATATTGGTATGAAAATATGTTTCCAACTATGCCAAAATTACGTAAGTTGGGAGAATATGGTTTGCCAACAGCTCTTGCAATGGTAAGAAATGTAAAAGAAAAATATAGTATAATAATACTAGACAATCCTCAAGAATGGTTTGGTATAAATACTTTGGAACAATTGGAACAAGCCAAAGATAAGATTTCTAAAGTTTAATATTTTAAATTATTGTCTTTATAAGATTTGTGTATTACATATCACGTACCACGTATCAAAATTTGTTACATGGTATGTGTTATGAGTTACATGTATACTTTTAACTTTATAATTATATGTGTGGTATTATTGGTTACATTGGAAAAAAGGACGTGGCACCTATCCTTATTAAAGGTTTGCGTCGTTTGGAATATCGTGGTTATGATAGTGCTGGATTAGCAATATTAGAAACTAATCAAGATAAAACATTTGTAAAGAGAATTAGATCAATTGGTAGAATAGATAATTTGGCTAATAAAATAAAAGACGAAAGTTTTTTTGGCCATCTTGGTATTGCCCATACTCGTTGGGCAACACATGGCAGTGTGACAGAAGAAAATGCTCATCCCCATTTTGGTTGTGACGAAAAATTAGCTATAGTCCACAATGGTATTATAGAAAATTATCGGGAAATAAAAAAAATGTTGGGTGACAAACATATTTACAAAACAGAAACAGATACTGAAATATTGGCCCATTTGATAGAAAATAATTATACTGGGGATTTGCGTTTGGCTGTAGAAAAAGCTCTTTCTTTTGTGCGTGGTACTTATGCTGTTGTGGTTATTCACAGTGATCATCCAGATACTATTGTAGCAGCACGTCTTGGTAGTCCACTCGTGGTTGGGTTGAATTCTACTGGTGACAATGATGAATATTTTATAGCTAGTGATGCTTCACCGATTTTGGCTTATACTAAGAAAGTAATTTTTTTGGATGACAATGAAATTTTGGAAATAAGTAATGGTAAGATGAATACTTTTAATACCAAAGATGAAATTGTTCAAAAGAATGTAGAAGAAATAGAATGGGATGAAAGTGAAGCCCAAAAACAAGGATTTCCACATTTTATGCTCAAAGAAATTTTTGATCAGCCTAGAGTTTTTGTAGATGCTATTCGTGGACGTTTTGATTTGAAAAATGGTATTTCTTTTTTAGGTGGTCTCAATATGACAGAAGAAGAAATGCATAGTATTGATAAAGTAATACTCATAGCTTGTGGCACAGCCTCTTATGCTGGAATGGTGGGTAAATATGCTTTTGAACGTTTGGTTGGTATCCCGACATTGGTAGAAGTCTCTAGTGAATTTCGTTATAGTGATCCGATTGTTGACAACAAGACTTTGGTTTTTGTTCTTTCACAATCTGGAGAAACAGCAGATACTTTGGCTGCTTTGCGTGAAGCCAAACGAAAAGGTGCTTTTGTGCGCGGAGTTGTCAATGTAATTGGTTCAAGTATTGCTAGAGAAACAGATGGTGGCACATATATTCATGCTGGTCCAGAATTAGCTGTGGCCTCAACCAAAGCTTATACTAATACAGTAGCAGTATTATTGTTGTATGCTTTACAATTTGGACGTTTGAAAAGAACAAGTTTGGCTACTGGTGAAAGAATTTTGAAAGCAATGCTCGAAATTCCAGAAAAAATGTCCAAGATTCTAGAACAAAGTGAAAAAATAAAAATAATTGCTGAAAAATATAAAAATAGCCGAAGTATGATGTTTATAGGTCGTGGTATAAATTATCCAGTAGCTTTGGAAGGTGCTTTGAAACTAAAAGAAATTTCTTATATTCATGCGGATGCTTTTCCTGGTGGTGAATTGAAGCATGGTCATATTGCTTTGCTTAGTGAAGACTTTCCAGTTTTTGCACTTATAACCAAAGATCAACTTTATGATAAGATGAGAAGTAACGTAGAAGAAATAAAAGCTAGGAAAGCACCAATTATTTTAATTGCAACAGAAGGTGATGAAAGTGCCAAAGATTTGTCAGAAGATATTATCTATGTTCCAGAAACTATGGAATTATTAGAACCACTTTTGAACAGTGTGGCTTTGCAACTTTTTGCTTATTATGTGGCTGTTTCTTTGGGTAGAGATGTAGATAAACCAAGGAATTTGGCAAAAAGTGTGACTGTTGAATAAAACACTGATTACATCGATTATTAAAAAGATTACACAGAGATTAGAAATATTAGTTAATATTTTAATTTATATGTATAAGGATGGACAATTGACATATGATATTATTGGATTAGCGATGAATGTTCATAAAATTTTAGGACCAGGATTTAAGGAAAATATATATCAGGATGCTTTGATAAAAGAAATTGTAAATAATGGTTTCTATGTAGAATGTGAAAAAGAGTTTGTTGTTTTTTATAAAGGTGAAAAAGTAGGAAAATTCAGAGTTGATCTTTTTGTAGAAAATAAATTAGTAATAGAATTGAAAGCTGTAAGTGGAGAAATACCAAAACTTTTTCAAACACAAGTAATTTCATATTTGAAAGCTAGTAACAAAGAAGTCGGTTTGTTAATCAATTTTGGAAATACAAGTTTAGAAGTAAAAAGATTTGGAAATTATAAAAATTATTCTAAAAATAGTGGATTACAATTAGTGTAATCCAAAAAAATCAATATAATCAGTGTTTTATGAAGAATGTTGTGACAATTGGTGGAGGAAATGGGAGTAGTCTCACTCTAAATGCTTTGAAAAGATTTGTAACAGAAATAAATCTTTCAGCTATAGTATCTGTCAGTGATTCTGGTGGATCTAGTGGAAGACTCCGAGAAGAATTTGGAGTATTGCCACCAGGGGATATTTTGCGTTGTATTTTGGCTTTGTCAAAATATGATTTTTTTGTTTTGAAACAAATATTTAATAAAAATAGATTTAGTACAGGGAAAAAAATGGTTGGACACAATTTAGGTAATTTGATTTTGACTCTGATGCAGAATTATGAAGGGGATTTTGTCCAGGCAATTCGTAGTTTGGAGGAAGTAGTGGAAAGTCAGGGAAAAGTATATCCTATTACTCTAGAAAAAAATGACTTAATAGCAGAGCTTGAAAATGGTGATATTATTTGTGGAGAAACAAATATTGATAAACCTATTTATAATAGAGAATTAAAAATTAAAAAAGTTTGGTTGGAGACTTTGGATGCAAAAAAGCAACCAAAAATTTTTAACGAAAGTAAAGAAGTATTATTAAGTGCAGATTATATTTTTTTTGGTCCTGGGGATTTGTTTACTAGTATTATAGTCAATACTTTGGTAGAAGATTTTTCAGAAATTATGAAACTAAGTAAGGCTAAATTAATTTATATTTTTGGTAATGCTCACCATACTGATGGTGAAACTGGGCCAACAACTTTTAGTGATTCTGTATTAACTTTGGAAAAATATGTTGGTAAAAAAATGGATTTTATTATTTACAATAATCATATTTTGAATAAACAGGAAGAAAAAAAATATCAAGAACGTGGCTGGGAATTGATAGAGTGTGATAAAGAAAATTTGAAAGGTCATAATATTGTAGAATGTGATTATGAAAGACCGGGTGGAGGGCTTTGTCCAGATAAATTGGCTAATTCATTAGAAGTTATAATGGAAATCTAATTTATGAAGATAGAAAAAAAAGAAATCAACAATGTCAAAGCTCTCAAATATTTTGTAGAAAAAGATGGAAAAGAAATTGCTCGAGCTTATGTCTATATTATAAAAAATGATTTACACGATGATCCTTATGGACTTTTGGAAGATATCTTTGTGGATGAAGAAGTTAGGGGAGAAGGATTAGGAACTGATTTACTGAATCAAGCTATTGCTGGTGCCAAAGAAGCTGGTTGTTACAAATTTGTGTCTACTAGTCGTAAGAGTCGTGAGAATATTCATGCTTGGTACAAGAAAAATGGTTTTGTCGAATATGGTTTGGAGTTTAGGATAACATTTTAAAAAAGCAGACACAGCTTTTCAGCAGAAACAGCAGATTCAGCTAAAATTTATCTCAATGTATTTCTATTTATCTCATTTAACTTTTTAGTCTATTTATGAACTTATACGAATTTGAAGGGCGAGAATTATTACAAAAATATAATATAAAAATACCTAAAGGTATTGTTGTTAAACGTGGAGATAATATTAGACAAGCTTATGAAAAATTAGGTTTGGTAGAAGTCGTAGTCAAAGCACAGGTTTTGTCTGGTAAGCGTGGTAAGAACAATGGTATTCGTTTTTGTAAAAATTTGTCAGAAGTAGAAAAAGCTTGTGAAGAAATTTTTACTATGTCTATTCGTGGACAATATGTTGCTTCTATTCTTATAACAGAAAAAATAAATATTGCATCAGAAAATTATTTATCTATCACTTACGATACTAATCACAAACAACCAGTTTTGATTTTTAGTGAAGATGGTGGAATGGATATTGAGGATGTTGCTGATGAAAAGATTTTACGTGTTCCATTGGACATACGAGATAATGTTCTCCCCCTTGTAGGGGGAGTTAGAGGGGGTTACACAAAAGTAAGTTTGTCAGAGTTACCTAACCCCTCCCAACCTCCCCTACTAGGGGAGGAGTATTGGGATGTGGCTCAAAATCTTTGGCAGTGTTTTCTAGCCGAAGATACTAGAGTTTTGGAAATAAATCCATTAGTCAAAACTTCTACAGGAGAAATATTTGCGCTTGATGCCAAAGTAGCACTAGACGACGATGCCTTTTATCGTCATAATAAAGAAGTACAAGATCGTGCCAAAGAAAAAGGATTAGATCCAAAATTAATTACAGATTGGGATAATTTTGAAGTACGTACAATGCTTGGTCGTCCAGCTACTGATAGAGAAATTGCTGTGCAAGAAATAGATAAAGGAGAAAAATATTATCAAGGTACAGCTGGTAAGTATATTGAGTTAGGTGGTGACATTGCTTTGATTTTAAATGGTGGTGGAGCAAGTATTGCAAATATGGATGCACTTATCCAAGTTGGTTTGAAACCTGCTAATTATACAGAATATTCTGGAAATCCACCTCGTGAGAAAGTCTATGCACTTGCCAAAATCGTACTTTCCAAACCTGGTCTAAAAGGTTTGTGGATGTGTGGAGTGGTAGCCAATTTTACTAATGTCGAAGAAACATTCAAAGGTATTGTTGATGTTTTGGATGAAATTAAACCAACTTATCCAATTGTCGTACGTCGAGCTGGGCCTCATGATAAAGAGGGAATGAAATTGTTGACAGATTGTGCTCAAAGAAATAATTTGAATATAAAAATATTTGGCAAAGAAGTAAGTATGAGTGAGACGGCTCAAGTTTTGGCTGATTTAATTAAACAAAAATAATATGTCAATTTTAATAAACAAAAATACTAAAGTCCTAGTCCAAGGTATTACTGGTAACGAAGGTGAAAAAGCCGCAAGAGCTATGCTAGAATATGGCACTAATGTTATTGGTGGTGTGAGACCTGGTAAAGGTGGAGAAGAAGTACTTGGTAAACCAGTTTTCAACACCGTAGCTGAAGCAATAATAAAATTTCCAGATATTACCACTACAACAATTTATGTACCACCATTTGCTGCCAAAGCAGCAATATTAGAAGCTATCGAAGCGGGTATTCCACAAATAAATACTATTATTGAGCGTGTACCTATCAAAGACACTGCTTATTGTCTAGCGTCTGCCAAAGAAAAAAATATTCAAATCATTGGGCCAAGTTCGCTTGGCTATATAGTACCTGGTATTGGTCGGATTGGTGTAGTTGGAGGACCAAAAGAACAGGCTGATGAAATTTTCACACTAGGAAGTATTGGTATTATTTCTCGTTCTGGTGGTATGACCAATGAAGTTTCTTGGCAAGTGCGCAAAGCTGGGTTAGGACAAAGTACTGCAGTGCATGTTGGTGGGGATTTACTAATGGGTACAACTTATGCAGATTTATTGAAACTTTTTGAAAAAGATGAACAAACAAAAGCTGTTATAATTTTTGGTGAACATGGTGGAAGTTATGAATTTGAAATAGTTGATTTGATAAAGAATAAACAATACACTAAACCTCTAGCAATTTATATTGGTGGTAAGTTTGCGAGCACCTTGCCAGAAGGTATGAATATTGGTCACGCTGGTGCGATTGTTGAGCGTGGCAAGGGGGCAGTTGAGAAAGCTCAAGCTCTTAGTGAAGTTGGTGTGATGATTGCTGAAAGATATGAAGATTTGGTAACACTTATAAAACCTTTTTCTTAAATTTATTTTAAAAAAACTGTAAAAACAAAAAACACCTCTTTTAGATGTGCTTTGTTTGTCCCCTCCTTTTCCCCCTTGTTTGAATGTGTGATTTTACTTATGGGACAATCTCGGTGTGGATTATGTTCTTGAATTCAATTTTGAAAGTGTGTTTGTTATCACTTTCTTTCTTGTGGTTTTTGACGGTGATACCGTTTTCTTCCACTGACATTATGTCCTCCACACAGAGAAGATGTTCTATAGTCTGCTTTTTGTCGTCGATCATGACGATGATAAGGAGACTGTCGTCGTCTTCTTCCTTCAACATTTCTGTAAAATTCACCTTGTTTACATAAAACATTGCAATGTACTCCTAAGTCTGTGGTACCTCACAGCAGGTATCCTGTGAGTCAGGAATAACTAAATATAGCAGAAAAATGTGAATTTGTCAATAGTATAGATTGAATAAAGTAACTAGATAAGCTAAACTAATAAAGTGTTTAAATAATTTTTAAAAGTTAATTTATTTGTATTTATGAAATTCCAAACAAAAATAACTAAAGTAGAAAATGGACAAGAGATAATTTATGGACAAAATTTAGAAAAATTGATGGAGGAAAATACATTTGGTCAAAATATTTTTTTTCTTTTGACAGGTAAATTACCAAATAAAAAAGAAAGTAAAATTTTTGAAGTAATATTAAGTTCAGTCATTGATCATGGTCCTGCTACTGCTTCAGCTCTAAATGCACGTATTTCGGCATCAGCCAAAAATCCACTTCATACTTCAGTCGCGGCTGGTTTGCTTGGTCTTGGTGATAGACACGGTGTGGTAATTTCACAAGCTATGGATTTTTTTTATAGTCATATTGAAGAAAAAAATATATTAGAATTACTTACCAAAATGAAAAAAGAAAAAAAATATGTATTAGGGTTTGGACATAAATTTTTTACAGATGCTGATCCTAGAACTTTGAAACTTTTTTCTTTGGCAAAAGAATATGGTTTGTTTGGTAAACATTGTAAATTGGCTTTGGCAATAGAAAAAAACTTAAATGATATTTCATCTAAGAAATTACCACTCAATGCTGATGGGGCTATTGCTGCTATTTTATGTGATATGGGTTTTGCAAGTAACATTGGCAATGGAATTTTTGTCATTGCTCGTGTGCCTGGACTTGTTGCTCAAATTTTGGAAGAAGTGGAAAGTGGTGTGGGAATTAGAAGGCTTGAGGAAAGTGAAATCGAGTATCTATAAATTACAAAATCCAAATATCAACTTGTCCGCCTAGGGAGGAATCAAATCCTAATTTCAAAAATTAAAAATAATTTTGATCATTTATTTATTTGTAATTGATTTGATATTTTAGCTTTGATATTTGTAATTATTATGAATAATTTACTATGAAAAAAGTACTTGATTTACACATCCATTCCAAATACTCTCGGGCTTGCTCAAAAAGTTTGGAATTACCACTAATCGCTCAAACTTGTGAAACCAAAGGAATTGACATTGTTGCCACTTCGGATTTCACACATCCAAAATGGTTTGGACATATGAAAGATTGTTTGACTGAAGATACTGAGGGTCTGTATAAATTAAAAGATAATTCTAGTAAAACTAGATTTATTATTGGCACAGAGTTAGCTTCTATACGAAAACACAAAGACAAAACGCGTCGTATTCATTTGTTAGTTTTTGCACCAAGTCTAGAAGTCGCAGAAAAATTTAATAATACTTTGGAAAAGAGGGGATTCAATTTGAAATCAGATGGGCGACCAATACTGGGTTTGACATCAAAAGAAATTTTGGAAATAATGCTTGAAACAGACGAACGTATGATGTTGATTCCAGCACACGCTTGGACACCATGGTTTGGTATTTTTGGTTCCAAAGGTGGTTATAATTCATTAGAAGATGCTTTTGAAGAGTTGACACCTTATGTACATGCCATAGAAACTGGTCTATCAAGCGATCCTATTATGAATTGGCGTTTATCAGCTTTGGACAATATCACTCTTATATCAAATTCTGATGCACATAGTAATGCCAAATTGGGTAGGGAAGCAAA
>Ga0172380_10008931_pt1 | contig 10787 bp, 11 predicted proteins | sample Leawe162metaG_FD_119747 | JGI IMG/M metagenome (GOLD analysis project Ga0172380, IMG submission 119747) | Leachate microbial communities from a municipal landfill in Southern Ontario, Canada - Leachate well 162 metaG | ecosystem: Engineered > Solid waste > Landfill > Unclassified | place...
AGGCTTGTGTGCTTTTTAATGAGCTTCAAGCGAATGAAAAAAGCAAGCACAAACGAGCTTGTATAACCCTTGACGGCCGGATTCCTTTATTGGCTTAAATTGGACAGCGGTATGGCAAAAACAAAGCTTTTAGATAACAGCGAAGCTGTGAACCAAAAAGACTTTCAAGTGAAAAGGTTGGAGAGAGAGAACGAGCGACAACTTTTTGCTTAGATGTATGAGTAAATAGTTTAAGCGATTGAAGATCAAAAACAATTACGCGCAAATTATTTACGAATGCTTTAATGCATTTAATGAAAGTGCGGAGTGTGAGTCCCGCATAAGCGGGAAGAATCATTACGCGCCTTAGATTTTTAGCGAATCATTTTAAGTGATGCCGAACGCGTAGTAATATTCCAAGAGAGGAAGCACGCAAATTGTGAGCTGCTTTTCGCAAAGCTTAGAATAGCAAAATTAATAGAGATTAATTAATGCATCAGTGTTGTAAAGAAACAATTAATACAATTCTATATATTTGAGCTATCAAAAACGGGGAGTTTTATGATGATCACAAAGAAACATATTTTCGCATTTCTGTATTTAATTCCAATATTATTACTTGCACAAGTATTAAAGGTAGAGAAACTGAATGGACCATTTGGCGGTACTTTCCGTTCTGTTAAGTGGGATAGTAAAGGCAGCATGTTTGTAGCATGTGATGGTGGATTATTTACTTCTTCTGATGATGGGAAAACATGGAAAGCAATTAATAATAATTATTACACAACAGATTTTGTTAATAGTTTATTTAAAGGTACTGATGGGAATCTTCTCTATCAAAAGGGTAATGGAATATATAGTACAACAAGTGATGGAAACGAAACACACATAGGAAATATTAATGAAGGAAGTTTATTTGGAGTTGATTCAAAAGGACAAATGTACTTTACAAAGTATCCGGAAGGAATATTTGTTTCTAGCGACAATGGGAAAACATTAAGAAAGATACGCGAGACTAATAGGTGGGGTACTGATTTCATAGTATTGAAAAATCAAAAGATTGCGTACTCTCATGGAGCAAATCTTGAATTATCAACAAATGGCGGAATTGATTGGACAACACAGCAACCAGTTACAAGTGACCCGGGAATTGGTTGGAGTCTTGCTGGTGATTCAAACGGGAATTTGTTTTTATGTACAGGTAAGGAAATATTGAAAACGAATGATTATGGAAAAAATTGGATGAAATTTGCAAGTCCAGTACAATATCCTTGGTCAATACATATAAATAGTAAAGATGAAATATTTGTTAGCTCACAATTAAAGTTATATAGCAGTACTGATTATGGACAAAGTTGGAGTGATTCCGGAATAAATGATTATGTATTAAACTATGCAGAAGATAAAGCCGGAAATATGTATGCCGGTACATTTCATCATTTGTATAAAAGAGATGTAAATAAAAAGAATTGGTATGAATATGATAGTGGGATAAACCAATCCAGAATAAATTCGATAACTATGCAAGATGGAAATTTGATGATTATGACGACTAAAGAAATTTACACCTCTCCAGATATGGGACTTACTTGGAACAAAGCATATTCTGCAGAATACGGAAGTTCTATGTTTTATGATTTTAAGAATAAAGATAGAGTTTTTGCCTATATAGACGGACCGATAAATTATACAACTGATTATGGTTCTACATGGACAAGAATAAATGCAAACTTCCCCTATGATGCACTAGTTGATATTGAAATTACAAATAAAGATGAAATATTTGCTGCTTCCAACCGTAACACATTAAATTATTCGAGTGATTTTGGAAAAACATGGACAACCATTTGGAAGGGTGCTGAGAATTATGTTTTTAGTGACTTATGTTTAGATAAAGATGATAATTTATTTTTCAGCTATGGTAAAGATCTTTATAAATATGATAAGGTCAATAAAAGTATTACTAATATTGGATACTTTGAGAAAGGTGTAAAAAAAATAATAGAAAGTCCTTGGGGAACGATTTATGCTCTTGCACCAGATGGAATATATATTAAGGCAAATGAAACAGATTGGAATAAGTTAATAGCTATAAATGGTTACGGTTTTGCCAGCTCGCTTGAAATTAACAAGCAAATGCAGATTATATTATTTACCGGTAATGAACTATTGATCAGCTCAGATCTTGGAAAAAGTTTTGACAGGTACACTTTTAGTGAATATTTGTTGAATCCTATGTCGTTTTATGCAGATGATGATGGGAATTATTTTATTGGCACACAGGCTGGTGGCTTATATAAAGCAACTATTCCAACAAAAAAAGTTGAGTTACCAGCACAGTACAGGTTAGCACAAAATTATCCAAATCCTTTTAATGGGCAAACTTTTATTGAGTTCTCATTACCTAAACAAGCACATGTTAATGTTGCTGTGTTTAATATACTTGGGCAAGAAATTGAAGTACTTAAAAATGAGACGTTACCATTAGGTAATTATAAACTTGCATGGGATTCAAAGAAGCTTGCTAGTGGTGTTTATCTTTACAAAATACAAACACTGGAATTTGTAGAAACAAAGAAGATGATTTTGATGAAATAGATTAGAATGGATGAAGAATTTATAAAAAAAGGGCGATGGTGAATCGCCCTTTTTGTTAAGCGGAGGTTTTGGCGTATGTGGAAGAATATTGAACTACTTTACCCGCAGCATCTTTAGATGCGACTGCAAGTAGCAATGTTGAATCTTGATACTTAGCAGCAATGTTAACTTGAACGATGTTGAAATCCAGCTGTAAGCTGTAGTTTTGGGTGAAGTTGAAATTGCTGACTTCTTTGCTTAGTACTACAACTTGAAATGCCGGATCAGTTGGAACTGTTGGATTACTGAATACAACTAAGGCATTTGCTGATAAAGCAACTTCATCAGCGCCAAAGATTGCGGTTGTGTTGAGTGCGTTAAAGCTTGCAGTGATTTTATCCGTATCAACTGCGGCTGCTGTTGCCGGAAGAGCAAAACCACCGGGTGTGATGATGTTTTGTTCAGTCGGTTTCAGTGTAGATGAGAAGGTAAAGTTAGATTTGAAGATTGCATTGAATACAGAGATACCGGATTCTTTTGTTTTCTTCCAAATCTCATCTAATGTTGATAAAGAAAGGACGTTTTTAGCGAAGTTTGCAGTTACAGCAAACTTTGATCTCACTTCGAGAGAAGCGGGTTCTTGGCTTGCATTAAAGCTAGAAGGACGAGCTGCCAAGATTGTTTGACCGTTTACGGTCCTTGCGGAAAGATTACCGAGCTTACCCGATAAGTTTCCAAGTACGTTACCACTTACTAAAGCCATAATATTTCTCCTTTAAGAAATGTTATCCCTCGACTATGCTCGGGACAGTTTTATGAATTATTTGAACCATGACAATTTTACAATATGGGCTGACGGATTTCACTGTAAGAAAATGACAGTGGGAGTATAGAGTTATGATCCCGTAAACTGCACGGGACAGGATTGTGAATTATGATGTATGAGTTTTGAATTAAAGATAAGGCTACCCAGAGGCTAGGTAGAGGCTTGATAGAGGCTGGAGAAAAGAGTAGAGTCCCTCGACTCCGCTCGGGATAAATTCTAAACATAGATCGAAGAGTTAAGGGTTAATAAGAATTAGTTTTTGTTTTCTTTGACGGAATACGATTGTGTGAATTGCATCGAAGGAGAGATGATATTTATCTGATAGTGTAAAAAGCGAATTGATTTGTGTTTGGGTTTTACGAAGTTCTTTGTACTCGGATTTTATGTAATAATTGCGCAAAGCTAGTTCATCAATCAAACCAAGGGATTTGATTTCTTCAAAAACCGGATTAGTAAGAAGGTGCGCGATATTTGGCAGTGAATTATTCATTACTCCAAATGCCTAATCGTTTCTGTCTTGCTGTGTTTCTGAGATTATAAAACAAAGCATAGTATCGCTTACTATTTGGGTAATATGATATTCTTGCAAAACCTTTCTTGAGTAGTTCAGCATTTATGAAGAGTGAATCTTCGCCCTTAGTATTTCTTAGCCATACATAAGCGAGTTGACGACCAAACATATCGAATGCTTTTCCATCGAACGTGAGTTTAACTGTTTTGTTCTCAATCAAGGATTTGATTAATGCTGTGGATAATTCTGCAAATGGTTCTGCCGGTTTGCTGAATCTTGCCGCTTCCGGACAATCAACACCAAGCATTCTTACTCTTGATGAATCGGATAAAACGAATGTGTCTCCATCTATCACGCGGGAGACGTAAACAATTTTGGAATAATTGTAAGGATAGGAAAAGTTAGGATTTTGACCGCTGAGTTCGGATGCTATTAGCATCAAGATTATGAGTAAGATTAAGATGATTCGTTGGTACATAATTATTCTCCCGTGAAATATTTGTTGGGAGAAAAGATATGGGAATGATGCGTTTTAAAAAACGCTCAATGATTGTGGTTTGTTTTCTTTTGTTTGCAAAAGAGAGGAAAAAGCTAATGAAATAAATAGAACGCAGATGACGCGGATTTAACTGATTAACGCAGATTGATTTAGAAAGTGGAGCGAAGTGTGGGCGTGAGGCATAGCCGCCGCTCTAAACGAGCGACATGAAAACATGTAAGCGAAATGAAGGTGTGCGAGGAACGAGCCACCGGAATGAGCGATGATGAGGCTATTAGTATTCTTTTGTGCCGAGTTTGCATAATGCAACATTATGTTGCATGATTGGAATTGAGATTTGCTTTTGTTGGGACTGTCACATAAAAAACATAATGTTTTATTATGTAATCTGGCTATCACATTTATTTAGTTGAGCTGAGACCACACACAAAAGGTTTGTTGATAGACAAGGAAGTTGCTTAATCAAAAATCCAATTGGAATAATTTCTTATATGGTGTTAATACCAAAATAGCTTCCTCTGCTATTTTATCAGGATTAACAATGTCGCCATCTTCAAAATTATCTTTTAGTGTTCCTTCTTCATTTAGAGTAATTATATACTGAAATATTTCACCATTCTTTTGGCGTTGTTTGAGGTATTTAACAAGTTCAATAAAATGTGTTTTATCCATACTATCTAAAATACCATCGTGGATTAAGAAACGAGGAGTTTTAAGATTTTCTTGTATAGCGTGGAATAATACTGCAAGATCATATATCATGGTTCTACCTTGATTCATTCCATGTGAAAGCATTTCATTACTTGTTAAGATATTGAGCTTTATTTTAGCTTCAAGATTTGGAGATGGTGTGATTTCAAAAACAGATGAGTCGGGATGTTCGGGATAAATATTATTGTAAATATCACTTATAACTGAAGAGATGATTAGTTCTTTTTGAGCGATATGTTCTTTTAATTCATAAAGCTGTTGAGAAATTATATTGATGTTTTTCTTTATTTCGAGTTTCTTTTTGTTGAGATCATCAAATAATTTAGTTCGGGATTCGAGTTCTTTTAGTTCATCTTGTTTTATACTTAACTGGTAATAAGCTTCAGTTAGATCGTTGAAAGCTTTTTTGTTGTTAAGAATTGAAAGAATTTCTGAGCGGTTTTGTTCTTTTGAATTAATAATCTCCATACGATCAATGATGAGGTTACTTAAACGATCAACTTCTGTGGAAATGAATTCCAAGCGAGATGTAATAAGATTTTTACGAAATTCGACTGCATCAGAAAGAGATTTCTCGATATTCTTACCAAGAAGATTGTTTAATTCGTTATAGATACGTGCAATAGAGTTCGGTTTTATTGAGGTATTTACTTTCAAGCTTTCTTGAAGACTTAATATTTCTTGATTGTCACTTGAATTATCTGACCAAAGTTCTTTGATCTCTGCTGTTAGTTTATCAGCTTTATCTTCATCTATTTTATACTTTTCACTGAGTTTGAAAGATTGCACAGCTTTAATCAGTTTATCAATTTCAGATGATAATTTTTTCTTATGTGATGAAAATCCTTCAGTAGTTTTTGTGCCGTAAACTTCGTCAAGAAGTTTACTAATACGTTTAAGCGTTGTGTTCAGTTGCTTCAATTCTGTAAGAAGCTCAAAATTCCTAGCAAGAAGAGTATTATTAAGATTTAGAAGAAAAAAATGAAATTGAATAAGTTCGGTTTCTGACAATTCGTTGATGTATTTAACAGGATTTACAAAAGGAACTTTTTCAGGTGTTTGAATCTTAATGAAAAACGGGATAAGTTTTCTAAGCCATGTAGAACTGTATTTACCTTCATATTTAGTTCTTTCAAAGAACAGGTTGCAGAGAGAAAGCTTTAACTCGGTGATATTATATTTTGATAAAGGAGAATTATCGACTGATAAAAGAATAGTTGAGGGTTCAGCGAATGAACGAATTATTTTGTAATAATCTTTCCCGATTTCGAATTCTAATACAACAGAAATATCTTTAAGAATATTTTTGTTGTAGGCGGCTATCAATCTAGGAGTAGAACGGCGATTATAATCGCATAAGAAACAGAAATTAATTAGATCGAGAAGAAGTGATTTGCCAATACCATTCAAAGATTTTTTTGAATGACCATCGGGACCAACTTCTTTTTTACCGAAGATGTAATTAATGCCATCAACAAATTCAACGGGTTTGAACAGTTGCTTTGGGGACGTGTAGATTTTCTTTAGAATCATTTATCACCAGAGATATTTGAAATGCATCCACATTAACAATTTCTGCGAGCCAAAGGAAAGTAAGCGTATTAAAGTATTGATCAAGATTTACTGCGTGTTCTTTATTAAGTTTACGAAATAACTCTTCAATATTTCTTTTCTTTGATTTCAGAGATTTGATAACGTAGGAACCGATTACAAGAAGGTTCGCGCTAATGTCTTCATATTTAGATGGTATTAGCATAATTATTCTTTATCAAAAAGTGATCGTTCTATTAAAGTGTTTGGGACTTCAACATCGAGGGGGATTCTGCCAATATCACACATTTCAAAAACATATAATACGGTAGCTTTTGCCATAGCGAAAAATTCAATATCGGAAACTTTATCATGAGGAATCAAACCCTCAGCGATTTGATCAAAATGCTTAAAATCATTTATCTCTATGTTAGGGTCGGCAGCTTCACGAAATTTGAGATATAGTGATTGGATACGGTCAACTAACAATCCAACGGGAGTAGAATCAATTTTAATTTGGTTTTCAATAAACCGTTTTACAAGGTTGATGTAGGGAAGGTTAGTATAAAAAGTTTGCTTTACGAAAGGTTGGTTGTCATTAAAATTAATCTGGATTTTTCTGTTTAGATGTGGTTTACGAGTTTCTGGTAAAGACTTAAGACTGGTAGTTACTGAACTTGCCAAAACAAAGGTAAATATCTGCTGCAAGATACCTTGTTGATCACGATGATTAATTTGTTTCTTGGGCATAAACTAACCCCAATTAAAAAAATTATTCTTCAGTAACTAACGAATACGAATAGGCAAAGTCAGCGAAGGAATGTTCATTCTTGTTGTAATATTCTGAACTAATTCACGAAAGTATGGCCAGAGTTGAATAGGTAAAGTATATTTCTGATAAATAGCCCAAAAGGCTTCAGGAACAGTTCCTTCTACATCAAAAGAAATATGATACTTTGCTTCTATTTTTAAAAAAACATCTTTGTTCTTATCTGAGTTCGAAGAGACATTAATTTTCAAAGTTGCACAATTATATACGGGATTTGCAGTAAGGTTCATATCATAGGTATCACTGACGTTAACGGTAGGAACAGAATCAACAGGAAATAAGGATTTATCTAGTTTTGTTTTTATTTCAACAAGTGAAATAGAATTCAGCTCGACATTTTTCAAATGCTTATTGTATTCTTGAGGATTCAATTCTTTGGTGGCATCTTTGGTTTTCATCTTCACGCGGATACTCCAAAATTATAAAGGCTTAATTCACTTGTTTCTTCTTTGTTTTCAAATGAAAAAATTGGCTTATTGACATTAGGTTGAGAGAAATTATTAAAGGAAGTAACAGTACTAAGCTGTTTAGAAATGGCAGCGATAACTTCTTCAGTAAATTTATTAGACTGATAATTTTGTGTAAACTTTTCAGCAATTAAAGTTGATAAAAAATGGTTGAGGCTAACACCTTCTAATTCAGCTTGATCTTTTACCTTTTTATGTAAAGTTTTTGGTATACGAAGAATAAACTGACCACTTGGAAGCTCTTCTTCTTTTTCAAATTTCGGTTCAGGAATGGATTTACCATCGGTTAAAAGAATTTCAAGCAATTCTTGTTTATCGTTTTTAAGCAGTTCGATTGCTTCTTCCGGAGTATCTGCAATTGCATAACAAGAACCTTTACCAAGTTCAGGATGACTTGCAATCCAAACACCTTCTATTGGTTCAAATTCGATTTCTACTTTATAGGGGAGATTTATATAATAACTAAGATCTTTCTTCATCTTTTGCCTCGATAAAAATTCTTAATGCTTTAAGAAGCATATTAACACTGCCTTGCCTCATAACAGTTTTGCCACCATCTTTATGACCTAGTGATAATGAGACAATTCCAAAAGGGAAATAAGTTTTATCTTTCTCTAAATACTTATGATAATAACGGTATTTAGTATGATCAGAAACTTTGCCTTTTGAAATAAAACCTAAACTTTCAAGAACATTAAAAACAAGAGTAGGATTAAGCTCTTTAGGTGAAGGAATTTGTTGCAACCATTTAGAAACTTGATCCCATGCTTTGTCATAATTCATATACTTACGCCCCAATGATACTATATGTAGTATCAATTGTCAATAAAAAAAATATGAGAATTATTTTAGTAGATAAAAAGCATCTACACGTCTTATATTTACAAAATAAGAAAAGTTTGAAATAATTACATTATTTTTATTAATAGTAATGAGATATTTGGCGATTTTTGAATGAAATGGCATGAGGGAAAATATAAGTCTGAAGATCTATTCCATAAAGTATTTGAAAAAAATTAAAGAGAATTAAAAATGAGTGAAGAACATAAAAAGGTTCTTGAACAACAGCTTTGGAATATAGCTAATACTCTCAGAGGTAAGATGAATGCCGATGAGTTCCGCGATTATATCTTAGGTTTTATTTTCTATAAGTATCTTTCCGAAAAGATGGAGATTTATGCTAATACTATTTTGAAGCAAGATAAAATAAAATACCGGGACATTAAGGAAAACACGAAGCAAGGCAATGATTACATTATTGCAATTAAAGAAGAAGCTTTAGAAAAACTTGGCTATTTCTTAAAACCATCTGAATTATTTAGTGAAGTTGCCAGACGAGGAAACGGAACTGAAAAACAAGAAAACAATTTTATTCTTGAGGATCTACAAAAAATATTAACCAATATTCAACTTAGCACAATGGGTACAGCCAGTGAAGAGGATTTTGACAATCTCTTTGAAGACATGGATTTGAACAGCACAAAACTTGGCAAAACAACCGAAGCTAGAAATGAAATTATTGCAAAGGTTCTGGCACATCTTGACAAAATTGATTTTAAGTTGGACCATACAGAACTTGATGTATTAGGTGATGCATACGAATATCTTATTGGACAATTTGCAAGCGGCGCAGGAAAGAAAGCCGGTGAATTTTATACACCGCAACAAGTTAGTATGGTTTTAGCAAAGCTTGTTACTACGGGAAAGCAAAAACTGAAATCTGTTTATGATCCAACGTGTGGTTCGGGTTCTTTGTTGCTTCGGGTTTCAAAGGAAGTTAAAGTAAGCAATTATTACGGACAGGAAATGAACCGTACTACTTACAACCTTTGCCGAATGAATATGATTTTGCACGGAGTGCATTACCGCAAATTTAACATAAAACAAGAAGACACTTTAGAGCATCCGCAACATTTGGGGATGACATTTGAAGCAATTGTAGCAAATCCACCATTTTCGGCACAATGGAGCGCAAATCCTTTATTTATGAGTGATGACCGCTTTAGTCAATACGGAAAACTTGCACCAAACAGCAAAGCTGATTATGCTTTTGTGCAACACATGATTTTTCATTTGGCTGAGAACGGAACGATGGCAATTGTTTTGCCACACGGTGCTTTGTTTAGGAGTGGCGCAGAACAGCACATCCGTAAATATTTAATTGAGGACAAGAACTTTTTAGATGCTGTTATTGGTTTACCAGCAAATATATTTTACGGAACAAGTATCCCTACTTGTATTATGGTTTTCAAAAAATGTAGAGAAAATCCTAAAGATGTTTTGTTTATTAATGCTGCGGAATATTTTGAAAGAGGCACACAAAATTTATTACGACAAGAAGACATTGACAGAATTATTTCGACTTACAGGGAAAGAAAAGAGGTTGAGAAATACAGCAGTTTAGCAACGATTGAATTTATTGCCGAGAACGAATATAATTTGAATATTCCGAGATATGTAAACACTTTTGAGGAAGAAGAAACAGTTGATATTGCTGTAGTTTCAAAGCAACTGAAAAGTTTGGAAAAAGATATGAAAAAAACAGATGAAGCACTGATAGTATTTTGCAAAGAACTAAAAATTGATACCCCTTTTTAATAATGGAAAAATTAAAAAATAAAAAACCACTAATAAGGTTTCCAGAGTTTAAAGATAATTGGGAACATAAAAAATTGAGTGAACTTTTAAGCGAAGCGAAAAAGCGAAACGAAGATTTAAAGTTTAGTAAAGATGAAGTTTTATCCGTTTCGGGTGAAATGGGTATTGTAAACCAAATTGAACATTTAGGCAGAAGTTATGCCGGTGCTTCTGTGCATAACTATCATGTTGTTGAAACGGGTGATATTGTTTATACCAAA
>Ga0172380_10008932_pt1 | contig 10786 bp, 3 predicted proteins | sample Leawe162metaG_FD_119747 | JGI IMG/M metagenome (GOLD analysis project Ga0172380, IMG submission 119747) | Leachate microbial communities from a municipal landfill in Southern Ontario, Canada - Leachate well 162 metaG | ecosystem: Engineered > Solid waste > Landfill > Unclassified | place...
GAATTTTCTGAAGCTTGTGCGAGAGCTAATGATTCGCTATCGGGAATATCCCTATCGCCCATCTTTATATAAGGAGAATTAGGGTAGTCATATTTTAGTTTTTCCATATAGCCTCTTGCTCGTTCGTAGTAGCCAATGGAATAGTAATAAGAAAAAATTCTGTAAAGTGCGGCATCAGCATATTTGCTGTTCGGAAATCTTTGGGTTACGGTAGCGTATTTTTTAACTGCAGTAGTCCCATCTTTAGTAAGCACGCCATCAAGAAAAATAACCGAAGGATCATTCGGGAAATCAGTTTTGTAACTTTGTAAAATAGAATTAGCCGCTTCAATCTCACCGCGTTCAATTAATTTCAATGCGGGTGTGATATCTCTTTCTTGCGCCAAAAGAGGCAGGCAAAATAGAATCGTGAAAATCAATAAATTTCTAATCATTAAATAGTATTCAGTTTTAGTTTTTTAATTGTCGTTAAATATAGTGATTTATAGCAATATATAGAAATACTATACTAATATATTGTAAAGCAGAATAATAATTTATTATCTTTAGAAATCTAAAAAGGATAAACCGAATGGGAGATATCGATTTTAGGCGAATTGAAAAAAGAAAAAGAATCATCTTTTCTGTTGTTGCTTTTATAATTATACTTATAGTCTTAAATGTAGTTATGTATTTTATGCTCAATATGGGATAACCTTTTTCCGGAGCCAATCGCTCAAGCAGGAAGCTTATAAAAATCAACTTATATAGATAGAAAGCAATAAATGAATAAAAGTAATGTATATATAGAAACTTATGGATGCCAAATGAACCTTGCCGATACGGAACTGGTAATGGGCATTTTGCAGAATAAAGGATATAGCTTAACGAATGAGATTACCGAAGCAAACGTAATCTTACTTAATACATGCAGTATTAGAGATAATGCAGAGCAGAGAATTTATGGACGTCTCGGCAATCTCAAGAAATATAAAGAGGGAAGGCAATCAGCAGTTATCGGCATCTTAGGATGCATGGCAGAAAGATTAAGGAAGAACTTAATTGAAGATAAGAAGATGGTTGATATAGTTGTTGGTCCTGATGAATACCGCCGTCTCCCTGAATTTCTTGATGGAGCATTCGCAGGTGAAAAAGGAATTGGAGTAAAACTATCCCGAACCGAAACTTATGATGATATTATTCCATTTAGAGAAGAGGGGCTTTCCGCTTGGCTTTCCGTAATGCGCGGATGCGATAAGTTTTGTACTTATTGCGTAGTCCCATTTACACGCGGAAGAGAAAGAAGTCGTTCATTGGAATCAATAATTCCTGAGATTAAACTTCTTTCCGAAAGAGGATTTAAGGATATTACACTTCTCGGACAGAATGTAAATTCGTATAATGATAATGGAAATGACTTTGCTGATCTGCTTGCCGCTTGTGCTGCAGTCGATAGAACTATTCGGTTCCGTTTCTCTACTTCTCATCCGCAGGATCTTTCTGATAAACTATTATATACAATTGCAGAGAATGAAAATCTTTGTAATTATATTCATCTTCCTGTTCAGTCCGGCTCTAATAGAATTTTGGATTTAATGAATCGCACATATACGATAGAACATTATTACGAGTTGATAGATAAAGCGAGAAAAATAATTCCGGGTGTTAGTTTCTCTACCGATATTATTTCGGGATTCCCAACCGAGACTTATGAAGATCACATTGCTACACTTGATGTGATGATGAAAGTACGTTATGATGGAGCTTATATGTTTAAGTATTCTCCGCGCGAAGGAACTAAAGCATTTATTATGGGTGATGATATTGATGAAGAAACTAAATCGAAAAGATTAAGCGAAATAATTGATCTTCAACAAAAAATCTCTTTTGAAATAAATCAAGAGATGATCGGTAAAGTAGAAAGAATTCTTATCGAAGGGGACAGTAAAAAATCGAATGAATTTTTAGCAGGAAGAACTGATACTAATAAAGTAGTAATTATTCCTAAACAGTCGGGAATAAAAAAAGGCGATTACTTAACCGTAAAAATTAATAGAGCAACGAGCGGGACCTTGTTCGGAGAACAATTTGCAGATCAAACGGGAGATCAATGTGCGGAGCAAACTGGAGAATTAATATGACCTTAGAAGAAGAGAAAAAAAGAGCGGCAGAGAAAGCTGTTGATTATATCAAGTCAGGAATGATTGTAGGACTTGGTACCGGGAGCACTGTAAAATATGCATTAGAAAAAATAGCAAAATTAATTGAAGAAGGAAAACTAAAGGATATCATAGGAATCCCTACTTCAAAACATACAGAAGAAAGAGCAATAGAATTAGGAATACCGATTAGCACACTAAATAAATATCCTGTAATTGATATTACAATTGATGGTGCTGATGAAGTGGATGAAGAGATGAATTTAATTAAGGGGGGCGGTGGTGCTCTCCTTAGAGAAAAAATTATTGCACAGGCAAGTAAGAAACTTATTATAGTTATTGATCCTAATAAACGTTCAAAAAAATTGGGTGAGAAATTTTTTGTTCCTGTCGAAGTCTTGCAATTCGCAGAAGAAGTAGAAAAAAATTTTTTAGAATCGCTCGGAGCATTTGTAACAAAAAGATTAGATTATGACGGCGGTCATTTTATAACTGATGAAAAGAATGTTATATTGGACTGTCAATTTGGAGTTCTGGAAAATCCGGCTAAAATCGCCTCTATACTAAATGATAGAGCAGGAATAGTAGAACATGGAATTTTTATTAATCTTGCTAATGAAGTAGTAACGGGTCAATAGAGATACAAAAAAGGGCAAAAGTGGCGAAACGTAAAAAAAGAGGTAAAAATCAATACCAAAATTAATATCTTCTTAAAAATAATAATAGAGGATTTAAATAAAAAAATATTGACAAGTTATTTGTGAATATATATCTTTCGATTTGATAGGGAGAATTTATTTGTTTAATTCGATAAAAATGAAGTGTCGAGCGGCTTGTTGTGAATTATTTAGGGGATAGTTTACAGTTAACTTATTTATTAGTGCGTAAAAAAGAATTTTAGCAGGGTAACAAACAACATAGATGACCAAAAAACAAACAAACATAACTGACATTATTAACACACCAATTAGGGAGGTACAATTTTATGCCAAAACTACTACCGACTTAGATGCTGTCGTATCTCAAGTTTTTTTTATCAAACAGTATTACTTATTTATTAACTCACTAATCATTTTTCAACCAACAGGGAGAAAAAAATGAATTTAAAGAAATTTTTATCATTGAGTGTTGTCTTGATGTTAGTCCTATTCACAGGATTGACAAGTGCACAAGCAACATTTTATGTGAACAACCAAAATGGTGATGATGCGAACTCCGGTACGACAGTAGTTCAGGCGAAAAAGACCGTAGCTTCTGCACTCATTGCCGCACCTGATGGATCAACGATATCCGTTGCTATAACAGGTATCAATTATACAGAAGGTGATTTAACATTAACAACCTTACCCGTAGTATCGAAAAACTTAACTTTCACTACATCTGGTGTCGGTACTGCTCATTTCGTTAATGCTAATCTTATTGTTGATCAAGCCGGCGGTGTAAAATTTACCGGCGCGTTTGAATTTGGAAATTTAACGTTAACAGCAGGTGCTGTTACGGGTGCTTCTAACTTAACTTTTAGAGGTAACGTAACGAGAACAGCCGGTACAGTTGATTCGCAAATCAAATTTACTGCTGGTGCTCATAATTTTGTTTATAATGGCATTGCACCAATTACATCCGGATTTGAATTACCGGCTGCAAGCAATACAACAAATTTCGGAAACTTAAATACTGCTGCTACTGCACCTCTTACTTTAAATGAAAGTAAGACTATGAATGGTGTTTTAACAACAGGTAGTACATTAGCTCTAGGTGGAAATACATTAACAATAGTAGGTGCTTCTGCAGCTCATGCAGTTGGTGATAATGTTAGTGGTGGAACTTTAGCTTTCACATTGACTGGTGCAGCAGGCGTTGCTGGTAATTTTAATTTACCAAACATTACAGCTACTAAGTCAACAGGTGGTGTTGTTGCTTTAACATTAGCAACAGCTGGAACAATTGGTAACGTATCTGCAAGCGGTAATGCATCAGTTTTAGCTGATGCTGCTTTTACATTAGGCGATTTAACAAATACTGGTGCCGGACAAATTAGCGGCGACGCTGCTACAACAGTTGGCGCAGTATCTAATACTAGCACAGTTAGTACAGGTAATGTTGAATTATTCCAAACATCTGCTGCTGCTACAACAGTAGCTTCTGTATCTAATACAGGTGCTGGTTATGTATTATTAAACAATCCGGCTGCTATTAACTTAATAGTTACTGGTGCCATTTCTCAAAGTGGCGCTGGATATGTGTCTGTTACACCAATATTAGGTGTAGGCGGAACAGTATCAGTTGGTGGAACCGTTACGAATAACCCAGGTTTGACATTAACTGCTGCTCTTGTTGCATTTGCAAATAATGTAGGTGTAATTCGTTTTGGTGATAGAGATGTTACAGTAACCGGTCTATTAACGGTTGGTACAACCTTTACAGGTAGTGCTACTTGGGATGCTGGTGCAGGTTCAAATACATTGTGGTCAAATGCTGGTGAAATTTCATTTGCTAGTACAGGAACTTTAGTAACCCTAACTGGCGGTGTAAATGTTTCTTCAAGCAGTTCATTTACCGAAGTAGATGGCGGAGCTGCTGGTGGCGCTGTTGGCTTTGCAAACAACGGTGGTGTTACATTTGCTAACACAACAGGCGATATAGTTTCTGCTGGTGGATTTAATGTTAGTTCAAACTTTGTGAATGGTACAAACGTTCCTAGAACAGGTAACGGCAGTATAGTTGCTGCTGATAGAACAACGGGTACAGTTGGTACTGCTGGTGTAAGAACAGGCGCTATCGTAAATACTTCTACTTCAAGTAACGGAAGTTATAATGGCGATATTTCGTTCGGTTATGTAACATATACACCAACAGTTGTTACTGGTGGTCTTGGTACAACTTTAACAATTGGTACTCATAATTTAATAGTTGGTGCTAGTATTTACATCTCTGGAGCTGGCGACGTTGCACTTGATGGTGGTATTTTACATACTGTTACAGCTACAACAGTTAATACAATTACCATTAATAATGCTGGTGCCGCAGTTGCGAATGCAGCAATGCCTCCTACTTCAAGAATCTCATTACCACGAGGTGATTTTTTCGGTACTAGTGTAACACAAGGCCCTGGTGCTGATGGTGGCGATATCCTATTCGGAGATCATGTTATCAATCTTAGTGGTAGTTTACTAAATAAAAGAACAGTAGCAGGCGCAGATATTATTTCTACTACTACAGGAACTGCTCGCGCTCAAATAGTTGCTGGCGATATAATCAATAGTGGTAAAAGTAATATTGATTTAAATCTTACTTCAGCTTCTACTTTAGCATTAACAGGTAAATTAGAAAACACAGGAACAGGATCTATAGAATTTACTGCTGCTTCCGGTGGTGCGATTAATTTAAATGGTGGTATTAATATATCAGCAGGTAAAATAGAAATTCCTGCCTCTCACTCAGTTGCTGTTAACGTAGCTAAAGATTGGGTAGTTTCAGGCGGTACATTAAATATATTAGGTACTGGTGTTGCTGGTTCAGTTGTGAAAGTATCAGATACCTCTCCTTCTTCAGTAAGCTGGACTGATGGAACTATCAATTTTACAGGTAAACTATCTGTAACAATCGGTTCTTTAAATACAGTAATTGGTGCTGCTATAACAAATCCGTCTTTCACTTCTATAACAACAGAATTGATTTTCGATGAGCCTATCCCTAATCAATTACAGACAGTACAAATTGGTGGTGCTAGCCCTGTTTATCCTGGTCCTTTATCAGTAAAAAACAATGCTAACATTCCTGCTCCGGTAGTTGTATTCAAACCAATTGCCGGTTTAAGTGTAGCCAATTTATATGTTACAAATAACGTTAAATTTGATAATGGTTTAGTATTAAACGCAACAAAATTAGATGGCGTTAGATTAAACGTTGGAAAAAATGGTGCTGGCGGTGGTAATGGTAATTTCCAGAACACAACCGGTTACACAACTACTAATGGCGGATATGTAATGATGTCCGGTCATACAGCAGCACAAACAGTTAACGCAATCGCTCCTACAGCCGGTGCTACATTTGGTAATTTTGGTGTGGATAATGATCGTGATCCATTGCCATTAGATATTGTGCCAGAAGTAACTTTTGTTGCTGGTATTTCAGTTTTTACTGGAGATTTTTACTTAGCAGAGGGTGGTGTTAATTTACTTAACACACAATTTAATGGTACAGCTCCTTGGCCAACAGTATTTAGAACTGAAGGTGAGTTCCAAATTACTCCTCCAAATATCGCTGCTGGTACAAAAATAAACGTTACTTATTATGGTGGTGACAAAGCAACAGCTCTTGAAATTCCTGTGGGTACTACATTATTATGGAACTTAACAGTTTCTACTACTAACGGCGCTGTTTCCGGTAAAGGTGTTGTAACTATGGGCGGCGTTGCTACAGTTAATGGAACATTAACAATTGATGCTAACCAACATTTATATACAAATGCTAAACTTTTAACAATTGCTGGTGCAGCGGTTGTATTGAATGGTCATTTAGTTGATAGTGGTCTTCCTTTTGAGGTTGCATTAGCAAGCCCAACCGGAACAGCTTTCACAGGTACTGGTTCAGTTCCATCAATTCAAATTAATAATGGCTCATTAGGCAATACATTAGTATTACCTGGTCTTGTTAGTGATGCTTTTGGTGCTGATAACGCTTTAGGTGGTGGAGATGACTTCTTTACGACTTATGATGGAAATATTACTTATGAAGCTGGTGCAGATGCTGGTTCAGCTCTTACAGTTACATTCTCTGCAGCTGGTCCAAACTTTGCTGATTTAACTTTTGCTGATGGTGATGTTGATCAAACATTCACACTTGGCTCAAATGCTATTATGAGTGGAGACATTGCTCAAGCTGGTGGTAACATCAATCTTGGCGGTTTCACATTAACACATAATGGTACAGCTCCTGGTATGACAGTTGGCGGAACAATTACAAATGGTTTATTGAAATTTGTAACTGCTGCGACAAACTTTTTTGTAACTGGTCCTGGTACAGCAGTTATTGGTGCAAACTTTGAATATGCAGATGCAACAGATAATAACGTTGCTCAAGCATTTACATTCTTAACAGGTTCAACTGGTAACTTACAAATCAATGGTACTTTAACATTAAGTGCTACAACAACTGGTGGTGACGGTGCTCAATTTGATATTGGCGCTGGCAGAACACTTACTGCTGGTGGTAATGTAACAGTTGGTTCTGGTTCTTCTTTCTTAGCTACTAACGGTGGTACAACTGGTATCTTATTATTAGATGCAGTAACTGCTCCATTAGTATATTCTACTCCTGCTAATTCAGCAGTTGCTAACTTAACAGTTGCTGATGATGTTAATTTAACCGGCGGTATTGCTAGTAGTACATTAACAGTTGGTACAGCAATGATTCATAATGCTGGTGCAATCAACATAGGAAGTGCAAATCTAAGAGTAGGTAATGCAGGTGTTGCAACTTATACTCGTATAGCTGGTACTTATACTGGAACCGGTTATTTTATTTGGGATGCAGTTGGTGCTGGTACCGCATGGAATCATGGTCCTGCAGTTACATATCCTAAACTTCAAGTTGCACAAGCATTAAACGTTGGCGCAACCGGAATGGTTACAGTAGCTGATGAATTATACTTGAAAGGATTTGTATTAACTGCTACAACAGCTGGTGTTAATTATTTAACAATAGGTGATGCTAACGGTGCTTTAGTTCAAGTTGCTGGTCTTGGTAATATGAACGCTGCTGCTGGTAACCTAGCCCCAGCATTTGTTGGTCAAACAGATTATCTATTTACTGGTGCTTCTTCTGCTCCAAATACAAATACTTGGCCAACATCACAAGCAACAAATGTTACATTAAATACAGTTGCTGCTCAGAGTGTAACAGTTGTTAATAGTAGAACTATCTTAGGCGATGTTGATTTAACAGTTGGTACATTGGAATGGGATTCTCCAGTTGTTATAACTCTTACAGATGGTAAGACAGTTACAAGAAGATTAAATGCTTCAAAATTAAATAGAGATGCTACTTTAGGTGGCGTTATTGGTGGCTTAGTTGCTGGAAACATTAACTTAGCATATCAACAAACAGTAGCCGCTGACGTTATCACAACTGATATTGAGTACTCAATTCCTACAGTTGTTAATAACTTTAGCTTATTAGCTTCAACAGCTGTTGCTCCAAATACAACAGAAGTTACAATTGGTAATGGTACTGGTTTTGCTTTAGTAAGTTATGCTAGAACAATTGCAGGTACACTTTCGATGGCTAGCATTCTTAACATTAACGTCCCAACAGTATGGACATTAGCTCAGACAGTTCCTGCTGGTTCTTTTGTTAATTCTAATGCAAATACAACATGGACTGGTCCTTTAACAGTTGCCGGTACATATGTAAACGCTGCTGTTGTTACCTCTTCAGGCGCAGTTACAGCTACAGGTACATTTACAAATAATGGTACTTTCAATGCAGCTGGTTTATCTTCAACAGGTACCACAAACTTAGCCGGTGGTTCTACACTTAACTTGACCGGTGATGCAACAATTAATAACGCAACAGTTGGTGTTGCTGCTGCAGTTGCAACAATCAACACACCAAACAACTTAATATTCACAGGTACATTAACAAATACCGGTCTTAACTTAAACTTCACCGGTACAAATGCTCAAACAGTTGCTCTTGGTGCAAACAGAACAATAAATAACCTTACTTTAAATAAAGGTAATGACCAAACCGTTACATTCAGCGGCGGTAATATCGTATTACAAGGCGCAGTTGCACCAAACGGTGTTCTTACTTTAACACGTGGTGTACTTGCAATTACAGATCCATTTGTAATTACTCTTAACCCAACAGTTGCAGGTGGCTTTATTACAGGTCTTGGTTATGTTCGTAACCCAGCAAACGCTATAAACTTAGCTCACGTTAAAGGTAAAGTTGGTGTTGCTGTTCCAGTAAATACTCTAGGTCGTATGGAATGGCCAGTTGGTTCAGATACAAAATATCGCCCAGCTGCTATTACTTTTACAGTTGGTAATGCTACAATAGCTCCAACAACTATTGTTGTTGGTCATTTTGATACTACACCAACAGGTGACAAAAACTTTGCAATTGATGGCGGAACTAAATTTGCTGATCCATCTAAGAAACTTTGGATTTCTGGTAAAGCTCCTTACTACTGGTCATTTGAAGCAACAACAAGCTTAGGTGCTGCTCAGAAATTTGACGTTGAATTGAATGGTACAAACTTGCAAAGACCACTCGAAAATCATAATGATTTGAGAATTATCAGAAGATTCGATGGTGACGTATCAGTAAATGGTTGGTTCTTAGAAGGTGCTGGAAATTCATACAGCAACGCTATGGCTGAACCACAAGTAGGCGATACAGTATTGGTAGTTAGAAATATTGGTTCGCTTGGTAGTGCAATTGCTCAAAAAGCAATCTTCACAATTGGTATCCCTTCAGGACTTCCTGTATTCACAGCTGTTGCCCCTGCCGCAGTTACAACTCCTGAAATGGTTGAATATACATTTGATTTCAATGCAGTTGATCAAGACGTAAATAGCACAGGTCCAACATTCTCATTAGTAACTCCTCCAGCAGGTGCAGTTATTGACCCTGTAACAGGCGTTTTCAAATGGAAACCGACTTATGCTCAAGGTTCAGCTACAGCTTATCCAGTAACAGTTAGAGCTACAAAACCTGCTGACGCAACTGTTTATGCAGATTATGCATTTGCAATTACAGTAACTAACGTTAACAGACTTCCTTCATTTGATTCATTAGCTTCTGTAAAATTAGCTAACAAGACAATTAAAGTTGGCGAAACAGTAGCAGTAACTTATGTAGCAATCGATCCTGACGGTGGCGTTTCTACTTATGCTTTAACTTCAGTAACTCCTGCTCCTGCAACAGCTCCTACACTTTCAGCTGCTGGCGCATTCTCATTCACAGCCGGTTTAGCTGATGTTGGTAAAGATTTCGTAGTAGTCGTAACCGCAACAGATGCAGATGGTGGAACAACAACAACCACTGCAACAATTAAAGTAGTTAATTCATTAGCAAGAGGCGACGCTGATGCTGACGGTACTGTTCTTCCTGCAGATGCAGCTAAAATATTAGCTCACGTAGTTGGTAACATTACCTTAACAGGCGAAGCTCTATGGGCAGCCGATGCTAATCAAGATGGTACAGTAACATCTTATGACGCTTATTATGTACTTTATTTCTATGCAAATCAAACTTGGCCATTAGCTAAGATGAGTGCTGCAATGGGTACAGTACAGTTTAATAATTTAGTAGCTCAAGAAGGTGGAAGTGTATTACTACCTATCAACTTAAGCAACACAACAGGTGTAGTTTCTGTTTATGCTGAAATCGAATTAGGTTCTAATGTCAATTATAATGGTCTAAATACAAGATTACCTGAAGGTTGGATGGTAACATCTAATTATGCTGATGGTATCTTAAAAGTAGCTATGGTTGGTGTTACACCTTTAACAGATGGCGACATTGCTAATGTTAGCTTGAAATTAAACAATAAAGAATCTTTAGTAGACGTAACAGCAAATGCTAAATTAAATGATGACTTAAATGTAACGATGAGTGCAAAAGTTAGAGAAATCCCA
>Ga0172380_10008933_pt1 | contig 10782 bp, 22 predicted proteins | sample Leawe162metaG_FD_119747 | JGI IMG/M metagenome (GOLD analysis project Ga0172380, IMG submission 119747) | Leachate microbial communities from a municipal landfill in Southern Ontario, Canada - Leachate well 162 metaG | ecosystem: Engineered > Solid waste > Landfill > Unclassified | place...
ACCGCCGATGGATCCGGTAATGTCCAACGCATCGCTATAGAGAATGCTGCCGCTATGCGTCTTGTCCCACACGTTAAACAACCAGTTATCGTGCGTCGAAAGGTCTACTGGGTCGCCTGCCTGATCAACAATGGCAAGCGACATGGTATTGTAGCGATTAGCGATAATCTCAATTTGAACCTCAGAAGACAACAGGCTTGCATCGGAAAGACTCGCCGTCGGTCTCGACACAACGCCATAAATGCTGTCTAGGTCCTGCGACTCAATCTCACCAGAGAAAGCGGCGGGATAAACAAGGTCCGTCCCGCTCGCCGGCTGAACGATAATATGGTTCCAGTAAGGCGTTCCGGCATCTAGAACAACTTCAAGAATGTAGGTTGTCCAGGCGCCGGTTGTCTCGATCTCGGCAATTGTCGGCGTGCAGTCGTAATAGACGCCATTGTTATAGGCTCGGATCGTGAAGTCAGCCAAGACCTTGCCTGCTGACGCTGCGCCAGCAGCGGTCTGTCTCATAACCACAAAAGATACCGTGTCGCCTGCCTGCATACATCCAACTTAGCTTTCGGTATGGCTACAAATCAACCGTCGTAGACTCCGTAACAATCCCCCTTGCGCCCGATTAAGCACGCAAGGGGGTCCATTACTAAGTCAATGAACTATCCCAAGAGCTGATTGATCGCGTACGGATTCGGCGCGAAGCAATCATACACACACTTGGTATACCAGCTGGCCAAACCATGACCGACCGAGCGCGTAACAAGGTAGCTCAATCCGCTATCCGGATCAGTAACAACCATGTTTTCATGCCCGCCGCCTTCCGGTTGCAGGCTAGGACGGACAACCGTCACCAGGCCGCTACGGTGCATGGCGATATTGGCAGAAGCCGCCGCGCCAACCGCGCTAGCAACGCCATCAGCCAAGGTCTGGCGAAGGCCAGGCTCGGCAATCACGATGTCGCCAGCGGCAGTGATGCCGGTGGTCACAACGTATTTATTCGTATCGCCCGTGAAGGTGATAACGTCGCCAGCCAGGATCGTGCCCGAACCAGTGTCGAGGCCAATCGTGGTCGTGCCAACCGCAAGGGTCGCGGCAGCCGGGGTATTGGTCACATAGGTCGTCGAGCCAGTACCGGCGGTAACGCTCACAACGGCAGCCGATTCGCGGATATTGAAGCCGCTCAGATTGCCAATGATGCCCTGACGCAGCATCTCAGCCGAACCGGCCTCGTTGGCCTTGTACAGATGGCCGAGATTACGCAGGTTAGTGCCGGCGGCGGTATTGATAACCAGGCTCTGGTCGCCTTCAGCAACACCGTTATCCAACATCAATTGCTTGGTGCTGTTCAGGATATTGATGGTCGAACCAAAAGGAGCCGTACCAGCCGTGCCAACGCCGCGAGAAGCGGCAGCGCGCGCCTTCAGCCAAGCGTACGATTCAATTTCGTTACGCATGGTGCGGAAAGCCTGCTGGAAGGTCTGCATAGCCACATCGCTACCGACTCCGCCATTAGCCAACTGGCGTTCCTCTTCACCAGTCCAGTGCCACGAAACCTGACTCTCGTTAGCGAGGGCCAGGCTTTTGGTACTGATGGTGCGGTTGGCGCCGGCCGTGAACGTCTGCGAAGCGGTAAACGCGCTCGAGGTCATCGTAGGAACTACGGAGACCTTAACGGTATCGCCCTTGCTCGCGCCCTGATCGTTGAAATCGCGGGTACAAGCTCCGAGGATGCCGGTCAGTTCGTTAGGGGTTTTGCGTGCCGCAGCGAACATGGTGTTCGCAAGAGCGGTAATAGTATTAGCCATTTGTGTTCTTAATCTTTCTTAAGGATAATTAGTTAGGTCCGGTGACTTTTCCGCCGTCTTTGAAAAAGACTGCGCGTTGAGTCGGGGTCATGGACTCAAATTGAGTCTCGGAAATGACGGTCCCGGTTTGATTCTTGGCACCACTTCCGCCAGAGCCTTTAGGGCTCTTGTCGAGCGTATAGTGAGGCCGTTTCTCTAGCCATTTCCCTAAGAAAGCATCCACTTCCATAGGTTTGCCGTCGTCGCCCAACATCGGCTGTCCAGCTTCAGTCAGAACGGTAACGGACTCGGTATCGAAATTATATTGCGTGCGACCGCGCAAGGCTTCAACGATATCAGGCACGGCGGATTTAATCACGCCGTCATTGCCTGCCACCAGCGCGGCCAGGTGTTTGTCTCGCGCCTTTGCGGACAACTTGGCCTCTCGGACCTTCGCCTCTCGCGTCATCAGTTCTCGGACCTGCTCGACTTCGCCCTTCTTGGCGTGTTCTATGGCAAGTCGGTCCTCTTCCGCTTTGTTGGCTTTAGCGAGCGATGCAGCTGCATCTGCTTCCAGCTTGCCAAACTTTTCTTGGTATTCGCGGATCTTGGCCTTGTCGTTGTCTCGGCCTGAGATAATTTTTTCGGCGTCGGCAAGAGGCACGGAAACCTTAATGCCGTGAATGTCGATCTCTTTAGTCTCGGCCTTTTGCTGTTGGTTTTGTTCAGTCATATCGTTTCCCTTTACCCGTCCGGGTTAAGTGCCTTGCATACCGCTTGGCTGGTTAGTAAGCGCGTCATTCCCAAGCTGCTCTAGCTCGGACTCAAATTCCGCTTTTTCAGATTCATCTAGCGACAAGTGGCGCTGCGCGAAACGCTCGCATAGTTTCTTTTTGAAGGCAGACGGCAGCGCCGAAACGGTTACAATGCTAATGATTTCAGACAAATCATCGGCAATGGATGGCAGGTCGAATTCATCCGGATACTTAGCGTCTCCGGGATATTCCTCACCTACTGAATCGAAAAGAATGTGCATGGCCTGATTCTCTGCCTCTTCGACAGAGTTGGCCAGCGCGGCAAGATTGGCGGATAGGTCGTTATGCTTGAACGCCTTGGCGATGCCGCTTTCGGGCGAACCTGATTTAGTCGGATCGTCCGCACTTATACCGGCGATACGGTATAGCTCGCGTTGTTCGTCCTGAATAGCCGAACTAAGTGACGCTGCCTGTGCTGGGTCCGCGCCTATAATAGTGATGGTCGAAGCCGGATTAGGCAGGCAGATAAGGCGATTATTCCCCACCTTGGCATCCTTGACTTCCGTTGCAGCAACTCCGCTGGCCACCATCTGACTAAAGGTAATGTTTCCCATTTCCTCAATCAGCCACGATTGCAGATTGGTGATAAGCTGCTGCGATTCGGCCAGCGGGCTAATCTGTGATTCATCACAGAAAGGACGTAGGCGGACTACCGGCAATCCTATGTAGCCGTGTGCCTCTGTGCTCCCGACCGATTTAACGCGATAGCCGCCAGCGCCGTCCGGCTGCAATTCAATCTCGGTTTTGGTCTTCTTATCGTACAGACAGGCGAAGTTGTCGCCGTTTTCTCGCACCATCTGAATCAAAACGCTGGTCAGTCCGTCGTTGTATTCGGTCCAGTTAATGACACTGTCCGGATAGATAATCTTAAACACAGGCCTGGCTCCAACGGCATCTGCCTGCGCCTTGCTCATTTCGCCGTCGTATTCTTTTGTCGTATCGAGCATGATGTACGACTCGCGCTCAACTTGAGCTACTTCCAGCGCCCTGGCCATGAAAGCGGCCATGGACGAACCGTTACCGTCTACGTCATCGATCATCATGGCGTACAGGTCGCCAGCGTCTTCCGGCCTATTGGCTTCGATCCGAAAAACGTGGTTATTGTACCTGCGAATAATCGGACCCGAGTGGTTGCGCGGCTTGGTCATTCGCAACCGGCGTTGATAGCCTTCGTTCTCGCGCTCGTGTGGTGCCAGGACCTTTTGTCCCATGGCATCAACACCGTAAATATAGTTACGGCCAGTTTTGAACGTAAGACGCCAAAACGCCCTGGCCGTGCTATCGGAGATATATGTATCGTGCCGTGGCAACGCCTGACCAACGGCTAAAGTAATCGGCATCTGCGGCAAATGTCGCTTGTGGTTCCAGTTTATTAAACTGTCGCCTAGTCCGTCTAAATGGTTTGGCTGTCTGTAGTATCGGCCTGAATTGCAGCGCGTAGGTTAATGAGGTTTTATCCCATCAAACGGATTATATATGCGCCTTTCGAGAATAGCCGTACTTGCCGCCGCCATGCTTGCGCTGTGGCCGTTCGCGTATCTGTCGCTGGCTTATGCTCCAGCCGAACCGGTTGAGCAAGGTCCGATCTTGGCCCCTCCGCCAATGGAGCCGAAAAATATCTGCGAAATCATGGGGGTTAATCCGGTCGTCTATACCGTTGACGACGTCGCCCAACATATCCGGCTGGTGAATCCTGGCGCTGAGGTAAAACTCTATTTCATTGACGACGCTGGCATATTCTGCCGGTTCCTAGATCGGTCGCCATACGAAGCCGGAATGCTGTACGGCATGTATAGGCCGATGCGTCCGAGCGGTCCAGAGATTATCATTTGGGGCAAACACACTAGGGAGGTTGGCGTTACTTTGCATGAATATACGCACTTGCTGGAACGCATGATTCCAGACCGCAAGAAAGAGATTCGCAAGGTGTTCCATATGCTGATCTCGCCAGACTACCTGATTGGCTACGGCGACCTTAAGGACCCGATAGAGTGAAGTCCGTTGCGTTTGGTTTGATTCTGGCCGTCGTCATGGCGCTGTTGTTGTGCATGTTGGATAGCGACAGCGGACAGTTGAAGGATATGGAATTTCGTATCGTACTGCCGCTACTAGGCTGCCTGGCTGTGCTATTGTGCGGATCGGTAGTTTCTGGTCCGACTAAACCGGATGACTGGGAGCCGAACTAGCGGCGTCTCCGTTTAGCCGGATGACTCGTTATCTACAGTCACTGTAGTACCCCTGCGCCGCTAATCGGTCTCGAATAATACGCGCTTCAATGAGCGGAACAAAGTCCATTGCAGAGCTAAGCGCGGCTCGCATGCGTGCGTTATCCGCCTTCAATCGTTTAATCTCGCGTGACTGCTTGACCTGATGCTCAAGCGTGATTTTGTGTTTGTCACTCATCAGAACCCCCTCGAAAGCTCGTCAGTGCGCGGATATCGGCAGCTACAGCAAGCACCACCGCACGAACTGATCGTAGTTCTTCCGTGTCCATTTCACCGGCATGTAGCTGTAGATGCGGGGGGCTAGACCACATACCACACACCCGCAACGCCGCTTCCAGGGCATCGCGTTGGATGGATTCGACCAGTCCTTCAATCCCATGCTCATACAGCGGTCCACTGCGGGGCTGGCTCATTTCATCGCACCAGTCTTTTGCGCTTTTCATGCGTCCTCCGTGTATTTATCTTTCACGAGGTCCAGAAGGCGGTTGGTGTCGCCAATGTCCAGCCAGCTTTGCGCGGCTGCGACGGCGTTACCTTCCTCGATGCCGTGTCGCACGAGCATAAGCGTCACGGTTTCAAGCATTTCACCGTAGAAGCTCATGTATCCTGCGCGTCGTAGTTCCAAGGCTGCGTGATGGCTCATGTCTTTCCTCTCGTGTCGAGGGGGTGGGGTGTGGTCATGGTAGATGTACGTCCACGGTCTTCGCATTCAGGTCCTTCAACACCTTCTTGCCCTTGTCCGTAATATCGTAGCTGAAGCGATGGCCCATCATGCCGCCGTACTTCATCTTCGTAACATAGCCGTTGTGTTCGAGGTCTGCCCATATGGCCGGGGTCCCTTCGTCAGTCTCAATGCCGGAACTATGCGAACACTTGTCGCGAAAGAACTCTAGTGATGAAATCCTCATGGCGTGTCTCCTTCCCGATATTGTACCAGGCGGTGATTCGCGTTTTTCACGGAGCGAACACAATCACCGGAGATGCATTCATGTCGAACGAGTGAGCGACAGGACTTATTTATTGCTTGACGCATTTATCCACCTAGCTCCGACGTAGACGCCGAGCATGAATGTGTAGAGCAAAAGGTAGCAAGCCTCGAAAGAAGTCATGCCATCCCCTTAATCGAGACATATTCCATCTTAACGGACTTCATGTGGCCTCGTTCTTAGCAGATAAGAGGGCGGCGGCGATGCGCAGTGAACGGGATGCGCGCATGAGCATCTCGCGGTCATCGCCCTCCTGCAGCCTCGACGCCATCCCGAAGAGGTAGCCCGTTCGACGGCGATCTGGACGGCGGCTTGTTCGGATGGCGTCACTCCCCACCCCCTCGAAAGGTCGTCATGGCGCGGATACAAGTAGCCGCATCTCTACAGCCCATCCGATAGGCAATCGAATCGTCACACTCGGCGCGTGCCTCGGCTGCTGCTGCTGCCGCGTCAATGGCGTCCCGCCGAATGTCCTCGCAGAGTTTCGTGATGGCTTTGTACTCGCTAAAATCGCCGTCGCGCCTGAGTGCGGCATAGCGGACGTAAAGCTCGTTGGTCCAGCGGATCGCGGTAATCATGTCTTTCCCTCCGTGTCCCATGAAATGGTGAGCGCGTTTCTGACGACCCTGACGGCTCCTTTTTCGTACAACCGCTCGTCTTTGGCTGACTTCTTGGCGGCTTCTTTCGACATGTAGACACCGGGACAGAATCCCTGACTTGCCGCTTGTGTTGCAACAAGCTGACCGCCCTTGCGGTATTTCAGCGCCCAGCATTTCACTATGGCCTTTCCTTTCGGTGGATGGCTCATGTCGTCTCCCCCTGCCCGGCTGGCGTAATGCTGATTTTATCTGGCCTGTCGTTCCATTTCTCCGCGCAAGACCGGCATAGAGCGCGGCTGTATTCGACCCCATATCCTCCATCGTAATAGAGCATATGTGTGGCATCGACTATTCTTGCTTCAAAGCAGGCAACGCCTTGGCAGTAGACATATTCCTCCTTGTGAGGAACGATGCGCGGTAAGTTTTTCATGTCGTTCCTCCCGTGTCGAGGGGGTTGGGTGGGGTGGGGTGGGGCGCACAGAACGTAACATAATCCATCACAATTACTTCCCAAACATCTCTTTAATCGCCTCTAGAGATTTATTGATCCTGTTTAATACATAAGGATCTAGCGGGGTGCGTTCTAATTCTCGCCTGGCCTTCTGGCGCAATTTGTCTTTAGCTATAAATTCAGCGTTAATCCTGCGCTGTCTGTCGCGTTCAGCCCTTACCGCAGGATCCACGGCCATCCTCGCGTCTACCGTATGTCTGCTCATGCTTGCCTACTCCGCTTCTTTACTGGCCAGGCTACGCACGGACTCCGCTCGCTCGTATTGGCCCTCTTCGATCCGCCGCGCAATCGCATCCATGGCGTCTTCAAGGATGCCGCTGGCGTACTTGGTGTGGCGGTATCGGTCTTGTAAATCGTCCAGATCCGCCGCCAGGTGCCCGAGCTTAGGCGCGTTGCGGATTTTCTCGGCCAAGCGTTTGGCGTATTCGATTGGATCTTTCGTGTAGTCCATAAGTAAGTATCCCCTATATTTTCGGTTTAGTCAAATCGTTCACAAGCCAGTCGATTACCTGTCCTAAACTCAGTTCGTTGTCGTCGGCCTGGTCCTGCAACCATTGCCGCGTTTCGGGTTTCACGCGGACGGCAAGCGTCTGCCTGGTTTCGGCAAGCCTTGGCCTGCCTGCGCCCGCTCTTTTGCCGCCGTGTCTGCCCATCAGATTAAGTCTCTCGACGTTGGCCGGTTGGTTACGGCGCAGTGGTTAAAGAAGTTCGTCCGGTTCGCAGGCGATTGCGCCTGATCCAAAATCAACAAAGAACAGTTCTGCGCATTGGTCGTAATCTTGAATCCATCCAACCTCGCCGCGCTTAGCTCCGCCGTCTACTTTAGAGCATGGCGAGTCGTGAATATCTCGCTTTGCGCAGACTTTCACTGAGTTTTTTAGGATGGCGATTTTTTCGGATCGGTTCATATGGTTCTAGTCATTAGGCAGGCTAGAAGTGCCGTTCAGTTTTCGGTGATAAACGGAGGGAGCGCATCTCCAAGCTTCTCGTCTATAATATAGTTACCAACCATACACGCCTTGCGGCCATAGCCGCGCATCGTAAATATGGCAATTTCGTATTCGTTAGCCTCGCGCACAACAAGGCCGGTCTTCGGGTCGATAGCGAGGTATTGTGCTTTGGTTTCCATGGCCGTTTCTCCCTTGGTATGTCTAAGCATACACCAGGCTCGGCGGACGCGCAACTTGATTACGTCTTGCTTTTATATCCCGCGTCATAACTCCAGCTTGCGGAGTTAGTAACGTGACTTATGTAGTCGGGAAAGTCTTTGGCTATGGCCATAAGGTTTAGTGGCACGGCTATGCGCCGACCCTTCCTTATGTTACAAGAAGCACATGCGACAACTATGTTGTGGTCCTGAGCCAGTCCGCCCATGGCCACCGGGACTATATGCTCGCAAACATATGTCTTACCGGTAACGCTGCCGCAATATTGGCAGGTGAAGTTATCTCTAATTAAAATACGCCTCTTTATACCATGAGACAGGTAATGTGTTTTTACCTCAGCCTGTAGACGCAGGCGGCACTTTCTAAGACTCTCTTTTATTTCCGCTGCATCAATCATGTAACCGGCATCACGTCCATAATCTTATACCGCCGTCCGTCCAGTATCACGTTCATCTGCTTGACCATGGAGTCGGCGTTGCTGGCGTCGATGCGAATAGATCCGCCGCCAGTCTTGTGCCCGTGTTCACCCAGCATGTCATAGGTAACGATCAGCGTTCTAGCGCGGAGCCGTACAAATTTATCGGCCCCGCTCATTGGTTGTCGTCCATCAGGTCAAGTCGGTAGTGTCTATCCTGATCGACATTCGCCATCTGTTGATGTTCCGGTTGATAAAGCATTCGATAAACCTCCTTACCAGTTTTCCGTGATCGTCGCCGTTTGCTCGGCAAAAGGCATGCGCGCAACGAACTTTAAACGACATGTGTTTAGTGCGCGGGTAACGCTGAGCCTCAAAGCCGTCTGGTAGGATTATCACGCCTGAGCGTGATCGACCCTTACCCCGGCGACACTGTTTGCCTGTTCGGCTGCCATAAAGAGAAGGTCGGCCAGGTCGATATAGCTACGCTCGGCCAGGATAATGGCGGCCTGCTTGAGCGTTTCTGCGCTAATGATAACCGCGTCTGGTGGAAATGTCGCCAGCGTGCGCGCCAGCGTGTTCATTGACTGCGTACGGTCAAAGAATGCGTTAGGTCCAGTGCGGTCGGTAGACCGATGAGCGAGCACTGCATTCCTCGCTGCGTCGAGTAGCGTCTTGGACATAGAGCCTCCGTTAGCCGTTGTGATTGAGATTCTTGCAAACGTGATTGAACTGACCGTAGTGATGGCCGTTGTCCGAATGCTTAGGCTTGTGCGGTTTATGCTGCCTCTTATTGCCGCATGAATTGCCGGTTTCTGTTCCGTCGCAACCCTCATCGTCGCATGGCGTTTCGTCGCCGCACAGCGGGCACGTTACCGGCGTCTGTTCCGCCTTGGTGCCGTGCCTGTCTGCGTCCAGGATCGACGGCGTCTTAGTGCAGCCGAAGAAAAAAAACAGCAATACACACATCTCGCCGATTATGGCGGTTTTGATGATTAGTCGCATTCTCATTTGATAGCCTTTGTTTTTAGTTTAACGATCCTGATAATGTCGTCGGTGCCCATGAACCAATGCCACTTAGCGCGCAGATCGATCATTCCTTCTAAGCCCTCATCGAACTCAACCAGGAGCCTTCCGTTTCGTCGGTAGATCGTCTTCATGTTGGGTAGATACCCCACAAAAAAGCTGTCCGCAAGTATCGGCTAATTAAAAATTGCGCTACTGCCGGACTTCTGATTGGCGTTGAACTCTTTGAATATGAAGTAGCGGAAGGCGTCTGAGCAGTGTGTTAATTCTGCGTTTGACTTATCCAAAACCTTCGCGCCTTCCTTCCATGCCACCTGTTCCAGGTCGGTAATTAACCGCTTACACGCCGGATCGACCACGCATCTGCCGTGTTCAAACGTTGCGTTTACCGCCTCTATTGATTCGATGAACGGTGGATTGCTGTAATTACGCTTGATTTCCACTGACCATCCGGCTGCTTTCATAACACGATCTAGGATGTCATAGTCCGTTGAGTCTTGCCGCGTGTCCCGGTTGGCTCCGCTCATGTCGCCGTAGATCACTACCGACTTGTTTCTGTGCGCGGCCATGCGCCTAACGAATTCCTCCGCGGCGTCTGCCGTGCGCCCGGATCCTTGTATGTAAATTTCTCCGGAAACTAGACACGTTCTGCTGTCGTGTTGACCGTAAACTGCGCACAGTGGGCTGACGTTCCAGTCCATGGCGTAGAACATCGGTCGTAATCTATCTATGGTCACTTGACCGCAATGCCTGGTCCTGGCGAATGCGTAGTAGGCCTGGCCTGCCGTTAGGTTCAGGAACTCGCCGTCGATTTCCTGTTTGGCAAAGTTTGCCGTATACTGCGCCCTAAGATTCTCGACAAAACCAGGCGGTAGGTATGGATTCTCGGTTGTGCTGGCACGAATAATATGGCTATTAGGCACAGGGTCCGCAACGAATCGGCGGTAGAGCCAGCCAAAACCGTTCGGGGTAGTGGTGCTCAACGTGCGGTACTTCGTGCCACTCGGCTGTCCACGAAGGCGGGAAAGCATAACGTCGAATGCTTCAGAGCACATATCGCGGCTCTCGTCCAACCAGAACCATCCCGTGTCTATACCTCGGTGCGCCTGGTAATTGTCCATGGTGCCGGTTTGTATCTGGCATGGTCGCAAGCAACCAGGGACGCGAACGGACAAGATGCGCTCATGCTCTGGAAACAGAGAATGCCCCCAGTCTTCTGGAGGCTTCTTGTTGAAGACGTATTCTAGCCCTACATCGT
>Ga0172380_10008934_pt1 | contig 10782 bp, 15 predicted proteins | sample Leawe162metaG_FD_119747 | JGI IMG/M metagenome (GOLD analysis project Ga0172380, IMG submission 119747) | Leachate microbial communities from a municipal landfill in Southern Ontario, Canada - Leachate well 162 metaG | ecosystem: Engineered > Solid waste > Landfill > Unclassified | place...
CGCCGTCCGAGGTCTCCGCCTTGCAGGCCTGGCGGCGATCCCCGGCCCGGTAGGCCACGGACGCCGCCGCGGCTTGGTCCCGGGCGCCCTGATCGTCCTCCGCCTTCAGGACATAGGTCAGCGTGGTCGAGAACTCGAGCTCGACGCGGAACTTCTTGAGCTTCTTCTTCGTGGTGGTGGTCATTTCAATCCTCCCCGGCGCCGTGCCGGCTTCTTCTTGGTGATCCCGGCGATCTCCTGGGCGCGCTCCTGCGTGATGACGTGGCTCAGGGCGTGGCACTTCCGGCATTCCCCGGCCGGGGCGACCTCACCGGGGGTGACGCGCTGGCTGTAGTTCTTGATCTCCGCGATGCCATCGAGCCCTTCGATGTGCCCGCAGTTCTGGCACTCACAGTGCTCCCCGTCGCCGAGGAGATTCTCGAGGTAGACCGGGTTCACGGGGTTCACGACGAACTCGACGGTGCCGGTGTACCATTTCCCGTCGGCGCAGCGGAACACCGGGGTGCCGCAGATCTCGTGACTGCTCGCACTGTCCAACTTGGGAGCGGCGTCAGCAACGAGACCCTTCACGGTCAAGATGCTGGTGGTATCGAACTCGCCGTGATCGACGAAGAGCTCGATGATGTTTCGCCTCATTCTGGTGAGTTCATTCATGGCTTCCGCTTCGGGGGCAGGGCGCAGCCCATCACAGGGTACCGGCGCCACAGGAAGATGATGACGAGGAGAAGGACGGCCTGAGCGCTGAAGATAATGGACTGCGCGCTGAAGCTGGAGAAGTGCAGCGAGGCCAGCAGGGCGCCCGCGCTCACGGAGCTCACGAGGAGCCAGAAGCAGATGAAGTGCTTTTCGCGGATGAGATAGTTCCACATAGATCAGGTTCCCAGTAGATGGAGTAGTCAGGCCTCGTGGACCGGGGCGCGGTTCCCGCAGCCCCGGCAGTAGAGATCGATGGAGCCATAGGCCCCGGTCTTCTCGGAGCCCTGCTTCATGTTGTTCTGCAGCATGATGTCGGAGCCGCCGCACTTCGTGCAGACGACACGGAAGCGGGGCGTGGGCCACACTGGGGTATCCACGGGGTCCGCCATGGTCAGCCCGAGACCTGATGAGCCGGCAGCACACGCTCCAGAACCGAGGACTCCTGCAGCTTCAGGTGCATGTAGTACGCCGCGGGGTTGTCACCGTGCACCTCGGCCCAGGCCTGGTAGGCCGCCTCCGCGGCGGCCTCACGGGTCGCCTTCATCTGCCACTGCTCCGGGGTCCACAGATTCCGATCCGGCGCCGTGATCCCGTATTGCATCACGAGGTCGACGGCACCGTGCCTCCGGGGCACCACCGCCACGATGACGCAGTCCTTGATGACGACCCAGGGATCCGAGCGGTCCTCGGAGCAGGAGTCATAGACGCCATCGATGTGGTCCCCGGGGTACCGGGGATCCGGGGACCACTCGATGCGATCCCCGACCTGGTAGACGTCGCAGTCGTCCCAGCCATGCTTGATCTGAAGCTCCTGCCCCTCATGGATGATGGTAGTGAACATGCCCATGTTAGGTGTCACCTTTCCGGTGGAGCGGTTTCATTCGTCGTTCCAGCAGTGGCACCTGGGGTCATCGGACCCGCAGTGCTTGCAGAACAGGTTCATGACCTCGCACCTCGCCTCCGGCTTCATACCTCGCAACAGTGCCACAGCGTTGGCGTAATCCATGGCCTCCTTCAGGGGGCCCGGAGGGGGTGGTCGTGGATCCATGTCCTCGACGAGATCTCCCACGATCAGCCCGCCTTGGCGTCGTAGCTCGTGAAGAACTCGGCGCGCAGGACGTCGAGGCGGCCCCGGATCTCGGCCGGCTTCCCGGGCCGCATGAGATCCAAGACCATGGAGGCGGTGCGCTCCGACTTCGCGAGCCCGCTCTTCCCGAGCAGGGCCGGGATCGTGGGGATCCCCTGGACCGCGGTGGCCAGGTCGACCCGGGTGGTCCCCGTGGCCCTGACGACGACGGGGTGCCCCAGGATGAACATCGGGACCCCGAGGTCGGCGACGGCCTCCTGGAGGAGCTGGGGTGCACTGGGGACGTCATCGGTGTACGTCAGGTGCAGGACCGGCGGGAGTACATCCGCGGGGGCCTGCATGGGCACCTGGCCCGTGGCAACGAGCTTCATCCAGTCCCGGACCTCGACGCGGACCGCTTCGAGGGTGACCGCCGTCAGGGCGACCTCCTTGATGGCCCGGGAGCGGAACGGGACCCGCTTCAGGACGTTGACGGGCCCGCCGATCTCGAGCAGGCTCTTCTGGTGCGGGGCCTCCGTGATGGACCGGGTGTGGCCGGCGCCGGTGTACGCAGCCAGCTGGCCGGGCCGCACCGGGGCCTCCCAGGGTTCATGGATGTCGCCCAGGACGATGAGCGGGATCCCCTCGGGGACCCATTCGAGGTCGCAGTTCCAGGTCCCCTCGATGTCGAGGTACTGCCGGGCGGCCTGGTGCAGGAACAGGATCTCGGGGAGCTCCTGGGTGCCCATCTCGGCGAGCCTCCGGGCCAGGAGGTCCCGGGGCGCGTAGTCCAGGGCGCGGCAGCGGTGCCCCGCGATGACGACGGGGGTGCCGTCGCCGATGTAGGTCACCGCGGAGGTCAGGGCCACGGGCCAGGCCAAGATGCGCTTGTCGTGGTTGCCCTGGTAGATCCAGAGCCGGTTCCCGGCGGCGGTGACGTCCTCGGCCCATTCCCGGAACAGGTGGCCCATGACGGTGCCTGGTTCGGTGGAGTCGAAGATGTCGCCGCAGAGCACGAGGTCGTCGTCGCCCTGCAGGAGACGCTTGATCTCGGACAGCATGAAGGCGGAGTCGCCGGTGATCGCCCGTTGGCGGTCCCAGATCGTCGGGGAGATATGGAGGTCTCCCAAGGCATACAGAGTCATGTGATATCCTCGGTTCTGGTTTATGGGTTCGTCTGAGCACCCCTGAAAACTAGTATCCATAGGGATCTACTATTTCTTCTCGAGCCCCATGTACACGTCTACTTCTTTCTCTCCTATAGAGTATATCCCTATGGAGGGTAGTTTTCAGGGGTGTATCGTTTGGACTCTATTTTTTAGGAAGCTATTTTCAGGGGTACCCTGTTCTGAGATACCTATTTTCAGGGGTGCCGCAAAGCATCCCGAAACGCCCTAGCTTGCGTCAAATAGACACGGTGAGCTTCTCGGGCATCCCCGTAGACCTCGGCGATGGTCTCGGGATCCAAGCAGGGCTCCGTGATCGCCGAGGGCTCCTGGGGGAGCTCCCGGTACCGGAGCAGGTTGAGCCGGTAGGCCCGTTGGGTCTGCTTCCAGGTCACCGTTTCCCCTTCGGCCCGGATGGCGTCGCCGTCGCTGTACCCGGGGCAGCTGCCGTCCTCGGAGGACGCCATCACCGGAGCCGGCGTGGCCCGCCGGAACTCGTGCCATGCCGCCTGGGCCCGATCGGGGCCCTCGAAGCTGCGCTCCCAGGCCAGGGTATGGCCGGCTGTGGTCTCGAGCTCCCGGGGCACCCCGTAGGCCTGCAGCTCGGACGGGGTCCGCTCCAGACAGGCCTTCCGCTGCAGGGGCTGTGCCGCGACGAAGATGCCGGCGAACCGGTACTGCGGCTCCGGAGCCCCAGGGATCGGGAACAGGGCCCAGTACAGGGGCCGCCAGCAGCGGTCCTGTTCACGGGCACTGAGGCGTGTCGTTGCCCCCACCAAGGCGATCCTGGACCGTTCCGTGAGGCAATCCCTGGTCACGTCGCTGAGGGTGAGATCGGCGGTGATGACCCCGTAGATCGGCGCCCTGGCGGCGCTGAGGGCCTCATAGGCACGTTCCACCTTGGTCATCCAGCAACCAGGGCACCAGATCGCCATACAGGCCGGGGTCTGCGCCCGGGTCGGGTCCTGATTCCAGTACCAGCGATGCCTGCAGGCCCGGTACAGCGCCGGGTTCGCGACCTGGCTCTGGACCCAGGCGACGCGGGCGTTGTAGCGGCCCTGCTCGACCTTGATGAACTGGAAGGGGTGCACGGCCTCATCGCTGATGTCGACGCCGTCGTGGACCACGGCGGGGTCCTCGAGGTAGGAGAGACGTAGGGCGTAGTCGGTGCGGCCCGTGCGGCCGAAGTAGATCTCCGCCGCTAGGCCGAGGGGATCACGACTGGGAGTTGTCAGGAACCGGGAGCCGTGCAGGGCACGGCGGGGGCCCGGCGGGGAGCCGGGGTCGATCGGTGCGTGCTGCGCTGACATCAGGGATCTCCGTGCGGAACCGCGGGGATCGCCAGGGCTGCAGCCGCCGGAGCACGACACGAGCTGAGGAAGACCTCATGCCCGGTATCGTACCCCGGCGGCCCGCCGCGGCAATCACCTCCGATTTCCGTGGGTTATGTTCAGGTCCTGCCATTGAGCTGACGGACGACGCCAACTCCGTACCCCAGTGCTGCGATCAGCACAAGGCCGGGCAGGTACTGAACGATGAGCAGAATCACGGCGAGTGCCGCGAGTATGGTCGCAACATTGCGGTCCATGGGGAGCCCCTCCCGGGGCGGTGAACCCTGCTGTGGCTCCGGGATTGGAGCCGGGCAGCAGGGATCAGAGGCACGGTCTCCGCTAGGAGACCGTCAGAGATCCAATCCTATCCTACCCATCTCCAACGGGTGCCAGCAATGCGAAGACCTTCTGGATGGAGCCATTCGCGGTGATCGTGATGGTGTCGCCGACGATTGGGCCAGGCGGGGCATCCCCGGGGGCGCTGCCGGCCCAGTCCCCGATCCTGGTGATCGAGGGGTTATTGGGCCAGGCCGTGGCTGTGATGGTGCCGGTGACGTCCCGGGTCACCGCGGCGACGTAGCGCAGGTCGGGGCGGTCCGAGAAGGTCCAGTATCCTTCGCGGGGCGTGATCACGAAGGTGACCGAGGAGGTCAGCTCTGTGGTCTCCGGGTCGGTGCCCGGGGGAATGTAGGCCTCGTTGCAGCCCGAGAAGGCGAGGATGGAAGCGATGATGAACAGCGTGGAAATCATGAGTCGCATAGCGAACTCCTTGGTGTTGTGGTGTTTCAGACAGGGTTTACCATGGGTCAAGCATGAAGAGCTTTGGCAATACTACGGTCAAGGCAGCCAAGAAGTTCGAGCTGAGCACCCAGGATCTCGGGACCCCGTTGGGCCCGGATGTCCCGGCGCAGCAGCAGTCGCCCTCCCAGGACCGTCTCGACGTCATCAAAGCGGTGGAGAACTTCCGAGCCGTCATGGAGGAGCGGCCCGAGGTCGGCTTCGCACCGATCCTGCCGCTGATCTTCCGGCTCAAGGGGCAGCCCTTCGACATCATCGAGGGGCACTTCCTCTTCGAGCACGAGTTCGTGACGCACAACATGCCACGGCGCCAGATCGACAAGGCGGGGCGCCAGGTCGCGAAGTCCACGAACAAGGCGGCCGGTGGCATCATCCGGGCCGCGGCGCGGCCCTACTACAACCTGCTCACGGTGACGCCGCTCTTCGAGCAGATCCGCAAGTTCAGTAACAACTACGTGAAGCCGTTCCTGCGGGAGTCCGCGGTGCGGAGTTACCTCCTCGCCCAGGGCAGCGACCAGCAGGTCCTGCAGCGCACCCTGAGCAATGGCTCCACGCTGTATTACAACTACGCCTCGAACAGCGCTGACCGTATCCGCGGCACCCCCGCTGATGAGATGGACTGCGACGAGCTCCAGGACTTCGACCTCGACGTGCTCCCGGTCATCCAGAGCTGTCTCGACGCGTCGCCGTACAAGATCGAGCGCTACAGCGGCACCCCGAAGACCTTCGATAACCCGCTGCAGGTCTACTGGGACTACAGCTCGCAGGGCATCTGGCACATCCCGTGCCAGGAGACCGGGTGCAAGCACGAGAACATCTGCACCGTCGCCGACGATGGGCACCTCCTCAAGATGATCGGAGACGGGCAGCGCCGCAAGGACGGCCGCCTGAACACGCTGCTCTGCGCGAAGTGCGGCTGCCCCGTGAACTCCCGGCTGGGCTTCTTCGTCCATTCCTACCCGAACCGCCGGCTCACCTTCGCCGGCTTCCATAAGCCCCAGATCTTGTTCCCGATGCACTACGAAAGTGCGTTGGCGTGGGACAAGATCATGGATATGGCGCGGAACAAACCGAAGTACCTCTTCTACAATGAGGTCCTCGGGGAGAGCATCGACGTCGGCCAGAAGCTGATCACCATGGGGGATCTCAAGAAGTCCGGCGTCGGGCTGTACCAATCGCCGAGCACCTTCGACCGGTCCCGCTTCCTGATGACCGCCGTGGGCACGGACTGGGGTGGCAAGGGGAAGGAGAAGACCTCGGACACCGAGGAGTTCATCTCGAACACCGCGCTCGCCCTGGGCGGGATCCGTGGCGACGGCGTCGTCGAGATCACCTGGGGCTACCAGACCCAGTACTCCGCGGACCACTTCGCCGAGGCCGGGATGTGCAAGGAGGCCGCGAGCGTCGCCAGCGCCGACTTCATCGCCCATGACTACGGCGGCGCCGGTGACGTCCGGGAATCGATCCTGATCCGCGCCGGGTGGCCGATCCAGCGCATCCTGCCGTTCACCTACGTCGCCATGGGGCTCAACAAGAACATCGTGACCTACGCCCCGGGGCCCAAGGACGCCCGGTCCTCGTACAGCCTGGACAAGGCGCGGTCGCTTCTGCTGCTCTGCGAGCTCATCAAGGCGAAGAAGGTGATCTTCCCGGAGTACACCGGCCGCATGGCGATGCTCATGAACGACTTCCTGGCGCTGTACTCGGAGAAGCGCGACAACCCCCGGGGCGGCTCCTCGGTCCTCGTGAATCGGCTCCATAAGCAGCACGACGACTTCGCTCACGCCGTGAACTTCGTCGTCATGGGACTCTTCCACCGCACCAATAAATGGCCCAACCTGGGCTCGATCTGGGACGAGATCATGAAGCTGAAGCTCGTGGGGTCCGACGGGACCGTGGAGTCCGAGAAGCCCGGGCTCTGGCTTCCAGCTGACGTCAGGTGATCCAGGACTTCTCGACGAGCAGGGCCCCCTGGAACACGAGCCCCTTGAGGTGGTGCCACCTCGAAGGGCTGACGCGGTACTTCCCTGGGCGCAGCAGGAGCCGGAAGGGCTGCGTCACGATTGAGATCGTGGCGCGCCCCGTCGGGGCGTAGATGTCAGCGCTCAGGGGACCACCTGGCAGCACGATGAGATCGAGCCCGGAGGTCGTCATGGAGAACGTCACGGGGTTCCCGATGAGTGCCGTGGCGACGCGGTTCAGCGAGATCGCCGAGGTCCTGATGGCCCCCAGGGGCTCCTGAGGTTCCGCTCGGTACCGCTTCCGTTTCAGAGCTTCAACCGCAACGGCGCAGGAGTCGTCCAGCAAGGGCGTCCTGGCAGCGCTGAGCAAAAGCGTTGAGCTCTGATCTGATCCTATCGTCACCGCTGGTCTCCTGATTTCCGAGGTAAAGCCACCTGATCTCGTAGCCCATGGTCTCGAACCAGCGCATGAAGCGCCAGTCGGAGCCATCGGGGCCACGCATGGGGTCGCCGGCGGACACCATGATCTCCAGGGAGTCCGTGGCAACATCGACGCAGGGCCGGTGCCCCTTGGGGCGCCGGGCGTAGTGGTACCACTGGATCGCAGCGGCCAGTGGGAGGACGTCATCGCTGGACATCGAGTCGAACGCTGGGTCGACGACCTTTTTGATTTCCGCACTCTCGGGGAGATACGCTACGGCGCCCCATCCCGGGGTGAGTCCCCATGATGCCGCCAGCTTACCGCCGAGAACAATCAGATCCGTCATGCTTGTCATAGTATGTTCCTTGACTCACAGTAAAGTACGGTGAATGCCCCATAGCACTGATAGCTAAAATGAACCCCCACCCCACTTCCTAGTCGTCCCAAGAGGGGCGACTAGGAAGTGGGGTGGGGGAGGATTGCTCAGACACCCCGAGGGGTGCTGGGCGCCCCCGAAGGGGCAGCCCCCGAAGGGGCCGTGGCCGCGGGCTCCCAGAGGAAGCCGGAACCCTTGGCCTTGAGCCGCCGCCACACCTGGCCGGCGACCTTCATGGCTGGCGTCAGGGCCGGGGGGTTGGCCCCCCGGACCCACGTCGGCTCGGGCACTAGGCCTCGACCGGCGTCAGCGCCACTTCGGCCCGGTCCAGTTCCGTCACGACCTCGGCGGCCGTCTTGGCCGCCGTGCAGCGCTTGGCGGCCTGGAGCAGGGCGGCCTTGTAGCCCCCCACCTCGACGCCCTGCGCGGCCTGCAGCACCGGTTCGACTCCGGCGGCCCGCAGGGCCTTCCGGAGGCGATTGACGCCGCCGTCGAGGTCGATGGTGTTGACGGCGATCACGATCGCCGCCAGCTCCTCCTGGGTGACGATGGCGCGGACCGGCGCCGGATCGACCGGCGCCGGCTCCTGCATCCCGGCGGCGACCCGCAGGGCGATGCCGATCTCGCTTTCGGTCGACCGGGGCCCGACGCCCGGGATCCCGGCCTCGCGGCAGGCCGCCCGCCACAGCGCCACGGTCCGGAAGTGGTCCTCCCGCCCCTTCTGGGCGCGACGGTGCCGGAGCTCGTTCGCCACGGTCTTCAGCGTCTCGGCCGCGTCAGCCTTGGTCTTGGCCTCGGCGTCGGCCTTGGCCTTGGCCTCGGCGTCGACCTGGTCCAGCGCCACGCAGAGCCCCGACAGGGCCGGCCGCAGATCGACACGTCCCATGTCGAGCATGTTGCTCCGGGTGTACCAGCTGAGCCGGTAGGCCACCCCGGCGGTCATGTCCGACGGGAACGACAGGACCACGGCGCGCTTCGCGGCCTCACGGTCGATGACGCTCTCGTCGCGCCAGTTCGCGATGAAGAGGTTCGCGCTCTTCGCGTTGCGGGCGGAACCCGTCGACGCGTTGCGGAACTCCTCGGCGCTCTCCGGGCTGCGGAGGCGCTGCGCCACGACCTTGCCGTCGGCACCGAGCCGGAGCTCGTTGCCGATGTAGACCGCGGGCTTCTCGCCGGACTTGGCGTGGACGGCGAAGATCTCGATGCTGGCGCCGCTGGGCAGCGTGAACTGGGCCCGGAACTGGTGCGTCAGCTCGAGGCCGCGGCACGCGGCGACGAGGTCGCCGATGATCATCGGCTTCCGGGGATCGAGGCCGATCTCGACCTCGAGGCGGGCCTTGATGAGGGCGGCGGCGTCGGCGGCCAGCTCGGCGGCCTGGGTTTCGTTGGGATTCGAGGCGAACAGGATCTTGCAACGGCTCATGGGATTGTCCTTCCGGAGGTCTACTCCGAAGTGGTTTTGGACGGGCCCCAGGAGCGAGTGCTCCCAGGGATGGTGCCCCTTGCGGGACAGGAGTGCCCGTGACGCCCGTTGGGGCGTCACGGGCTTCGGACCTCTCAGGTGGTCCAGGGCTGGGAGCCCTACGACTCGATCGCTTCCGGGACCGAGACGAGGTCCTCGACATCGACGACCTCATCGGCGTCGCTGTGGTGCGTCATCGCCGCGGCGGCGTCGCCGGAGAACTTCTCGAGGTGCGGCTTCGCTGCGGCCTGGGCCGAAAGGAAGTGACCCCAGGCGCGACCTGCCGTGGCGCCATCGTCGATCTTTTCGATGAGTCCATTCTGAATCGCCTCGGCCTGGGCATTGAATCCCATGACGAGCCGGCGGGCCCGGTACAGGTTGGCCATGCGGGCACCCTCGGCGTCGAGCCGTTGAGCGCGAATCAAGGGATCGACATTCGGCGTCGGCGTGATGCCAGTGGCGCGCTCCGCGTTGGCCAGCCGGGCCATGGCAGCCTCGCGGCACTGGGCCACGGTGCTGTCGACCGGGAGGCCGAAGAGCTGGCACATCGTGTCGAGCAGTTCGACGAGACCGGTGAGGTTGAGGAGCGTGAGGAGCAGGGACTTGGGCATGGGAATCTCCCGGGTGGTCTACACCCGTTGGTAGTGGAGGGGCACCGCGGCCGAATGGACACGGTGTTGAACGCCCCTTGCGGGGCATGATGACACCGCGGGCCTGTTAGGGCCCGCGGCGTGTTACCATCGAATCGAATACTTCACCCAGGCCCCCAACGCGGAGGTCATCGGGTATCCAGGGTGCCCATGGGGGTGCATGTTCTCGCCGTCATCTTGTTTGGGCACATAGATCCCCTCCAGCATCCAGGGCCCCCAGCCGATGCCGGCGTGAGGCAGGATAACGAACCCATCCCAGGCGCTGCCACGCAGCCACCCAAGTGGAACCGAGATCTCGCCATGGAGCCGATCCAGGGAGCCCACGACGATCTTGGGCCCCGCGGCAACGACGACGCCGAGCTCCCCGAAGGAGTCCCGGTAGGCCGCCGCGAGGCATTCGATGCCAGGCGACCATGACGCCCCGACGCGGACCCGGGAGAGCCCGATGCCGAGCCCCGGGTTCAGCTGCTCGAAGTCATCCGCGTGCCCCGGATGATACGAGGCACCGAACACGTAGAGGTCGATGGTGTCGACCTCTTCGGTCCCTCCGAGAAGGGCCGCAGCGAATAGCAGAAACAACACCATAAAGACCTCCTTTCTAGGGGTTACGGCCCCCTGGTGCCCGCGAGGACACCAGGGGGCACTAGTGGCGTCCGCGGGCATTTACGGGGTGCCCTTCCCCAGGAACACTGCTCCGGTGGAGACCCGGAGTGCTCTCACCTGGGATCCCCCCTGGGGGGTCCAGGGTGTGGGGGCTCCAGCAGGAATCGAACCTGCCCGGGTGCTTATTCACCCAGTTCCAAAAGAAGCCATAGCTACAGGATTCCCAACCGAAGTTGGGAATCCTGGGATGAG
>Ga0172380_10008935_pt1 | contig 10782 bp, 8 predicted proteins | sample Leawe162metaG_FD_119747 | JGI IMG/M metagenome (GOLD analysis project Ga0172380, IMG submission 119747) | Leachate microbial communities from a municipal landfill in Southern Ontario, Canada - Leachate well 162 metaG | ecosystem: Engineered > Solid waste > Landfill > Unclassified | place...
CGGTGACAGCGTCGTAATCATAATTCAACGCGCCTTCCGGGCTTTGAATCTGGGTCAAACGACCCTCGACATCATAAACGTAATCCGTTGTTCCGCGCGCCTCGACGACCTGGCTTTGGCGGCCAAGCGCGTCATAAACCACTTGAACGCTTTCCGCCGCGACATTCGAGCCCGCCGGACAATAATCCCGCCGTTTCAGCCGCCCGAACGCATCGTAAACAAACGCCGCCGACTGCCCTTTGAAATCTATCTTCCGCGCCAGCTGACCGAGCGTATTGTATTCCTGACTTTCAGTCTGCCCCATGGGCAACGTTCTGGTGAGCTGTCTGCCGTATGCATCGTAGGCAAATTTAGTTTCGCGGCCCTTGGGATCGGTGATTTTGACCTGCCGTCCGTACATGTCATAGGCATAACTCCAACGCGGGGCGACCATGCCGCCGCCGGTTTCGAGATTGGGAACTTCCGGCTTGACTACGGCGGAAAGGCGACCGAGGTTGTCGTATTCAAACTTCGTGGTCAAGCCCGCCTGATCGGTTTCCTCGACTTTCTGCCCGAGAACGTTATAAGCCACGCTCGCAAACGTGCTGTCCGGGAAAATGGTTTTTACCCGGCGACCGAGCGCGTCGTACTGGAAAACGGTTGTCCTGTTTAAAGCATCCCGAACGGCAACCTGTCGTCCGGCGACATCATAGAAATACTGCGTCCGGTTGCCCAGCGCGTCTATCACCGCGGTGGAACGTCCAGCCGCGTCATATTCATAACTGGTTTCATGGCCTTCAGCGTCGGTTGAAATCAGAACCCGCCCGGCGGCGTCATAAACCGAAGAAGTGGAACTGACCACCGAGCCGATGGAACTGAGATGGCTTTGGTTGTCGCTGATTGTCACCACGACATTGCTCAGCCGTTCGGAACGGATAACCCGTCCGGCGCTGTCGTAAACGCTCCGGGAGCCGTTCGCAATCTGCCCCGGCATATGCCGGTCTTGCGAAAGATAGCCGCGTCCGTTCGCGTCATAAACCGTCCGGCTGACGGTTTCGTCCGGATATTGAGTTTCAATCACATTCCCGCGATCGTCGTAAATCGTGAACGTGGAGTTGCCGAGTTTGTCAACGGTTTCCGCCGGTTTCCCGATTTCGTTGTAAAACGTGGTGGAAACATTGTTTTCCGGGTCAACGGTTCTGACCACCTGTCCGGCGGCGTCATAAACGGTGGTGGTGGAAACGGTTTTCGTGCCCAGGGTTCCTTCGGGATCAGTCCAGTTGTAACTGGTTCCGGTCTGGTTGCCGTTGGAATCATAACTGAAACTTCTGGCAAAACCCGCCGCGTCCGTGGTGGAGTTCATGTTCCCGCTCGCGTCGTACCCGAAAGTAGATGTCAGCTGCCCCGCCGCGTCGTAAACGGCGGTGAGATTGCCGTTGGCGTTATAGGCGTTGATGGTGGTCTGTCCGAGCGCGTTGGTGGTGGAGGTCAGATTGCCGCTGCCGTCGTAAGCGTTGGTGGTGACATGTCCGAGCGGGTCGGTCACGGTGAGTTGGTTGCCGTTGGAATCATAAGTGAAACTGGTGACATTGCCGAGCGGATCAGTCATGCTGGTGCGGTTGCCCGCCGCGTCGTAAGCGTACAGCGTAACGTTGCCGAGCGGATCAGTCACGCTGAGTTCGTTGTCGTTGTTGTCATAAGTCCGGAAAACCGTGTGATTCTGCGCGTCGGTGGTGGCAATCACGTTGCCGCGAGCGTCGTAAGCGTGAATCGTCGGATTGCCGGAGCGGTCAAAAACCGTTTCCGTGCGTCCGGCAATGTCATGGGTCAGCGCGACGCGGTTGCCGAACGCGTCCACCGTGGCGGTCAGGCGACCGTCGTTGTCATATTCGCAAATCATCGGGGTGACGCCGCGCGGGTCTTTGATGGAAGTGATAAAATGCGGCCGGTCAACATTGCCATAGACATATTCGGTGGTCAGGCAGTTGCCTGTTTCTTTATTTTCAAGTTTATGAACTTTGACCAGATTGCCAATGTCATCATATTCGTAAGTGAACTGGGCAAGACCGGAAGGATTGCCGTTGCCGTCCTGGCTGTCCGGAGCGTAAATCGCGGAAATCAGTCCTCCGGGGGCTTTGCGCTCAAAGACGATGGAACGGGTTTTGACGCCCTGCGGATTGTAGTGTTCAATGGCGGTCGGACGGCGGTCGCCGTTCAAGGCGAACTCAATCCGGTCTCCGGAACGCTGCGTAATGCGTTTCAGCGAACCTTTCCCGTAGGCGTGGTGATAAGAATCCGCGCCGTCGTCGCCCAGCATGAAAATATGATTTTCTGATTCTGGAACAATCAGCCGGAAATAATCTTGCAGTTGTAACTTTCTGCATGCCATAAATTATTTTTTTGCGTCAAATCCTATTTTTTGTGTTTTATTCTGTGGTGGATTAGTCAGTGAGCGCAGTTTATCCATAATGATGATGGTATTCATTTCCTGCGTATCCAGGCGCTCTTCTATATCTTCAAGCCTTGTGTTCATTTCTTTATCTTTCAGTAATATTTCACGCATTCTAACAAACGCGCGAACAACAGCCACACTTACTAAAACAGCCCTCTGAGAATTGACAACGTTAGCAGTCATAAGAGCTCCATGTTCAGTAAAAGCATATGGCATTACTCGTGCTTTACTTAATTTTGCGGTCGCAAATTGCGACCGCAAAATTTCAAATTCACTATTATTGAGTTGAAACATAAAGTCTTCAGGAAACCGTTCCATATTCCTTTTAACCTGTTCATTGAGACGTTTGGTCGAAACTCCATACAGGTCAGCCAAATCATATGCCAGCAAGACCCTTTTGCCTCGGATGAGCAGTATTTTGCTTTCAATTCTTTCAATCGGCAGCAAATCAGACATAATTTATACCTCAGGTGAAATTAATTGCGCAATCAAAGTTAAAATCTTAACCTTATAGAGTATAATATAACATTTCAGAGTATCAAGGTTTTAATGATTGATTGCATTAATTATTTGTCCGCAATGTCGCGGTATATTGTTGTTTTTAAATTATAATGGTTGCCGATGAAAGCTCAAGATATTCCGCTTCCTGAAAACTGGCCGACATTAATTCGTCAGGCGATGATTCACGCCGTTTCGCTGGCTCATTTTGACCTCATCTGCGCCTGGAGCAGAGCGGCTGATTCCGGGATTCAAAATGTCCGCCTGAAAGCGAAACTCGACAAACTGCAAACTGAACTGGCGCAAAAAAATAATCAACTCCGCATAATGTCAGCAAGACTCAGCCGGGTTCCAGCCAAAAAACGACCATATTACCTGCCAACTGAACGCATGGAAATTCTCAATCATAAAGCAGCTTGCGCCTGGAATCTCAAACAGACCGCCGAAGCTTTCCAGACCTCGCCGGAGACCATCTCATCATGGCTGAAACGCATTGATGATGATTCCCTGGTCAACCTGCCAAAGCCGTGGAATAAATACCCGGCATATCTGCGGTATGTCACACAACAGCTCAAAAGTCTGGTTCCGCGACTCGGCAAAAAGAAAATTGCCGAATATTTTACCCGTTCAGGACTGTATCTTGCCGCAACTACACTCGCTGAACACCTACAGTCAGGAAATTAAAAACCGGAAAAATAGATTTTCACGCTTGACAATTCAAACAAATGTTTTAAACTATGGTATTAAACATTTGTTTACATGGAAAAACAGACGACAACCAAAGAATCTGATGTCGGCTACAGCAGGGCAACTATCAGGAATATTTGCCGACGCGCCATGGTGAACGTTGCTATTTTGAATTAGAAAACTCGAGTTATTTAGATAAAAATATTGAAAAAAGTATTGGTCAATGTACTTTAACAGGATTGTTTTTATATATTAAGATATTGATAATATGTATTTTTTGGAGCTATAAATGAGAACAGGAATATTTTGGGCTTCCTGCCTGATGGTGGTTGTCGCCGTTTTTCTTGGCGGTTGCTACAATTACACCCCGCCGCCGGTGTCGATGGAAGAAGATACTTTTACCCAAAGAAAAAAAGACGCTAATGACAGTATGTTGAAGGCAATTGATGTCATTTCGTTGGACCAAGCCCAGCAAATTGCAGTAAAAAATAATCCTAACTACATTTCCATGTATCATGCGGTAAGCGCGGCAAGAATGCGTTATTATCAAGCTCTCGGCGCTTATTTTCCGCAGTTGCAGGCATCTTTTCAAGCAGGAAGCACTATTAATTCCTACAGTGGTCAGGTAAACAGTATTCAAACCGATACGAATAATTTTGGCACCGGCTCTTCGCTTAACGCGACCTGGTTGCTGTTTGACGGTCTGGCGCGGACGATGAACGCATTAGCCGCAAAGCATCAATACAAATACCAGCAGGCGCTGGAAGAAGATACCCGTCGTTTGCTGCTTCGCGGTATTGCCTACGCTTACAATGATATTCTGCTGGCAGTTGAAAAGCAGCGCATTGCCCGGGCGGACATGGATTTCCAGTTGAAAAACCTCAAAGAAACTCAGTTGAAATATCAAGCCGGAGCGGTTCCGCTCAGTGATGTGTTGAACTTTAAAATCAAGGTCAACGAATCTACCGGCAATCAGATTACAGCTGAATATCAGTACGATGTTGCGGTTTACGCCTTGTCGGTATTAATGGGTTATCCGGAAGGCACACTGCCGCCGCACATTAAATTTCCGGCTATCAGTACTGAAACCGATGAACATTTGACTTCAATCGAGGTTTATCTGGACACCGCACTCAACAATCGACCTGACCTGCGCGGTTATCGCGAACAACTTCTTGCTGCCCAGTATGGTTTGTATAAAACTTACGGTTCTTATTCGCCGACAGTCAGCGCTTACGGATCTTTTGGCTACAACACCAGCCTTACCCGCTACAATAGTTCTCCTGCGAATATCAATCATTCTTATTACAATAATCCGGAAACCAGTTACGGCATTCAGGCCGATTGGACCTTATTTAACGGATTTATTCGTTACAACACCGTGCGCGAGTCACAGGCTCTGGTGGCACAAGCCAAATTCGGAGTCGCCAACATCTGGCTGACTGTAGTTCAGGATGTTCGCTCGGCGTATATAAATTATGTTCAGAACGTAAAGCAGGCCAAGTTGTACGAAATCACTCTGGGGCTGGTTACCAAGCAGCGGGATTTGGTGGAAGAGGAATACAAGGCGGGGAATACTGAACTGACTCGTTTGAATGAAGCCCAGCGCAATCTGGTTGAAGCTGAAACTAATCTGGTAAGCGCCTTGGTCAATGTCAAAAAAGCCAAAGCCCAGATGGAAGCCGCCACCAACACCAACACCACCGGATTTGACATAACATCTAACAGCAATTAATTCCTGTTCTGCCGGCAGTTTTCGATTGAATTAATGGTTTAACTATTTAATACTGATATTGAGGTTTTTATTGATGGAAAAAAGAGTAAGATTTGCTCCGTCTCCAACGGGTCAAGTACATATAGGAAATATCCGTACAGCCATTTTCAACTGGCTGTTCGCCCGCCATTGCGGGGGAAAATTTCTGCTGAGAATTGAAGATACTGACCTGGAACGTTCAACCCAGGCGGCGATTGATGCGTTGCTGGAATGCATGAACTGGCTGGGGCTGGATTATGACGAAAAAATAGTTTATCAAAGCGCTATGCGTTCCGCGCACATTAAGGCAGCGGAAAAGCTGATTGCTGAAGGTAAAGCATATTACGGTCGGCCGGATGATAATGGCAGGCAACCGGTGTTGTTCAGAATTCCGTGGAATTGTGAAAATATTCCTTCCGTCAGGAATGTCGGCGGGGCTGAATTTGACCTGCATCCGGAAGCGTCAGTGGAAATAAGCAACGGCGGAGTTGATTTCGCGACGGTCAGCAAAAAAGGTTCTCCTGTTCAAACGTCAGCCTGCCTGGCCGGGCTTTATAATATGAAACTGATTGATGTCAGTGGCAAAGTAATTTTTGAACTGGAAAAACAGAGCAGTGGCGTGTTTGAAGGGAAAAGCTTTTCTTTCAGCGGTTGCAGTAAAATAGCGTTTACCCGCCGGGAAGTTTTTTTCCGTGACCTGATTAAAGGCGGGCTTTCGAAGCCGGTGGACGGAATGAAAGACCTGGTTATTGTCCGCAGTGACGGTTCGCCGGTTTTTCATCTGGCCAATGTTTGCGACGATATTGAACAGAATATAACTCATATTGTCCGTGGCGATGATCATGTCGAAAATACTTACCGTCATATTCTGCTTTATCATGCTCTTGGCGTCAATCCTCCTGAATACGCCCATCTGCCGATGATTGTCAACAGCGCGGGAAAACCTTACAGTAAGCGCGACGGCGATGCTTTCGTTGGAGATTTCAGAGAAAAAGGTTATCTGGCAGGAGCCTTATTCAACTATTTGGCTCTTCTGGGCTGGTCGCCGGGCGATGACCGTGAAAAAATGACGAACAGTGAACTGATTGAAGCTTTCACGCTGGAACGCGTAAAAAGCGCTCCTGCTCAGTTGGACTTGAATAAACTGTTGAATTTGAATGGCATGTACCTGGCGGAAATGCCGTTAAATGAATTTATTACTGCAATCACGGCCTTTGTTCAACGTCTGCCGTGGGCTGTATCCATCGACAGTGAACGTTTTAAACAAGTCGCGGCATTAATGCAGAGCCGTACCAAGTTATTCACTCAGGTTGACGCCTGGAAATATTTTTTCTCTGACGACTTGGACTATGATGTAAAAAATCTGGTGAAACAGTTGAAGAAGCCGGAAAATTGCGCTGCGCTGGAAAAACTTGCAACCGAATTTTCGCACACAACTGAATTTTCCGGTGAGTATATCATGTCTGCCATTACCGCGACGGAAGAGACTTTTGAAATTGCGCACGGGAAACTGCTGCAACCGCTTCGGCTCGCCGTTACCGGTTTGCCTGGCGGCGCCGAACTTGATCAGACACTGCTACTGATTGGAGCGAAAAACTGTGCCGGAAGAATTAAAAAGACTCTTGAGTACTACCGCACAGAACTTGCAGAACAAGCAGGAGCTTAGAGGTTAATGTTTTTCAGGCACAAAAGCAAATTCAACGTATATACTTACGGCTCAGCCACGCTGAAACAGCCCGCCGCGCCGGTACGTGAAATCACAGATGAAATCCGGGAAATCGCGACTGAAATGTTGACAACTATGAAGTTGTTCGATGGAATCGGTCTGGCCGCTCCGCAAATTGGCATTCACAAGCAGATTGTCACGCTCGGCATACCGTTTGAATCTATCAGCAAAAGTGGCGGATCGCCCGGTGAGGCGTTGTTGCTGCCGCGCATGCCGATGGTTCTGATAAATCCGGAAATTATCGCTTTCGGCGAAGAACTGGCAGACTATGACGAAGGTTGTTTGAGCGTGCCGGAAATTTATGCTCCGGTTGAACGCCCTTTACTGATTATATTCAGGGCGCAGGCCATTGGCGGAGAGTTGATTGAATGTGAATGCGGCGGTTTACTATCCCGCTGTATTCAGCATGAAATTGATCATCTTGGAGGAATATTGTTTGTTGACCGGCTCAAACCTGACGCATTGAATGAGGTAAAAGACAAGCTTGACCGGCTCGAAAAATCCGGTGGAAAAAAAGATTTTAAACGAACAATAAGCATGTAAAATATGAAATTTTTCACTGTTTTTTTTGGTGTGTGCAAGGGAACGGAAATTTTCTTTCAGTTGTTCCGCCAGTCACTAATCCGCGCGTTGTGGCATTTGCTGTTATTGTCGCTTATTTGTGCCACGTTCATTACTGGAATCAAATCCTTTAAATTCATGTCGGATATTGACACGGCATGCAATATTGTCAACGAACAGTGCGGCGGAGTGAGCATTACCGACAAAGGCATTTTTCCGGCGGTCGAGCCTGAAAAAGCCCGTTTGTTCCAGATTCCTGAAGGCATGTCCGTTTGTTACCTGCCCAAAGGATTCACCCAGTTGCCCGATTTCGACCGGAATGAGGTTGATGAAGGTATTCTGTGGACACCGGGCCTGGTGATAAATTGGATTAAAACCCAGAGCAATGATTACTTTTTTCTTCCGGTGATGTATTCCGAGCTGAATGTCGGATTGCAATTGCGTTCTTATCAGAAAAATGAAATTGCTGAAGTTATGAAAAAGAATGGCTATTCAGGCGCGGCAATCAACATTCCGTATAATTTTTCCGATAATCTGAGTATGGCGGTAAAACTTTATGTTACCTGGCGGGTTTTTGTCTGGAATTTTATCCCAATCATTTTTCAGGCAATTTTGTTTATTGCAATTTTCTCGCTAATCTTCAATTTGATGAGCGCCAAACGGCTGAAAACCGTCAAGTTGCGCGACTTGTTTGTGCTGGGAATTTACGCCAGCTTTCCGGCAATGGTTGTCGCCTCATTTTTCCCGGCGCTTGATCTGCCGCTGTTAAGTTATAATGAGGCTTATCTGCTGGGTTTTACCTGCTACCTTATGGTCATAATCAACCGCATAGAAAGACGGCTTAATCCAGTTGAAAAAAATAACAATGAGCAGAATGACCTTTTCTAAAAAGTTGAATTTACTCCTGATTGGCTGTATAATTTTCTAATAAAAAATAAGGTGTTAATTTATGAGCAGCAAAGATGTTTTAAAAACTCCGGCATGGTATCCGGCTTTGGCCAGTCACACCTTTATTACCTCTTTCGTCAAATTACATGACAAGGAAATTAAAGCGCTCGCCGCAGGCGAAGAGAACGGCAAAAAGGTTAGCGATATCATTGAACGGATGCGGTTACCGATGTATTCAATTCCCGGCAACTGTTTTGTCTCTGTCGATACCTGCTCGCCTACTGACACGGAACGTTTTTACGCCAAGCGCGGCGCGGTGCATTCTCCGGAAAGCGCCTGGAAATTTCTGGCGAAAAGTGAAAAAGTCCGGCGTGCCGCCGCGAATGGCGAGGTTGAATTTATCTGTATCCGCCCGTTCCGTCGAATGAATCAGACCCGGGAATTCCGACTGTTTATTCACAAAGGCGAACTCAAAGCCATGAGTCAGTATTGGTTAATCCGGCATTTCCGGCGCTTGGAAGGCATCAAAAAAGACCTCTGGAAAAAAGCCTGCAAATTTGTTGACAAAGTCGCCTGGATGCTGCCGTCTGACACTTTGGTCATGGATATTTATCTGACTTCTGACGACAATATTCTGATAATTGACCTTAATGCGTGGGGTGAAAAAACCGACCCGCTGTTACTGAGAAAATGGGAACGCGACTGGAACAAGGAAGTCGGCATTATTCTGATGCCGCCACCGTGGAAAATCAGCGGCGACGTCAACGTTTCTTTCTGAAATGTCAAGTATCTCCGTGCCGCAAAGCGGGTGGAATTAATAACTGTTCAGCACGTCCAGGTTCGCTGATGAGCAATTTTAAGCTTTTCAGCGCATGCTGCGACAGCAAATCGAAATCCTGAACGACCGAAGTCGTTTCCAGGCCCCAAACATGCTTGGGCTGGGTATTGTCAAAGTCAATATAGAAAATGTCCTTTTTCCATTCCAGATTGTTACGTTGCGCCCAGTGAATTAACGCGCCGGTATGACTCCAGTCGTCGGCAAAAATCAATAATGGGCCAGTCCCGGTTTTTAGTCCGGCTTCCAGCGAAATGGTTTTATTACAGTATTCAGGTTGCATTTCAATCAATTCATAAAAACGTCGCTCGCCGCGACAGGCGGCAATAAAACTTTCCAAGCGTCGGGCGTGAACAAAACGGTTTCCGTCAGCGCTGGACAACAGATAAGGCGTGCCGCCCGGAACCTCGCGAAGCCGTGCCGCGACTATCGCACGGAAAAAATCATAATATTCCGTCGCCACATAATTACACTCCGGAACTGCGCGGTTGATAATTATTCCCGGCAGTTTAGCCTGATATTTCACTATTTGCGGAATGTGTTTTTCATCCGGATGCGACCACAAAATTCCGTCAAAACGGGTCAGTTTAGCAATCTGAGACTGAGAACCGAGCGCATCGTTATAACTAAAATATTCCAGGTTGCAACCCGGCAGCGACGGAATATAACGCATCAGCCATTCTGGCGCAACGTAAGCAATATCATAACGCGGTCTGGTACTGGTAACAACAGTTCCTGAACCGCGTTTTGCTGTGACAAAACCTTTCTCTTGAAGAATATCCATTGAACGGTTAATCGTGGCGCGCGTAACCTTGAAACGTTCAGCCAGCTCTGTCCGCCGGGGAAATAGCTGCCCTTTCAAATAAGTCCCTGCCTCAATTTCCGCTACAAGGTCTGCGGCAATCCGCCGGTAAATTTCAATTTTCAATCTTCAAGCCTTTCCCTTTGCTGTCAATTATGCTTATAAAAATATACCATAATCATGAAAAAGCAACTTGACAAAAGGATAGTATTTTGTTACATTTATTTAAAAGACTATTCTTTTAACCAAGATTCCGTAAAAATACATAACCAAGGAAGCCGATGATGACGAACGTATTGCATGATTTGTTCATAGTTTCGAATATCGATGATTCAAGAGCGGAAATAAGTTTTACTGCTCCGGAAAAGTTTGAATCTATTCGCTGGCAGGCGCTTGATGGCGGAAAAGTAGTCGCGCAAGGCAAAAACACTGGAACTCCAGGAGAAAAAGTTGAATTTGCCGCAAAAATTGAGAACTGCAAATATTGGAATATCAACACTCCGTTTCTGTACAAGTTTTCAGCAATTGTCGCGATTGGCGGAAAAAATTTCTCTACTGAAATTGATTTTGGCATGCGAACCATAAAGACTCAAGACCGCGA
>Ga0172380_10008936_pt1 | contig 10780 bp, 14 predicted proteins | sample Leawe162metaG_FD_119747 | JGI IMG/M metagenome (GOLD analysis project Ga0172380, IMG submission 119747) | Leachate microbial communities from a municipal landfill in Southern Ontario, Canada - Leachate well 162 metaG | ecosystem: Engineered > Solid waste > Landfill > Unclassified | place...
GGAAAAATGTCCTTCGATTTAATTTCCTCCGGAGTTAACTTATCCAGGTCTGCCCAGTTTATTCCCTGAAGTTTAGCTGTAGGGCCCATGGGTATGGATTTCCCTCCCGACATGACAACATCCTGAGATGTTTTTTTTGAAAGGTCGTACCGGGAGTTAAGCAGAGTACTGTGTTCTTTGGCCCGATCAGCTTTTACCTTCATGCGATCGGCTTTAATTTGATCAAATCCTACTTCCTGGTTTACCGGCCCGTAAGAAGAAACAACTTTCGCTTTCTGAGCGAAAGTAACATTGAAGTTGATTATTAAAATCAACGAAATGCAGAAATAAATTAGTTTTTTCTTTAACCGGTTCATTTTTTAATCCTCCATTTTAAGAGTAACAAGTTTATAGTCATCTAATTAACTTTCAATTTGATTCACCAGGTAATTCTCCAGACCCATTTGCTCAATTTGGGCACGTTGTATTTCTGCCCAATCAACATGACCTTCTTCTTCTTTAAGAATCCTGGTTAAAAGGTCAACAGTGCCTTGATCTCCAACTTGTTGGGCAAGTTTGATTGCATCGTTGTATTCACTGACAACTTTGAGTTCAGTTTCGTTGTCACTACTGATCATTTCTGAAACAGTTTTACCAATCTTCATTGTATTAAGTTTGGATACTGTTGGCGAGCCTTCGAAAAAAAGGATTCTCTCGATTAGCCATTCGGCATGGTGCATTTCATCCATTGCCTGTTTCCGGATAGCATTGTGGAGTTTGCCATAACCCCAGTTTGCACACATTTCAGATTGCACCATGTACTGGTTGATAACTGTGAGTTCATCTGCCAGAAGCGAATTTAATACTGTAAGTAATTCTTTGTTCCCTTTCATTTGTGTGAGTTTTTTTAATGAATATTGAGAGAACGAAGTTATGAGCCTGTAACAAGAGATGTTTTAAAGAATTATTAAAAAGAGTTACATCTTTCACACATTTATTATTGGTTCAGAAATTATTAAACCTTTTTAAAAGCGTGTCCCATGTACATAATTTGAGTACTGCTGCTTTCAACCATTCGGAATTTTTCACCAAATTCTTCATAGGTCAAATCCCCAATTGCTCTTTTGTGAAGATATCTTAGCATTTTCGGATAGGAGATATTTGGCTTAATTCCACGGTGTTCTTTCCAATCCAATTGGTTTTCTTTTAATAAAAATCTTATCTCATCAGGTTTGATAAACATTTCCCAAACATGCAGGTTAGGAGGCATAATGGCCCATCGTTTCCACTCCTGCAATATTTTGATAGCCGTTATTTTGCTGGTATATGTACGATTGAAAGTGTCGTAAATAAAAATCCCGCCGTTTTTCAAAACACGTGAAATCTCAGAAATTACTTTTGGTAAGTCACGAACATGTTCGAGCACATCGCAACAAAAGACTACATCGAAGGAATTATTCTGAAATGGCAGATTCTCTCCGGTTCCCTTTTCATATTTTATCTTCAGGTTGTCATCCTTTGCATGTTTGACAGCACTATTCAATGATTGCTCTGAAGGGTCAATCCCGGTAGTAATAAACCCCATTTTTGCTATCTCTTCAGTTAATATTCCTCCCCCACAACCAACTTCAAGTGCATTTATTTCTTCTGATTTTATTTGAAGTTGTTCCAATATATTTTTTGCATAATTTAAACGTACAGGATTAAATATTGCTTTTATCAGATTAAGTGAAAAGTCTGATTGCCACCATTTTTCTCCTTCCAAATTATAAATATCATTATCTATTAGACTGTATATTTCTTCAGGAACTTTCTGCATTTTGTTCTATTTTCGAATGTAATTTATTTGTGTGTGATAAGGGAAAACCTATTTGTTATTCGGCTTTTCTCATTATTTCTACCGGTTTTTAGTTCATAAATACCTCTTTTTACCAATCCAATTCCCAGAGCCCATTCAACCCTTTTTAAAAGTATAAGTAAACGCCAAACGGGTTGACGGGAATGAAATGCTTTCAATAAAAAATTTCCAATTATAAGAATCCAGCCAGGAATTATATGTTCCTTTTCGTAAAAATAAAAGTTGGGGAATCGGAATGAGTAGCGCTTTGCGATTGTGTGAATATCGGCCAAACCTATTTTCTCAGGTTCAATTTTTACCGGACGCAAAAAATTGTCACTTGTACAATGGATATCATGTTTCCTAATCTCTTCGGCAAGGGGAGACCCGTTGTAAACGCGAACACCTGTAGATACAAAAACCAAATCCCATTTTGATGCAAGTCTGCCCATCGTATTCAGGGTTTCAAGAACAGTTTCCCGTGTTTCAGCCGGTGCGCCAAGCATAATGAACCAGGTTACAGGTATCTTTTTCTTCTTTAGCAAATTTGCGGTGCTGATAACATCCGAACGTTTAAAATCTTTGGAGAGACTCTCAAGTATTGAATCACAAGCCGACTCAGCCCCTATATCCACCTCATTAAAACCAGCGCTTTTCATCAGATCCAGAAGCTCTTCGTCCACAGTCGCAGGAGAAAGCCCCATTGTATGCAGTTTGAGGTCAAGATTTTTACTGATGACTTCCCTCAAAACCTCTTTCGCATGAGAGAGAGGAATATTAAAAATGCTGTCAGCAAATTCAACGTGATTGATGCCTGTTTCTTTAACAAGAATTTCAATTTCATCGGCTACACGCTTTGGATTTATTAAGCGATATTGTTTTCCTTCAATATTATTGTAGGTGCAATAAGAGCACCTTAATGCACAGCCCCGTTTGGTTTGTATCTGGATAGGTGACCCAAACCGGCGATACCGGTCAAGATCTAAATAACGAAGTGGCTTTGGGAAAGGCAGTGAGTCCAAATCCGGAACACGATAAGGCTCATTGTCCTGAATAATTGTCTTATCCCTGCGAATAATCAAGCCTTTTAATTCTTCCAAAGGTTGCCGGTTCTCAATACGTTTAACAAATTCAAGCATCACAGCTTCACCATCGCCACGTACCGCATATTCGAGGTCAAAATATTCAAGCATCTCCCTGCCGCTGATCCCAACTGATGGACCTCCAATAACGATAGGGCCGGAGAATTCTTTTTTGCAATAATCAACAACATCATTTTTAACATCTTCCAACAAAAAATGGATGTTATAACCTCCTGTATCATCAATGTTTCTTATGCTAATTCCAATCACATCAGGTGTAAAATTTTGAACTGCCTTCTGTATATCTTCTTCGCAATTTAAAGAAAAACACAAATCAAGAAAATGGACATCGTGACTTCCATTAGTTTCCAGAACAGTCGCTATGTAACAGAGTCCGAAAGGTATGACAGGCCATGGATGCCTGAACCTATTGGAGTTAATAAGCAATATCTTAGCCATAATTAAAATGCATTTTGATATTGTTAGCTTTTCACATTTACTTCTGCAAACATCGATTCCCCCCAATTCACACGAATGGCATATTCCATGCAATTTTTGAATATTTCATCAGTAAATTCCGGTGGATGCAAATTATCTGTTACCATGTCGGTATTTGCTCTGTCGAAAATTCTGTTATCGGATAAATAAGAGCGGTAGGGTTCAACAAAACGATCGAACAATTCTTCAGCAGGATTGCGTAAAACATTGTCTGCTGATTTGCCATAAATAATCTCCACTCCTTTTATCTTCATAAATTGTTCATTATAGACGGAAATGATTTCCAGCTTTGTATGGGAATTATTTGTTAAATGATAAATTCCGACAGAAGAGGCATTGGCAATTATCTTCATTGTGGCATTAACAAAATAATCAACCGGAATGAGGTTTAGAGCGCCTTCCTGAGGCAAATATATTCTGAGGGGTAAAAAAAGATAACCTTCATCATCAATGAATATTCCAAACTGACCGGATTTCTTCCCACCATGATTTATTATATCATTCAGATAAATTTCCCGGATATATTTTAATGATTGTAATGGGAAATATAAAGCATTAAAACGTAGCGAACGACCTGTGCGCGAATCACCGTAAACAATAGAAGGCCGAATTATTGTATATGGTATTTCTTTTTTTTCGCAAAATGTGGAAATTAGGCTCTCCGCCCGTGCTTTGCTTTCTTCATAAACATTCAGGAAATCGGTTGCTGAAGAAATTCTTTCTTTGCAAATTGTGACATTCGCTCCTGCAACATAGGCGGTACTTATATAATGGAAAAAATTCACATTGGCATTTGCTGCAAATTCAAGAATACCTTCTAAACTGGAAACATTGGATTTGAAAACAGTATCACGCTTTCGTTCGGCAAAACTTGTGTCTGAAGCACAATGGATAATCTGCTCAGTGATTGCACATAGGTTTTTGTATTCAACTTCCGGTATGCCCAGCATAGGCTTTAAAAAATCAATTACCACTAACTCTAATTGACCTGCTAATTCTTCAATACCGAACCATGGTAAAAGTTTGGAGATTCTTTCCTGTAAAGTTTCTTCTTTAGCCGGACGGCCAAGTACAATGATTTTATAACCACTGGTAAGCATAGAAGCCATAAGGTGACTACCTAAAAAACCGGTTGCTCCGGTCAAGGCTATTGTTGGTTTATTTTTGACTGACAAAACTTCAGGTTATTGATTTATGAATATAATAAATTCTCTTTTCTGCAAAATCCCTGGTACAATACATAAGGATGCCCTTTTACAGTACCGGTTTCAACTGAATACGCATCAACCAAACTATTTGCTTCAGTTGCAGCCAGACGAATTCTACGGATCTCATCCGGATCATTATAATCATAGAAGTAATCATATTCGAAAATGCATCTTTTCCCATTATCTATAGGAGTGATAAAACCGAAGTCATTGTCAATCTGATACTTTTCTGCTATAAGCCTGAACTTATTATTAAGTTCATTAATTAAATCATTATCAATGGGCAGATAAATAAGAACAGGTAAGAAAGGCTTTTTGCGGCCTAAACGAGTGCTCATTACCCTGTACATATTCAGCCATACCAGATCAGTAATTTCCGGACGGGAGAAAAGTTTTTCAAAAAAAGGCCTGAGTTCCGGATCAATTTCCTTTGAATACAATGCAGGAGAAGGAGCAAGTGCAGTTTCCAGAAGTTCTGCGAAGCTTTTAATTCGTAAATAGGAGTAAGGTTCATCATCAGAAAGTTCTTTTACCAGGCTTAACCATTGAGCTGATTTCAAAGCGGGTAATCCAAGGTAAAGTGCTTTAAACATACGCTGGTCAAAGAATGGAAATCCCATTTCGCTGATGGTACGAATTGCAAATTTATCTCCGATTACAACAACAAGATAAGGGATATCCAATTTATTAATAAAAACATCTTTTATCTCAGTTGCAAGGTTTTTAGTAGAAGATAGAAATGTGGAAATATATTCGGGCCCGACTACTCCCAAAGCCAGTCCAATATGTCTTACTGCACAGTCCTTAATAAATTCGAGGGCATTGTCAAGCGTTTGAAAGGGTACAAGAATACCAGTTTCGTCATCGGTAACTGGATGAAGTTTGATATTTGCTGATACACAAATACCGGGAGAATTTTTATGCTGCAGATTTTTATAAGAATAAAGATTAGGCGAAGAAGTGTCATTTAAACTGAAAAAAGAACCGTCATTATCAACAAATTCAGCATCAATAAAATTGTCGGCATTTATCCCGTAGGTTGTTGAAAAAGTGGACATTATTCCTGAACACATAATATTGGCACAAACAAGAGCTGCCGGTTCAGATGCATTAATTCTGTAACCTCTTTTCTGGGCTTGTTTTTGAAGTTCAAATGCTGCCACTCCCGGTCCCACTTTTACTAGCCAGTTCTTCTCATCAAATTCTATTGTTTTCATTCTGTTCAGATCGATAATGACTCCTTCATGAATAGCAAATCCCAGAAGATTCTGACCATTTCCACGCATGGTATAAGGAATATTATTTTTCTTACAAAGTTTCACGAGAGACGCAATTTCTTCTTTTGTATTTGGCATTACAACATAATCAGGCATTTTTGGTTCAGATATCGCACTAAGGTCATGAGAATAGGTTACGGTAATTCCTTCATCGTTTGTTGCCCAATCGTTCCCCACAATTTTTCTTATTTCAATAAGGATAGCGTCATCTTTTGCAGGTTTAACTTTCCCGCCGTTATTAATAAAATTCGCTACATGATTTTTTAATGCCTCCATAACTTTTGTCGGACGCATCTCATTCACAAAGTAACACTGGTAATCGCATTTGCCACATAAATCACAACTGTCTGCAATCTCAACGCATTTTTCAGTCACCGAAATTTTATTTTCAGCAAGCGCTTCATAAAGTATCATCCTTCCCTGGGGATAGAAACTTACAAAATGTTTTTTCAAGCCGGAAGAACATACACCGCTACCAAGAAAATCGATTTTGCACATAGCATAATGACGGCAGTTTTTGGCGGTTTTTAAAATTTCGTTCATAATTCCCTATAATATAAGATTAAAATTTGATTTCAAAAGCAACGACTGATGAATTTGAGATTCCGGTTTTCAGCAGTTCCGTCAGATCAAAAGTACAAATTTTATCTTTATACCGTCAGCCTTTAATCTTTACAAAAGTGTGAATCATGTAAACTTCTCTTGGAATTTTGTAATGCGAACCCAGTCAACGGCTCTTATATTTGTATCTGGAATATGGACATTTAAAAATTTAAAACATGGACACAACAGAATTTAAAGGAAACTGGAATGAGCTGAAAGGAAAGCTCAAAAAAAGCTATGCAGAATTAACTGATAATGACCTGTTATATGAAGAAGGTCGTGAAGATGAACTATTCGGCAGACTTCAACAGAGGCTGGGAAAAACCAAAGAAGAAGTCAAAAAACTTTTTGAGGATCACTGATTAGTGATGGTTGTAAATGAAGCCGTTTAGCTGAAATATGGTTAAACGGCTCATTAAAATAGTATAAAAATTAGAAACAATTAAAACAAAAAAAATATGAGCTCAAAAAAAGTAGTAGTCGGAGTCGTTACGGGTGTCGCAGCAGGTGCATTGTTAGGTATATTATTTGCCCCCAAAAAAGGTTCTGAAACCCGGGAAAAAATACATGCGCTGGGTGGAGAATTTGGAAATTTGGCTAAAGAAAAATTCAATGATTTACTTGATGGTATCATTGAAAAGCTTGAAGGGACGAAGGACGAAGTTTCAGAATTAACCCAAAAGGCTGAAACAAAAATTGAAGATGAATTTGATGATGTTTCAAGGCAATATGGAAATTAAGTCTTCATAGGAGTTTACAAAATAGCCAGAAAGTCTATATGGTACTAACTTATGCAAAGGAAAACAATACAACATTTTTCTAAAATAAAATCATATGGCAGAAATTATGAAACCGGCCAATATCGTCAAAAATTCATTTAATAAGGCGATAACCTCACCGAAGCTGGTCGAAAATGTGTTAGGCCTTACCACAGGTCTAGCTACTGGTTATCTCACCAAAAAAATAGCCATAGGTTCTAAGGGGAATTTATTGAGAAGGTTTCTCGGCGCATCGATTCAGTTAGGGGTCACAACATTTGTGGCTCAACACCCTAAAGCTATTAAATCGTCTGTTCTATATATTCTTAAATATATCCGTCGCAAAACCAAATAATATATCTTAAAAATTTAACCACAAACGACATGTCAAAATATTCAAAAAAAGCACAGGAAAAAATTGGGGAAGTAATGCACGAATTTAAAGAAGGAACTTTAAAATCAGGCAAAGATGGCAAAGGCGGGAAAGTGACAAACAGGAAACAGGCAATTGCCATTGGTATAAGTCAAGCAAAAGAAGCCGGTGGAAAAGTTCCTGCACAAAAGGATGATAAATAGATAATGACAGTATTTATATTATAATAATTTCGATACTACTCTTTAAATTTGATTAATCATTAATTCTTCCAATAAAGCTTTAGCAGCGGCTTCGGAAGATGCAGGATTCTGACCGGTTATAAGCAAGCCGTCTTTTTTCACATAAACCCCCCAATCAGGACCGCTGCTATAATGGCCACCCAACTTTTTCATTTCGTCTTCCAGCAAAAAAGGAACTATCTCTGTTAATTTTACGGCTTACTCTTCCGAATTCGAAAATCCTGTAACTTCTTTACCTTTTACCAATGGATCACCATTGGGTGCCTTAACTTTGGCCAATGCTGCCGGTGCGTGACAAACAAAAGCCACCGGTTTATTGTTTTTATAAAAGTTTTCGATTAGTGCAATGGACTGTGCATCGGTCGCTAAATCCCATAATGGACCATGACCTCCGGGATAAAAAACCGCGTCATAATCCGCCTCATTCACTTCACTAAGTTTTACGGTGTGAGCCACTTTATCAATTAAGTCATAATCACTATAAAATCTTTTGGTGGCAGCGGTCTGCGCTTCAGGTGCTTCACTTTTAGGGTCCACCGGTGTCTGGCCTCCTTTTGGAGAGGCTATGGTTAATTCAGCACCTGCATCAGCCAGCACATAATAGGGTGCGGCGAATTCCTCAATCCAGAAACCGGTTTTTTCGCCGGTATTGCCTAAATCGCTGTGCGATGTAAGGACGATTAATATTTTCCTAATTGTATCCATTTTTTGATTACGTATAGTTTGAACTACTTTTTCAAAGGTGGATTTTTTACCTGTTCTATTGTTAACTTTTTGGTGCAGAAAAACCAATCATAGCAAGTTATATTCTCATCTTTATTTTCCATACGTTCTTTTGCAGCCCCGCATGAAGATGCTGTTGAAACGATTACATCATCGCCGGGATTCCAATTGGCAGGAGTAGCAACGCCATAGGCGTCAGCTGTTTGCAAAGCGATTATTACCCTTTTCAATTCGTCAAAGTTCCTGCCTAATGAAAGAGGATAATAAATAATGGCCCTTATGGTTCCTTTGGGATCGACAAAAAATACGGCTCTTACTGCTTTGGTGTTACTTTCGCCGGGTTGTATCATTCCGTATTTTCTGGCTATTTCCATTGTAATATCTTCTATCAATGGAAATGTAACATCCACATTTTTCATGCCTTTGAACTCTATTTTCTCTTTAATAGTGCGCAACCGACAATGTGGCTGTATAATCCATCAATTGACAAACCTACCAATTGAGTATTTAAGGCCGTAAATTCATCCTGCATACTCGCAAACGTCATGAATTCTGATGTGCAAACCGGTGTAAAATCAGCCGGATGGCTGAAAAGAATGATCCATTTTCCTGAATAATCTGTAGGAAAATTAATATTTCCCTGTGTTGTTACCGCTTTAAATTCAGGCGCTTTGTCGCCAATGCGTGGCATGGCAATGATTTCGTTTTCCATTTTTTATAATTTTAAGATTGTCGCAATTTGATTTTTTATAATTCAGTTTAAAGCTTTTTCATATCTTTTGGCTACTTCTTCCCAGTTTATAACATTCCAGAAGGCTTCAATATAATCTGGTCTCTTGTTCTGATATTTTAAATAGTAAGCATGTTCCCAAATATCCATTACAAGCAGAGGTGTTCCCTTTTTTTCAGCCAGGTCCATCAATGGATTATCCTGATTTGGTGTTGAACTAATAAAGAGTTTGCCTTTATCATCCAAACTTAGCCATGCCCATCCACTGCCAAACCTGGTTTTTCCGGCATCCGAAAATTGCTTTTTAAACTCATCAAAGGAGGTAAACGATTTTGTAATGGCATCTGATAATTTTCCGGTTGGTAAGCCACCTCCGGAAGCTTTCATGCCTTCCCAATAAAAGGTGTGGTTGAAATAACCGCCACCATTATTTCTGACTGCCACAGGAAATTTGCTCATATTCCTGAAAATATCCATTATATCCATTGATTCCATTTCAGTGCCCTTAATGGCAGTTATGAAATTGTCATAATAGGCTTTATGGTGTTTGCCATAATGGATTTCTAATGTAAGCTTATCAATATAAGGTTCAAGCGCATCATAAGAATATGGTAGCGCCTGGAATTCGAATTTGTTTGTTGTATTCATAGTAATTTGTTTTTAACGTTATTGTTTTTTCCTCATATTCTTGATTTCTTTTTCAACTTCTTTTGCCCCCTCGGCATAAAACTTTTCTTCGTCGGGGGCGAGCTCACGGAGCAATCTCAAAAATTCGCCTGCGTGAACAAGTTCCTCGTCAGCAATGTCCTTGAGTACTTCCACGGCAAGCTTATTGTCTGTTGACTCGGCAAGTTGCATATACAACTGAACCGCTTCATATTCTGCAGCTATCATAAAACGTATTGCTCTAACAAGTTCTGCATCCGTGAGCTTCTTGTTGTTTGCTAACCCTGAAAAGGGCGATCCAAATTCTGGCATATTTATTCTCCTTTCTTATTTACTTATGGCTTCCGCCTAACTTTAGTATTCCAACTGTGACGCTCACCATCCACGCATATTAAAGACACAGGTATTGCAAGCGTTTCTTCTATATTATTTATTCTTTCAAAAAACCATCGTATAACACTTCAGAATTGCCATTTCCCAATCTGGTTTTACCCACAATTAAAAATTCATTGATTATAAGTCATTTTCTACAATATGCGCATAAACGCAACCAAACTTGCCTTTTCCTGGGCTGTCAGGTGCAATTCCTGAACGAGGTTGAAGTATTCAACAACATCTTCCAACGTAAAACATCTGCCATCGTGCAAATAAGGCGGCGAGTCTTTGATGCCTCTTAACGGAAAGGTTTTAATCATACCATCATGCGCCATCATCATGCCATTGGCCATTTCCTGTTTATAGAAACGTTCAGCCTTTAAATTGTGCATGTTATTATCGGTATAGTAGGGTGCCGGATGACATTCA
>Ga0172380_10008937_pt1 | contig 10780 bp, 14 predicted proteins | sample Leawe162metaG_FD_119747 | JGI IMG/M metagenome (GOLD analysis project Ga0172380, IMG submission 119747) | Leachate microbial communities from a municipal landfill in Southern Ontario, Canada - Leachate well 162 metaG | ecosystem: Engineered > Solid waste > Landfill > Unclassified | place...
ACCTGATAGAGATGATAGAAGGGTTCAACAACAAATAAAACAGAAGGCATCATGTCAACTTTAATCGTGATCCCGATACTGGCGTTTGCGTTTGTGTTCGGCTGCATGGTCGGGTACACCTGGCGCGACGATCACGTGGGGAGGTGAGTAATTGGGGGTGAGTATGCTACCAATAGACGAAAACCGCCGATATACCCGGGGGGAAGTTGCAGCCCTGCTTAACGTGAAGCCTGAGACGGTGAAGGGCTGGCAGCTGGTCGGGCTGCGAAATAAGCAGGGTGGCGTGTTCTCCCTGGAGACTTCTTATGTCGGCGGGTCATGCCGAGTGCTGGGCGTTCACTTGAAAAAATTCCTCGATCGATGCCAGCGCGACACATAAAAGCGGATGGAATCGGATAAAATCGCATAAAATCGGCAATGTGCTGATGCGATTATTGCCATATACTTGTGGTGTGAAAGATTTTAGGATCTCTAAGCACTTTAGATTTTATGAGCTGACACATACGCGGGACCACCCGCATCTGCTTAAAGAGAATCGGTTGCATTTCGCGGCAGAGCCATACCTGAGCCGGCTGCAATGCGCTGCCGAATATCTGTTGGAGGGCACCCGTGACGAAATAGGCTGCCCCATTTATATCCTGAGCGGCGGCCGATGCCCAACCTTGAATAGTGCCGTTGGCGGCGTTCCTACCAGCCAGCACCTATTCAGTATCCCCAATGACGGCGCTTTCGACTTGACCGTCCAACTGATGCCCATCGAAAAGGTTGCTGAGGCGATATGGTTTAGCGGTTTGACCTTTTACCAGATGCGGGTGTACGTGAAGCGCAACTTTATCCACCTGGGGGCGCCGAGGTCGAAAGGCAACCTGCAGATAGCATGGATCGGCGGGACCAAGCCGGAGTGGGCGATATGAAGATCCTGGGCGCTGACTTTACAGTAGAGCTCATGACCGATCGGGACAGCAATGACCTCGGCGATTGCTATAACAGATACCAGCGGCTACGGCTACAGAGGGACCAGCATCCAGATTCCATGATGGAGACCCTTATACATGAGATCCTGGAAGCAATAAACACTAAGCTGGAGCTGAACCTGGAGCACCAAGTAATCTCTGCACTCGGCGCGTCGCTGTTCGCGGTGCTGAAGGACAACGGCGTGAAGCTGTCGCCGCTGCTGGAGGATGAATGACCACCTTCGATGACTACATCCGGTGCAAGGGCATCCAGCCCAATGTCCTTTATACCCCCAAGACGGCGGCGGGAGTCATCGGAGTGCATCGCAACACCATCCGGGAATACATGTACACCGGCCGCAAGACTCAACGGCATGGCGTAATTTCCCTGCATTATCATCTCAACATCAAGGGCTGCGAGATCATCGGCGCGGACCTGATCGAGTTTTTGCGGCAGACGCATAGGGAGGGTGGGGAGTGACCATGAAGGTTAAATTCGAGGCCATCATTAAGGAGAAAAAGGAGAAGATCGACATGGACGAGTGCCTAACCGGGCGCTTGATTATAGAGTACACCCCTTCGGATGATTTGCGCAGGAAACTGGTAGACATTTTTCAGCCCGAGACAACGGTCATGGTGACACTTGAAAACGATGCCTAAAACAAAGGTTGAATTGGGACATAACATCACCAAAAGGGATGAGCATGGACGCATTGCAAAGGGTTGCGGTGGCCGTCCTGCCGGCACCAAAAACAAATACACCGTCAGCGTCCTGGATGCCGTCCTCGGCGTATTCAGCGACCTCGGGGGCGAACCTGGACTCCGCACCTGGGCGGCGCAGAACCCAAGAAACAAAGCGATGTTCTACTCATGGGTCATGAAACTGTTGCCTCAAAATATCAAGGTCGACAATGTCAAGCCGATTGAAATCGTGATCAAGCGCGAGATCAAGAGGGACGGTGAGTGTGAGTGAGTGTAGAGCTCCATCTCACCTACCATCCAGCCCAGTATGAGATATTCTACGACGCCAAGGCGAAGCTGAAGGTCATTCCCAAGGGGCGGCGCTTCGGGTTGACCAAGGGCTACGCGAACTTCACCATCGAGAATCTGTTGGATGGCATCTCGCCGATCCTGTGGGTGGACACGGTACAGGGTAACATTGAGAGCTATTTCCAGATCTACCTCATGCCGCATCTGCTACGGTTGCCACCTTCGACCTGGTCATGGGACAAACAGCGCAAGAAGCTGTTCTTCCTGGACCGCTACTGCGACTTTCGCAGCGCCGAGCGGCCGGAGTTGATCGAGGGCTTTGCCTACCGGCTCATGCTGTTGAATGAGGCCGGCATTATACTCCGGGACCGCTACCTTTGGGAGAATACCCTGAAGCCTATGACTCTGGACTACAACCCTGACGTCATCATCGGCGGCACTCCCAAGGGCGGGGGCCTGTTCGAGGAGCTCTATATCAAGGCCAAGGACCAGCCGGATCGGGCCTGGGCCAAAACATTCACCAGCTATGACAATCCGTTCTTAAAGAAAGCTGATATTGACCAGATGGCGGCAGAGATGCCAGAGAATGTTAGGGCGCAGGAGGTATTCGGGGAGTTCAGGTCTGACCGCGGGGCCGTGTTCAAGCGCGTCACCGAGGCCATTGGAGCCATGCCGCTGCCAACGTGGCAGCCAGGCCGGGCATACTATATGGGCGTCGACCTGGCCAAGCATGTCGACTGGACCGTCATCGTCATCATAGATGATACCGGGAGCATGGTCTACTTCAACCGCTTCAATAAGCTGGATTGGGAGTTTCAGCAGCAGATCATCATTGAAGCGGCGAAGTTGTTCCGTGCCAAGGTGCTGATTGACAGCACGGGCGTCGGGGATCCCATTTTCGATGCGTTGCATTCCAAGGGCTTGAAGCTGAGCGGCTACAAGATCACCAACGAAAGCAAGAAGAAACTCATCGAGGGGCTTATGCTGGCCTTCGAGATGACCAAGATCAAGATATTCGATGACCAGACGCTTAGGGACGAACTGCGCCTGTTCTCCTACTCTATCACTCCGAGTGGCCTGATGCACTATGAGGCGCCCGAGGGCTATCACGATGACTGCGTGATTGGGCTTGCCCTCGCCTGGACGTGCAAGGAAAGCATGAGGGCTACGGGTGGATTTGTCATCGCCGATCATCATTTGTATTAATTTTCCCGCACTAATCAACAGTAACCGACAGTAATCCGTCCTGTTGCATCGCCATTTTACCATTTATATTCAGTACATGAAGTTTTTCTCGGGAAAGAAGTATTCCCAGTTGTCGGCATCAGTCCAGGAAATCGAAAAGCAAAATAATCACCTCCGCTCCCAGGTCGCCGAGCTTTCGGATAACATCCTCTACTGGACCGAGAAGGCCACGAAGTACGTCGGCAACAAATACAGCACTTACAAAGAGCAGGTGGTAGCGGCCAACGCCATGTTTAACGGCACGGCCGATTGGGGTTGCAACCAGATGGGCGCCGTGGTCGAAGCGCGTGTCAGTTTCATCATCCCGCGGGGGTTCAAGGTTCTGCCCAAAGGCAAGGACAAGGCCGAAGCGGAGATGAAGTTTGTTCAGAACTTCATCGAATTCAACAGCCTGAATCAGGAGAACATCTATCACTTTGCCACCGAGGGCGAGCTGGACGGCAAGGTGCTATTCCATTTGATCTACGACGACAAGACGGAATTCACGCCGATTGGTGAGGGCGAGTTGGTCAAGGGCATGGCATCGGTGCGCTACATCTCTGAGGCCAGCAACCCGTATTCCATAGAGGTTGACTCGAAGGATTACATGCTGATCAAGAGCGCGACCTGGACCTCTGGCGGCAATGATTCCGACAAGAAAACCGTCCTTGAACCCGTCATGGTCTACCGCAAGTTCGGCGGCCGCCTGGACACTCCCAACGAGACCAGCTCCAAGGTGTTGAAGGTATTGACGCAGATCGAGAACCTGGACAGGGCGTTGCGCGACTGGCGGGAGATCAACCATCTCTACGCCACGCCTATCCCCGAGAATGAATGCGATTCAACAGAGTCGGCTGCTGCCAACGCCGAGGCTATGAGCAAGGCCAACTTCAAGGCCGGCAAGATGTTTTTCCATACCGGCAAATTTGGCTTTGCCCAGCCAGCCATGACCGGCGTTGACGCGCTCTACAAGGAAATCGTCATGCTGGCTGAGATGATCTCATTCAACACGGGCGTCCCGGTGCATTACTGGTTCCCCGAGCTGGCTACCAATCGGGCCACCGCAGAGGACATATCCTGGGGGCTGATCAACTCGGCCACGTCCAGGGAGCGCAACATCTGGACCGGCCTGCTTGAGGAGATGATCAACAAGGCGATTGCCATTTACAACGATGGTGCCAAGCTGACCCCCCTGCGCCAGGGCATGCTGAAGGTGGAGATCCCGGTCATCACCCGCGAGGACTGGGAGCGGTTCACGGGCGTATGGCTCCCACTGTTCAACGCCAAGGGGATCACCATGCGTACCCTGTTGTCCAAGCTGCCCGATGAACTGGATGTTGAAGCTGAGGTCGAGGCGGTCAAGCAGGAGAAGGATGAGGCGTTCGAGCGCATGAAGGAAAACGGGCTTTTTCAGGCCCAGATAAATCAAGACGATGAGGAGGGTGACGACAATGTCGGAAATAGAGAAAACAACTTCGGAAGATAAGCCCAAGAAGAAGCACAGCTACAAGCGCAAGTACATGCGCAAGCCCAAGGGCGAGATGCCTGCCGTGGTGACCGATACCGTGCCCGTGACTGACCGCGACGGCATGGAGGCCATCGTCGAGCCGGAAATCGTGCCCGTGACCGAGGACCTGGAGGCTGTGCTCATGAAGGACGTCGTCCTATCCGGGCCCGTCAAGCGGGAGGACCTGGGAGCGGTGACCATGGCCACTGTCAAGCCCCATTCGTTCCGTCTGCCGGTCATGGAAAAAAAAACGAAAAAAGTCTGGGGCAAGGGGGCCGTCCTGATGTCAAACATGCCCAGCCGAAAATGTTGACCCGTGCGTGGCTCAAGGCAAATAGTCTTCGCATTGAATACGGCCATCAGTGGCCCAACGGCTATCGGCTGGTGAATAAGTGAAGACCATCCTGAAACACCTTCTGTTGGCCAAGCTGAATTTGAAGATTTGGGTCAACGATCATCTATTTCGCATCCCTGGTGACTATGGCCCCAAGAGGCGCAAATGAGAACCATCCTCGCGCACTCCCTGGAAATGGCCGAAGCCGACGTGCTGAAGTACGTCGACAAAGACGCTTTGAGCCAGATCAAGAACTTCGACGAGCATCCCCAGTTTGCCGCCTATGCCATTGGGCATGAGGGTGAGAGCGGTGGGGATCTCACCATCCAGGGCCAGCGTGTGCGCGGGGTCAAGAAGAAATGGCTGAATGATGCCATCCAATCGCTCTACGAAAAGATCAAGGCTGGGACCAAGGTGTTTCATCTGCACGCGCAGACCAACGAGCATGAGGGCCGGCGCTCCATCGGGCAGGTAGTTGGCAAAGCCCTTGAGGTCATTAATGACAAGCTGACGGCCATCGTCATCACCTACATTGAGCCAGCGGCACGGGCCATGGGGCTTGACGTAGCATCGATGGAGGCCGACTTGCGCATCGATACCGATGGCGACAGCGTGATTGTGTCTGGCATCGATGAAGTGACCGGCATTGCATTGGCAAGTTCAAAATTCAATCGACCGGGATTTCCCGGGGCGACATTACTCGCCACCGTTCAAGAGATGGCAGGAGGAACAATGACAGTCGAAGAAATCAAAGGATTTCTTGCGAGCAATCCCAAGATCAGGCCGTCGGAGTTGTTCAATTCCGAGGTATTGAAAACTGACCCCGTGGTTATCCATGAAGTGCGCGAAGCCACGGCGGGAGAGTACGCACACCGAAAGCGCACCGATGAAGCCTTCGATAAGGCCCGGGCCGATTGGGATGCCAAGGAGAAGCAGTTGCAGGGCGACCTGAAAACCGCCAAATCCCAGGCGCTCACCGGCACCGTGAAGGAAAAGGCGAAGGCGCTGATGGAGTCGCGCAAGCTGGACGAACAGCAGGCCGAATACCTGAGCGACTACATCAAGGATTTCACCATCGACGATCCCGAGAATGTCGAGGTGGAGCTCAACAAGAAACTGGATGACGGCCTCAAGTCCTACGATCACTTGGCGACGAAGATATTCAAGACCAAGAAATCAGGGGCCGCAGCCGCCGATGGTGGCAATCCCCCGACCGAAGTACCGGTTGGAGACGATGCCATCAAGGAAACGCAGGCTTACAAAGAACTGACCGCATAGACCAGCCCGGAGGGCGTGGAAAACTGCCGGCCATATTGGCGCGGAAAAATTAAAACAGGAGGCCAATATGGCAACTTTCATGAGAACAAACCCGCCTCCGGGAACCTACCACAGCGTCAAGCTCGTGGCCGGCTCGGGCGGGGTGACTGGCGGCACGCTCATCAAGGTGAACGATGTCGTCGGTATGGTATTCGATGATGCGGACGAGGGCGAGGAATACGTCCTGGTCTATGTCTGCGAGAAGATCGAGGTCCCGAAGCTCGAAGGGGCCGGGTCCGCTTTCGTTGTAGGCGACAACGTCTACTACGACGCCACCCTGCAGACCGTGACCCCGATTCAGGCCGCTGGTCTGTGGCGCATCGGCGTGGCCACTGAAGCCGCGGATGACGATGATGACGTAGTCGAGATCGACCTGGAAGGCAAGATCCAGCTGGTGGAGGTGTGACCATGAACATCGTCAAATGGGACAAGATGAAGTGGGATGACATTGGGCACCGCAGGGCGCTCAAGGTCAAGCTGCAGGAGTTCCTGCGCCAGCCCGACAGCAAGGAGTTCAGGGCTGAACTGGCCAGGGCCCAGGAGTTTGGCACCAGCGCCGACTTCCCGACCACGGGGCTGAACATCCTGAAGAAGATCCAGCTTGCGCCGACCTTCGACAATGGCTACGAGGAGATCTTCGACATGATGGACATTTCGGCTTCGCGCCGGAATGGCATCGAGGTCGCCGCCGTCACCGATGGCCTGGTGTTCAACAAGGTGCTGGAAGGCGAGAAGGCGAAGGTCTACCAGATGGCCGGATCCAAGATCAGCATCACCTGCGACATGTACGGTGGTGGCCTTTCCTGGTCACGCAAGCTCATCGATGACGAGGAATACTGGACGCTGGAGAACAACGCCGTGGCGTTCCGCAACCGCTACTACGCCTCGAAGGCCGCGAACTTCTACGCCCTGATCGACGCCGTCGGTGTTGCCCAGAACCTCGCCTGGCAGGCACCGAATCCCGCCGCTCTGGCAGTGACCGATCCGACCTACACTGCCAACCGTGACATCCAGACCCTGAACCAGGCCGCGCTCAACATCATCGTCGATCTGGAGAACACCGGCATCGGCCTCACCCCGGCGAACGCATCGTTCATCGTCCTCGCCCCCATCCAGCTCCAGACTCGCCTGCGCCAGGCCCTCGGCCTGAACCTTCAGCAGTTCGCGCAGTCCCCGGCGTTCCAGAACTACAACTTCCGGCTGATCACCACCACGATGCTGGCGGCCACGGATGTTTTCTACGTCATCCTGCCGAAGAACGGCCTCATCGGCCTGAATCGCATGGATCTCACCATCTTCAGCGACTTCGACATCCTGTCCTATTCGGATGTTGCCGTTGCCTGGGGTCGGTATGGTGGGGGTATCGTTGACCAGGAGCAGGTGCAGCGTTGCGCCACGGCCTAACAACGGCCCCATCCAGGATAACCTCGCAGAATCGGGCGGGCGGGGGATAACCCCGCCCTGCCCATTTTTACATCATGCCTTCATTTATCAAGGAGGCGGTTGAGCACATGGTGCGCCACGGGAGACAACTCCACCCCGAGGGCCGCACCAGAAATGCGTTGCCGGAGGGCTATCAGCAAATGGGCGACTTGATCAACAGGCTGCGCTTTCCGGTGCAGACCGAATACTCTCCCGGGCGGCGGTATTTGTTCGACGTTCTGCCTGATGGCTCGTGGGCTGGCCATCCTTGCTTTATAGTCGGCGGTGGGCCGTCACTTGAAGGGTTCGACTTTGAACTCCTCCGCGGCCATAAGGTCATTGCCATCAATCGGGCTTACGAAAACCTGCTGTTTGCGGACATCATGTTTGCCATCGATCCGCAGTATTACTCGAACTGCCGGGCCGGGAAGGTGGGCAAAACGGATGCCGAGCGCAAGGCCATCTCCCACAAGTGGAGCCTGTTCTCCGGCTTCAAGGTTTGGCTGGATACCAACCGGACCAACTACGGGGACGTCTACCTGCTGCCGCACGGACCGCTTTACGAGAGCGCACCCTTCAAGAACTCCATGCGGGACGGCATCGCCACGGGCAATTTCAGCGGCTTCGCGGCCGTCAACCTGGCCCTCGCCCTGGGCGCCAGCCCCATCTATTTGCTTGGCTTCGACTGCAAGCATGCCGGCGGCAAGACGCACTACCACAGCGGCTACGATCACACGGCGAACGATCTGAAGCTCCAAAAGCTGGCCGAGGACTTCAAGCTGCTGCAACAGAAGGCCAGTGCGCTGAATGTTCATATCGTCAACCTGACCCCCGACTCAGCCATCAATGCATTCCCAATGGCCACATTTCAGCAAGTGCTGAAATCGACGCAGACGGCTACCGAGCGCAAGTGGATGGTGGTCTCATTTTATACCAAGGGGACCACCTACGAGTTGGAAATCAAGAAACTGGAAGCTAGCCTGAAGCGATTCCACCTTCCCTATCACTTTTACGGATGCCAGCAATACGGCTCATGGCGGGCCAACCTGAATTGCAAGTCGGCCTCCATCATGACGGCGTTGGATAAATTCAAGGATAGCGACATCGTGTTCCTGGATGCCGACGCCATCGTGCGGCAGTACCCCAAGCTATTCGATGATCTGTCATTCAAGGGGCTGCATGACATGGCGGCGCATTTCCACGCCTATTCGCAGTCGGTCCCTGGCGGCTCGCTGCTCTCGGGGACGTTGTGGTTTCGCAACAATGACACCATCCGTCAACTGGTCGGGCTATGGCATCAGATCGGCATGGACTACCCAGAGGTCCGTCATCAGCATTGCCTGCGCCTGGCCATTGAGGAGTGGCGGCGCTCCAAGCACACGGTCAACATTTTCCGCATGCCGTCCAGCTACACCTGCATCTTCGACTACCGGAACAATCGCCATGTGGAGCCGGTGATCGAGCATTTCCAGGCGTCGCGTCGGCTGAAGAATGAGGTTGGGCGAGGCCAGCGTTTACTGGATTCCAACTTCCTGCATATTCCCAAGAGGGGCATGGGGAGGCCATGTTGAGCCTCTCAGTCGTGGTGGTGACCTATCGACGCCTGAAGCGGCTGAATATGATCCTGTCGGCATGGCTCAGGGAAACCCCCGATGTTTGGCTGTGCGATTGCAGCGCGGAGGGTTTTAAGACCGATTTGCCGATCCACTACGTCTACGCCAAGCCGGATCCCGGCAACCGTATCCGGCATGCCGTGGCGCTGATGACCGGCGGCGCATGGGTGGTCAAGGCCGACGATGACATTGTCCCGCATGAGGGGCTGGGCGCTGACTTCCTGAAATGGGGCAATCAGTTGGGGCCGTGCATCATGGGCATCCACGGGCGCAAGTTCCAGGGACCGGACTACTACCACAACACCATCCTCTACGGGGCCAAGGCTCAACAGGTGCCCATCCCGGTTGACTTCGTCGGCGTGATCACCTGCTCCTCGAGGCACTTCCTCCCCATGGACCTGCAGAAGTGCCAGACCGAGGTCGAGGACCTCTACTGGCAGATGGCCAGGTATTCAAAAGCGCCGAAGTTCGTCATCCCTACCAAGAACTTTCAGAACATGGACGAATGCCGGGATGCCGGCAGGCTGTGTGGTACCGCGGCGTCAAAGGGCATCAGGCGGGACTTTTATCGGGTCTGGTACGAGAACGTCTATCGGGGGCGCGCATGAAGATCATCGCGTTGACCGATAAGAGGAACAGCCAGGGGGCGATGACAAACGGCGTCAAGGCGGCAATGGCCATGGGCCGTGTCGGCCATGATGTGCGCGTAGTGACCCATGAGGCGCTCAACCTGGAGGCCCTGCATTGGGCCGACTTGGTCGTCGCCTTCGGCACACTACTCTACCTACGCCATGTGTCGCAGGCCAAGTGGATCTCCGAGAACAAGCTCCCCGGGACGCGGTTTGTCTTGTGGTACTTCGACGCCTGCAATCCAGCATTCCGGCATAGCCAGCACAAGGTCGGGGCCATGCACAAGATCGCCCCGCTGCTTGATCATCTGTTCATGACCGATCACAGCTACGAGTGGGAGCTGTACCAGCCGCACTTTACCCAGCTCATGCAGGGGGTTGATCCGGATGAGTTCAATCACAAGGTTGCCAGCTATGAGCGCCGGCGCTGCGATGCAATTTTCACCGGGACGCAAATGCCTATATTCGGCGAGCGCGAGGCCATGCTTAGGCAGGTTGCCAAGATGTGCTCATTGCGGTGGGTGGGAGCTAACCCGAGCCGCCGCGTTGTCGGGAATGACTTTTTCGCCGCCTATCAGACAGCCAAGGTGGCGTTCGTCCCGCCGCCCCCCAAGTGCGTGAACAGCCATTACTGGAGCAACCGCCTGTACCTGGCCGCCGGCACCGGGACCCCCTGCCTGGTCGGCTACACCCCGGGGATCGAACAGCACTACGAGGACGAAAAGGAAGTGATCTATTTCCGCAACGATACTGAAATGAAGGTCAAGCTGATCCTGCTCTTGGGTGATACG
>Ga0172380_10008938_pt1 | contig 10779 bp, 11 predicted proteins | sample Leawe162metaG_FD_119747 | JGI IMG/M metagenome (GOLD analysis project Ga0172380, IMG submission 119747) | Leachate microbial communities from a municipal landfill in Southern Ontario, Canada - Leachate well 162 metaG | ecosystem: Engineered > Solid waste > Landfill > Unclassified | place...
ACTACCGTCTCCCCTCGGGCTGCGCGCACGATAGCGTCCGCCACATCGTCCGGCTCCATATCCTTGAGCAAATAGCCGCGCGCGCCGGCTCGAAGTACGTTGGCCAGATCCTCCTCGGCATTGCTGACCGTGAGCACCAGGATGGGGATGTGGTTGCCCTCCAACTGCAACTGGCGCAGGAGGGAGAGGCCATCCACGGGCTGCATGTGCAAGTCGGTCACCATGACGTCGGGCTTGAGTTCCTCAAGCAGCCGGCGCGCCTCTTCCGCGCTGCCAGTGACGCCGGCGACGCTGATTTGTGCGTTGCGCTCCAGCAGTTCGGCCAGCCCCTTGCGGAAAAGCGTGTGGTCGTCCATCAGCAAAACACGCACGCTCATTTTCCGCCCTCCTTTTTGGGTGCCGGAAAGGTTAGCAGCACGCGTGTTCCACGTTCGGGCAGTTTTTCGACACTTACGTTGCCATTCAGTCGCTGAGCCCGCTCACGCATGATGCTGAGTCCGAAGTGCATGTCTTTATCAGGCACGCGCTTGGGAGAAATGCCGACGCCATCATCTTCGATGCACACCCAGTACTGGTTGTTTCCATCCAATCCCAGGGTCAGTCTGACATCCTGCGCCTGGGAGTGCTTGTTGATGTTGTGCAGGGCTTCCTGAACGATATGAAACACCTGGACTTCCTGGTCTGGCGTGAGATTGAGATCAGGGGCCATGTTGGAGAAATTGATGAAAATTCCGGTCTTTTTGAAGAAACCGTTGACGATATCCTGCAGAGCCGGAAGCAGTCCGCGCGGGTCCATGCGGTTGCGGAAATGGGTAAGAAGTTCACGCAAGCCGGAGTATGCGGTATCCAGCCCCTCGCTGACATCTTCCAGGTATTTTGCTGAGTTGGCGGTGTCGGCCTGTTCCATTGAATCACGCAGCAGTGCAAGGCGCATTTTCATATATGCCAGTGTTTGCGCGAGGGAGTCGTGCAACTCATTGGCCAGCATCTGGCGCTCGTTCATGAGCGTGATACGCATGTTTTCTCGTGTCAGGCGCGCGTTCTCGAGCGCCATGCCAAGATGTTCGCTGATGGAATCAAACAGTAGCGCGACATCCTCCGGCACCGGCGTGTCGCTGGCCATGAACAGGTTGTAAACCCCTTGCACCTTGCCTTGAAAACGCAACGGCACGGCGATGATGTGCTGGCAGCGTGACCCGAAATAGCTGTGGGACGTGCGCTCGGAGCAGAAGTGAACGTTGGTGCTGTGCCGGTGAGAGCGCTTGCGTGTGGCTTCGCCGCACAAGCCGCATTCCAGTTCCACGAACTGTTCCTGTTCCACGATTTCCGCGGGCAGTCCGATAGAGCCTACCAGGCGCAAATGGGAGCCGTCTGCCGTGAGAACCCGCACAGCACCCGCATCTGCACCGGCGAGCTTGACCATGGTGCCGAGAAACCTTTCCAGTAGCGCTTCAAGGTTGTTTTCCGTGGACAGGCTGGTGGCGATCTCGGACAGCACGCGCAGCGCGGGGATCTTGTAGACTCCGCTGGCAGGGTCCAGATTCGACGAGGGGAAAGCGGCCGTATTCATTGCTTGAGTAGTCGCTGCATCTGGTGAATATTCAAGAGCATTCCAATGCGTTCAAGAGTTACCTAACTCGGAAGTACAATGAGGGCAACGCGTGGCTTTTAAAGGGATGGAGGAAAAACAGAAAGGGCAGTCCTTGGTGTTTGGCTCTGCGGCGGGCTCCTCTTTTCTCAGCCGGTTGATGTTGCGAATCAGGATAAATACCGCAAAAGCCACGATGACGAAGCTGATTACGGCATTGAGGAACAAGCCATAGTTGATGGTTACCGCGCCGACTTTCTGCGCTTCCATCAGGGACAAATAAGGTCCGGTGGCAGTGCCGTCCTTCAATACCAGGAACAGGTTGGAAAAATCCACATTGCCGAGGATCATCCCTATCGGCGGCATCATGACGTCCGACACCAGGGATTTGACAATGGCGCCGAAGGCCGCGCCGATGATAATGCCCACCGCCATGTCCACCACGTTGCCGCGCATGGCGAATTCCTTGAATTCTTTTAACATTGAAGTGCTCCTTGTTAAAGTTGGCTGCCCATTCATTTTACCTTAATCTGTAGGAATTCCTTCCCTTGTGTGCGCAAACCTCCCGGTAAATCGCTACAATTCGGAGCAACTCTAGCGTTAAATCATGAAAAAAATGACCGACACCTCTGAACCATTGCGCGTTGCCGTTGGCCGTTTGCGGCCTGGCATATACGTGCGCCTTGAACTGAAATGGCTGGATCATCCGTTTTCTTTCAACAGTTTCAAAATTCACGACCAAAAGCAACTCGATACCTTGTTGGCCCTGGGGTTGCGGGATGTGATCTATGAGCCGGAAAAAAGTGACGTGGTCCCGCTTCCTGCGGATGATTGCCCCGTCCCGATGAATACGCCACCACCGATGCCCGAGGCGGATCAGCTTGCCCTGGCCGAGAAAAAACGCCGGATTGCGCGTGTCAGCAAGGAACGCGAGGCGATTCAGCGCTGCGAGAAAAAGTTTGTCGGAGCTATCAGCGCCGTCAGGAACCTGATGCGTAACCTGCTGGCTCGTCCCGAGGAGTCCATCCAGGCGGCTGATGTCCTGATCAGGGGAATGGTCGAATCCATGCTGGCCGATCACAATATCGCCGTGCACCTGATGAATGACAAGATTGCCGGGGAAGACGTGTATTACCATTCCCTCAATGTCGCAGTACTGGCGATGATATTGGGTCGTGAATCCGGCCTGCCGGCAGAGGAGGTCAGCCTTTTGGGAATGGGGGCTCTGTTCCATGATGTGGGAAAAAGCCGCATTCCCGATACGGTTCTGTTGAAGGCAGAGCCGCTGAATCATGCTGAACGGGCGCTGTATCGTCTTCACTGCCATATGGGGGTAGAAATTGCGCAGCAACTGGGGCTTGCGCCAAGCGCCATTGACATCGTTGCGCAGCATCACGAAACCATGAATGGCAAAGGTTATCCCCGCGGCTTGCAGGGCGACAAAATTTCGCGCTTGGCCAGAATTGTCGTCATCGTCAATGCTTACGATAATCATTGCAACCGCATCAATCCCAATGATTCCTTGACGCCCCATGAGGCGCTGGCCCTTATGTTTTCCCGCGAGCGTGAACTTTACGACAATGAGTTGCTGAAGCTGTTTATTAAATGCATGGGCGTTTATCCGCCCGGCAGTATTGTCCAGCTTTCCAATGAAGCCGTGGGTATGGTTGTCTCGATCAACGCCAAGCAGGCTTTGCGCCCGAGCGTGTTGATTTACGACCCCACTGTGCCGAAGGAAGAGGCCATTATTTATGATCTGACCGACGACCCGGATATCAAAATTGTCGAATGCATCCGGCCTAATCTGCTGTTGCGGGAGATTTACGATTATCTCAGTCCGCGCAAGCGGGTGACATACTATTTTGATGGGTACAGCGGCGGGACCAAGCCTAAGCGCTGAGAAATGCGTCGATAAGTCTTGACTAAAGGCGTCGTTCTGGGATTAAATGGCGGCCTTCGCGGGGCCTCAGAAAAAAATCGGAAATCGAGTGGGGGCTCGTAAGATGGCCAAGTAGCTCAGTCGGTAGAGCAGAGGATTGAAAATCCTTGTGTCGGTGGTTCGATTCCGCCCTTGGCCACCAGATCATTAAAAGCAAAACGCCCGGTTCTTGACCGGGCGTTTTTCGTTTTGGTGGAGGGCCAGGGATTCGAACCCTGGATACCTTGCGGTATGCCGGTTTTCAAGACCGGTGCAATCGACCACTCTGCCAGCCCTCCGAAGGCCAGCATCTTACCGTTTTGCAGGGGGTTTTGCCATACCCGTCGCCTTTAGCTTGTTCTTGCCTATAAAACGAAACGAAAGTATCATTGCGCGTTTTCTCTACCCAAATCAGGTTTTAAGGAGTTTTCATGGCAAATAGCGCCCAAGCCAGAAAGCGCGCTCGTCAAAATGACAAGCAGCGCATGCACAATGCCAGCCTGCGGTCCGCACTGCGCACCGCGATCAAAAAAGTAATCAAGGCGGTTGATGCCGGCGATCAGGTGGCCGCACAGTCCGTCTATCAACAATCCGTGAGCATTATCGACAGTATCGCGGACAAGAAAATCATTCACAAGAACAAGGCTGCTCGTCACAAGAGCCGCCTCTCAAGTGCCATCAAGGCCATGGCTGCCTGAGCGACGGGCCGGGGACTTGTCCCCCGGTCATCCTGCGCTGTCGAGCACCTGTAGTTCATTATCCCGTGCGAAGCCAAGCAGAAATTCGAAGGCGCGGGCGTCTACTTCCCTCAGTTTTTTGTCGATCGACACTGATTTGACACCGTTGATGGTTAACGGCCTAACGTAGGGAGAGTAGGTCATGCGATGGTCGCAACCGAAGGTGGACATCGCGCCCGATAGGCGTTCGGCCCAGTCGCTGGGGCGAAAAGTGCGACCATTCAAGGTGGTACCTTGAATGATGATGGTTGGGGCCGGAGTCATGTTTCATCCTTGAATCAAATGCCGCCAGTATCGCATAAAGATTATTGATTTGCTTATCAGCCAGTTGCATTGTCACGCCTCCGGGTGAATTGTCCGCCCTGCGTCTGGAGATAAGTTTTCTCTTGCAAGGATTGGCGCTTTGGGCTAAATATAGCGTTTTCCAGATTTTCCGCACACCGTAGCATTTGCTGCCGTGTGCATTTATTTTTCAGGTCATGCCCATGTCGCACTTGATGAATACCTATGCCAGGCAACCGGTCACTTTCGCAAAGGGCGAGGGTGTCTGGCTGTGGGATGAAGGTGGTAAAAAATACCTCGATGCCGTAGCCGGCGTGGCGGTCAATGCTCTCGGCCATGCCCACCCCAGGCTTGCCCAGGCCGTGTGTGAGCAGGCTAAAACCCTGATTCACACCTCAAATCTTTATCAGGTCGCGAAGCAGGAAGCGCTGGCGGAGAAACTGTGCAGTCTGGCGGGCATGGACAAGGCGTTCATCTGCAATTCCGGTGCCGAGGCCAATGAGGCAGCCATCAAGCTGGCGCGCATGTATGGCCATGGCAAGGGCATTGATATTCCCACCATCATTGTGATGGAAAAGAGTTTCCATGGCCGCACCATGGCGACCCTGACAGCCACTGGAAACCGCAAGGTTCAGGCCGGCTTCGAGCCTTTGGTGGGCGGTTTTGTGCGCGTCCCATACAACGACGTCAATGCTGTTGCCCAGATCGCCGAGCATAACCAGAACGTGGTTGCCATTCTGGTGGAACCGGTTCAGGGAGAGGGCGGCATCCAGATCCCCAGCGCCAACTATTTACGGGAATTGCGCAGCCTGTGTGACGCCCACGGCTGGCTGCTGATGCTGGACGAGATTCAGACGGGAATCGGTCGCACCGGAACCTGGTTTGCCTTCCAGCAGGCCGGCATCGTGCCAGATGTGATGGCGCTGGCCAAGGCGCTTGGCGGTGGTTTTCCGATCGGGGCTTGCCTGGCAAGGGGCGCGGCTGCGGAAGTATTCAAGCCGGGCAACCATGGCTCCACTTTTGGTGGCAACCCACTTGCCTGTGCGGCAGCGCTGGCTACTCTGGCGACGATTGAAGAGCTGGATCTATGCCGCAATGCAGCGGAAATGGGTGCGTATATTCGTACCAGTTTAACGGCGCAGCTCGATGGTGTTGCAGGTGTGGTGCAAGTGCGCAGCGCAGGCCTCATGGTCGGTATCGAGTTGAACAAACCCTGTGTCGAGCTGGTCAAGCGCGCGCTGGAGCAGGGCTTGCTGATCAATGTCACTGCCGATAGCGTGGTGCGGTTGCTGCCGCCGCTCATCATGAATCGTGATGAAGCTGCCCAGTTGGTTACAACGTTAAGCAAACTGATCAAGGAGTTCCTGGCGGGTTAAGGCGCAGAACAATTTTAGCGTTCAGCCCCCAGCCATCATCATGGCGATCAAGCATTTTTTGCAGTTCAAGGATCTGACCCGCGACGAGTTCGAACACCTGTTCGAACGCACGCGCTGGATCAAGCAGCAGTTCAAATCCTACAAGCAGTACTGGCCGCTGGTGGACCGCACCCTGGTAATGATTTTCGAAAAGGCCAGCACTCGGACGCGGCTGTCGTTCGAAGCCGGTGCACAGCAACTGGGCGGCTCGGCGATTTACCTGAATACCCGCGATTCCCAACTGGGGCGCGGCGAACCGGTGGAAGATGCGGCCCAGGTGATCTCGCGCATGAGCGACCTGGTCATGATCCGCACTTTCGAGCAGGATATCGTCGAGCGTTTCGCGGCAAACTCGCGCGTGCCGGTGATCAACGGCCTGACCAACGAATACCATCCCTGCCAGATCCTGGCCGACATTTTTACCTTCATCGAACATCGCGGCCCTATCAAGGGCAAGACCGTGGCATGGATCGGTGATTCCAACAACGTCTGCAATACCTGGCTGCAAGCCGCCGAAGTGCTGGATTTCAACGTCCATGTTTCGACGCCGCCCGGCTATGAAGTGGAGCCGGAACGCGCCGGGCTTTATGGCACGGACCATTACGAAGAATTTTCCGACCCCATGGAAGCGACGCGCGATGCTGACCTGGTTACCACCGACGTGTGGACCAGCATGGGTTTCGAGGCCGAGAACGAAGAGCGCATGCGCGACTTCGAGCACTGGCAGGTGGACGCGGAAATGATGGCAGTGGCCAAGCCGGATGCGCTGTTCATGCACTGCCTGCCCGCCCATCGCGGCGAGGAAGTGGCTGCCGAAGTCATCGATGGCCCGCAGAGCGTGGTGTGGGACGAGGCGGAAAACAGGCTGCACGCCCAGAAGGCGCTGATGGAATACCTGCTGCTGGGAAAGATAACGGAGTGATGGGCGAGGGGGGTAACCCTCGAAAAATGCTCATCACTCATCACTGGAGTTTTACATGAGTAGCGTCAACAAAGTTGTACTCGCCTATTCCGGCGGGCTGGATACCTCGGTGATCCTGAAATGGTTGCAGGACACCTACCAGTGCGAAATCGTCACCTTCACCGCCGACATCGGCCAGGGCGAGGAGCTTGAACCGGCGCGGGAAAAAGCCCAGAAATTCGGCATCAAGGAGATCTATATTGACGATCTCAAGGAAGAATTCGTGCGCGATTTCGTCTTCCCCATGTTCCGCGCCAACACGGTTTACGAGGGCGAATACCTGCTCGGCACTTCCATCGCCCGCCCCCTGATTGCCAAGCGTCTGATCGAGATCGCTCGTGAAACCGGCGCCGACACCATTTCGCACGGCGCCACCGGCAAGGGCAACGACCAGGTGCGTTTCGAACTGGGCGCCTATGCGCTTAACCCCGATATCAAGATCATCGCGCCGTGGCGCGAATGGGATCTGCTGTCGCGGGAAAAGCTGCTGGCCTATGCCGAGCAGCACGGCATCCCGGTGGAAATGAAGCACAAGCAGGGCGGCAGCCCCTACAGCATGGACGCCAACCTGCTGCACATCAGCTACGAAGGCCGCCATCTGGAAAACCCGGCTGCCGAGGCGGAAGAAGACATGTGGCGCTGGACGGTGTCGCCGGAAAAGGCGCCCGATCAAGCCGAATACCTCGATATTGAATACGTCAACGGCGACCCGGTGGCGCTCAACGGTAAATCCATGAAGGCCGCCGAATTGCTGGCCGAGCTCAATCGCCTGGGCGGCATGCACGGCATCGGCCGCCTCGACCTGGTGGAAAACCGCTACGTCGGCATGAAATCGCGCGGCTGCTACGAGACGCCCGGCGGCACCATCATGCTCAAGGGCCATCGCGCCATCGAATCCATCACCCTGGACCGCGAAGTGGCTCACCTCAAGGATGACCTGATGCCGCGCTACGCCAGCCTGATTTACAACGGCTACTGGTGGAGCCCGGAGCGCAAGGCCCTGCAGTTGCTGATCGATCATACCCAGACCCACGTCAACGGCTGGGTGCGGATGAAGCTCTACAAGGGCAACGTGATCGTGGTGGGCCGGGACTCCAAAACCGATTCCCTGTTCGATGCCAACATTGCGACCTTCGAGGACGATGCGGGTGCCTACAACCAGGCCGACGCGGGCGGTTTCATCAAGCTCAACGCCCTGCGCATGCGCATCGCGGCAAAGTTGCAGAATCGCTAACGGCAAAAATTTAAGGATTAAATCGTGTCCCAGTTCGATAATGTCTCCATAGTCAAAAAAGCCAACGTCTATTTCGACGGCAAGTGCATATCCCACACGGTGCTGTTTCCCGATGGGACAAAAAAGACCGTTGGCGTGATTTTTCCCAGCACGCTCATCTTCAATACAGGCGCCCCGGAAATCATGGAAATCAACGGCGGCGTGTGCAAGGTGCGCCTCAAGGACGAGAGCGAGTGGAAAACCTGCCAGGCCGGGGAAAAATTCAGCGTGCCGGGCAACAGCAGTTTCGACATCGAAACCGTTGAAATGCTGGATTACGTCTGCCACTTTGCATAGGAGCCGGACATGCCCTCATTCGATATCGTTTCCGAAGTAGACAAGCAGGACCTGCGTAACGCGGTCGACCAGGCCAACAAGGTGGTCAGCGGCCGTTTCGATTTCAAGGGCTCGGACTCGCGTATCGAGCTGGCTGAATACGTGATGACGCTGTTTGCCGACGATGGTTTCAAGCTGGATCAGGTGTTCGATATCCTCAACCAGGTGCTGGGCAAGCGCAGCATCGACGTGAGTTGCCTGGACAAAGGCAAAATCGAGAAAATCAGCGGCAACAAGGTCAAACAGACCATTACCGTGAAAACCGGCGTGGAAACCGAGCTGGCGAAAAAAATCGTCAAGCTGATCAAGGACAGCAAGATCAAGGTGCAGGCCAGTATTCAGGGCGAGGCGGTTCGCGTGACCGGCGCGAAGCGCGATCTGCTGCAGGACACCATCGCACTGGTGAAGAAATCCATTACTGATTTTCCGCTGCAGTATCAGAACTTCCGGGATTAACGCTACAAATCAGCCACAGAGAACACAGAGGTCACAGAGAGAAGCAGGATTTCTCTGTGTACTCTGTGTTCTCTGTGGCTGAATCATCTGGAGGCACCCATGCCTAAAGTCCTCATCCCCCTCGCCGAAGGCTGCGAAGAACTCGAAGCCGTCACCATTATCGACCTGCTGCGCCGTGCCGCAATTGATGTCGTCGTGGCTGGGTTGCAGCCGGGCATCGTCAAGGCCGGCCGGGGTACGCTGCTGGTGCCGGATTGCACGCTGGACGTGGCCTTGCACGAGAGCTACGACATGGTGGTACTGCCCGGTGGCATGCCGGGCATGACGCATCTCAGGGACGACCCGCGCATCATTTCCCTGCTGCAGAAGATGGCCCGGGATGGCAAATACACTTGCGCCATCTGCGCTGCCCCGGCGGTGCTTGCCGCGGCTGGTTTGCTTGCCGGCAAGACGGCGACCAGCTATCCCGGCTTCGTGGACCGCATGAACTTGCCAGACACCACTTTCAGCGACGGTGCGGTGGTGAAGGATGGCAAGGTGATCACCTCGCGTGGCCCGGGCACGGCGATGGATTTCTCCCTGGAATTGATCGAAACCCTGCTCGGACGCGCCAGGCGCGATGAAGTGGAAGCCGGATTGCAGCGACCCGGAAAGTACTGAAGAGACGCTCACCTTCCCCCGCGCTCCGGGCTACAATAAAGGCTCCATGCCAAATCCGGAGCGATGAAATGAAAATCCAATTCCATGGCGCCAGCCGCGAGGTGACGGGCTCCTGTTACGTGCTCGAAGCCGATGGCGTGCGCTTCCTGGTCGACTGCGGCATGTTCCAGGGCGGCCGCGAGGCGCGCGACAAGAATTACGCCGCTTTTGCATTCGACCCGCGCGAGATCGATTTCGTGCTGCTTACCCATGCCCACATCGACCATTCCGGCATGTTGCCTCGCCTCACCGCTGCGGGCTTCAGCGGGCCGATTTATACCACGCATGCCACGGCCGAACTGCTGGAAATCATGTTGCGCGATTCGGCTCACATTCAGGAAAAAGAGGCGGAATGGGCGCAGTCTGCAAAAGACCGGAATTCGCGCCAGCCGCAACGCGCGGAAGTCGAGCCGCTGTATACCCTGGCCGAGGCGGATGCCTGTCTCACCCAGTTGCATGAGGTTTCCTACGACACCGATCTGTCCCCTCATGCCTCGGTGCGCTGCAAATTCCGCGAGGCGGGGCATATTCTCGGTTCGGCGATTATCGAAGTATGGGTGGACGAGGCAGGGACAACGCGGAAGCTGGTTTTCTCCGGTGATCTCGGCAACGCCGGTCAGCCCATCCTGCAAGACCCCGCCATCATCGAATCCGCCGATGTGCTGTTGATCGAGTCCACCTACGGCAATCGTCTGCACAAGACCCTGGACCAGACCATGGACGAGCTGGTGCATGCCATTACCGACACCCTCAAGCGCAAGGGCGGCAACGTCATCGTGCCGGCCTTCACGGTGGGGCGCACCCAGGAAATTCTTTACCTGCTCCATGACCTGACGCGCCAGGGACGTCTGCATGATCTGGATATCTATGTCGATTCGCCCATGGCAACCAGCGCCACGGCAATCACCATGAAGCACATCGAGCTCATGGACACCGAAGCGCGCGGCCTGATGCAGTGGCTCAAGCGCGGGCAGAACGTGCCGCGCATCCAGTTCACCGAAACAGTGCAGGATTCCATGGCGCTCAACCAGATCAGGGGCGGCGCCATCATCATTTCCGCCAGCGGCATGTGCGACGCCGGGCGCATCAAGCACCACCTGCGCTACAACCTGGG
>Ga0172380_10008939_pt1 | contig 10779 bp, 6 predicted proteins | sample Leawe162metaG_FD_119747 | JGI IMG/M metagenome (GOLD analysis project Ga0172380, IMG submission 119747) | Leachate microbial communities from a municipal landfill in Southern Ontario, Canada - Leachate well 162 metaG | ecosystem: Engineered > Solid waste > Landfill > Unclassified | place...
GAATCCCCGCCGCCAAAAAATCATCAAGCCTTCCGCTCTTCTCATCGCCGCCCCTATTCCAGAGAATTAAAGGATACTTTTTGCTTTCCGAATTATTTGGCTCGGCAATATACCCATCAACGTTGTAACCATCGGAGTTATAAACAATCTTTGAGACAGTTACATTGTTTAAAACGTCAGCTCCCCAGCCTTTTTCCAAAAGGTTTCGCTCGGAAGACGGTAAATTTACCTCTTTTATTTCCTTGAAATTACTCATCTCACGTAAAATAAGTAAATCGCAGCATGGATATAAGTCATTTTATCGTAAACTTCATTTTATCAGGAATAAGGAATTAATCAAAGGATTACTATCAGTTTGTATTTGGTACATCTTCGCCGAAGGTAAAAGTGGTGAAGAAAATTAAGCTCAGGAGACAGAAAAACGAAGATTAGTTATACTATTCGGCTGAAAGAATTTGATTATTGAAGCTGAGCAACGAATTATAAATTGCTAAGAAGCGATTCCAGTGGGTGGAAGTGATTCTGAAGGATTGGATTCCAGTTGAAGTACGCGACCAGAGAATTTGCACAAAAAAGCGGTTTTTTGATACTCGCGGATTTTGACTTTTCCCGTATTTTTGATTGAAAAATCGATAAGTGTGGAGAAAATGGACATAAATTGTGCATTTCACTTATGCATAAAATATACTATAATATTCAAGATTAGAGATTTATACTCAAGCAAGTATGAAAAGAATAGAAAATAGAAAAAGACCATTTGATGATTTATTATATTGTTTATTTATTTTAAAAAGTATAAAATGTAATACAGTTACGCAAAATCAGCAAAAAGTGTTAGGCTTTGTGTAATTTTATATATTAATGTGGCATCGGAAGAACTTGACACTAATTACTAATTTTGACATAAGATAAAAATATGAAATGTTTTATTATTACATATGACTTAAGAAAACCTGGACGAGATTATAAATCACTTTATGAGGCACTTAAATCATTTGGAACATGGGGTAAGATTACCGAATCCACCTGGGCTATTGTTTCAAGTCTTACATCGAGGCAGATATATGACTTTTTATCTAAGCATATAGACAGTAATGATAGAATCTTTGTTATAAAATCAGGCAAAGATGCAACTTGGATAAACGCAATTGCAAGTGTTGACTGGTTAAAAAAACATTTAATACTTGATTAATAATGAGAAAGTTATTTCCCGGTTATTATACTCCGAAAAAAGAAGATTTCAAGAAAATGTGGTCAGATGGAATTTTCATTCTTGACACAAATGTACTTCTTGACCTTTATAGATATTCTGAAGAAACAGTAAGGGAATTATTTAAAGTAATAAATTTAATTAAAGATAGAATATGGATTCCATATCAAGTATCAAAGGAATATCACAAGAATTTGAATATTGTTATATCTGGTCAAGTTAAGAAGTATACTGATAGTATTGAAACATTAAAACAATTTAAATCCCAAATTGATGAAAAACGAAATCATCCTTTTCTAAAATTAGAGTTTCAAGAAGAAATCGCTTCATTTTGTGCTAAAATTCATGCCGAACTTGAAAACAGAAAGCGAGATATTAAAAGTTTAATTTTGAACAATCCTATTAAAGAACAATTAGCAGATTTATTAGACAATAGAATTGGTGAATGTTTCTCGCAACAAGATTTAACAAGAATTTATGCGGAAGGAGAAAGTAGATACCATTCAGATATTCCACCTGGATATAAAGATAAAGGAAAGTCTATTCCAGATAGATATGGAGATTTAGTATTTTGGAATGAAGTTTTGAATAAAAATAAAGAAATAGATACTCCCATAATCCTTGTCACTGGAGATACTAAGGAAGATTGGTATTACGAAGAACTTGGTTTAACAATTGGTCCAAGACCAGAACTTATAGATGAGTTTAACAAAGTCAAATCAAATTTGTTTCATATATATCCGACAAACCTGTTTTTAAAATACGCTTCACAATATTTACAAACTGAAATTAATGATAAATCAATCAATGAAGTTGATGAATACATAAAGCAAGGACGTGATATAGAACAATCACAATCAATATCGGTCGATAATTCATCCGAGAACTCCACTAACTTTGTGTATATTAATTCAACAAGCTCGAGTAATGAAACTAATTTTAAAGAAGCAGAAGAAACCAACGCCCCATAACAAGCGGTAAAATAAATTGTCCAAAATAATGTTATTCAAAGGTTGTAGTCTGCTTCAACTTAATCGCAACCTTGATAGTAAATCACCCACAAACCATTTCTGCACATAGACTTATTCCATTTGCCGTATTTCCCAAAATTTGCGATTGCCTCACCTGTCCACTCTTCGATACCTATTACCTTAGACTCTATCTGCCCGCTATCTAACTCTTCAATCACAAAGTAACATACTTTCACACTTCACAAATTTTTCTCGCAGGTACTATACCTTGAAGTTTCTCTAATGTGAAAAGTACATGGAATATTTTATTTCACTTTCATTTAGTATATTTGTTAAGAACTGTGATTTACACACAAGTGAACATGAAAAAGTTCAGAAATAGAGAAACACCATTAGCAGAAAGGAAAATGAAATAATATGAAAGTTAAAGAACCTCTTTTTGAATATATTAACCCTAACATCACCCATCAGATTATTAAAGGTGATAGCCTAACGGTTCTTAAAGGAATTGAAGACGAAAGATTTGACTTAATAATAACTTCGCCTCCATACAATGTTGGAAAATCATATGAGACGAAGACCAGTATTGAAAAATACTTGGAAACACAAGAAGTAATAATAAATGAACTTGTAAGAACACTATCAGATAGAGGAAATCTTTGTTGGCAAGTTGGAAACTACGTTGATAAAGGTGAAATTTTCCCTTTAGATATTTACTATTATCAGATATTTAAAAAACTTGGGTTAAAACTAAGAAATAGAATTATTTGGCATTTTGGACACGGACTTCATGCTTCAAACAGATTTAGCGGGAGGTATGAAACAATTTTGTGGTTCAGTAAAACCGATGATTACATATTCAATTTGGACAATGTAAGGATTCCATCAAAGTATCCTGGAAAGCTTTATTTTAAAGGAGTAAAAAAGGGATTGCCATCTGGAAATCCTCTTGGTAAAAATCCTAGTGACATATGGGAGATTGTTGCTAATGATTGGGAAACAGCAATGTGGGATATACCAAATGTAAAATCAAATCATCCTGAAAAAACAGAACATCCTTGTCAATTTCCGGTTGAATTAGTTGAACGCTGTGTTCTTGCATTGACAGATGAAAGAAGCTGGGTGCTTGATCCTTTTGCTGGTGTTGGTTCAACAGTAATTGCGGCAATAAAAAATAATCGAAATGCGATGGGAATTGAGAAAGAGAATGAATATTGTAAAATTGCCAACAAGAGAATTAAAGACTTTAAAGAAGGTAAATTAAAAATACGACCAATTAATAAACCGATTCATAAACCGTCTGGTAACGACAAAGTTTCTCAAATTCCAAAAGAGTGGTTGCAACTTGAATTAAATAGTGTAAACGGAAAATATAACGGAATAAGTAATCAAAAATGAAAATTGCACAAAAATACTCCCATTTGAACGGTGAAGAATATCTCATTGTTCATCACAAAAACCTTTACAAAGAAATCACTGATACTATAAAAAGCATTAATGCGTCAAAGTTTATGACCAAAGAAAGTAAGGAAAAAACAAAGACCGGGAAAATGCTTTATAGTCCAATAGAATTGAATAAAGCATTGAATGAAAAATTCAAAAGACTTAATTGGACAGAAAGACGTTATAAATATTATATAACAACTGACCGGAAAATACTACCCGAATTAATTCTTATACCATATAATAAACAGAAGGAATTTTTAAATAAAAAAGGAATAAAAGAACCCATTTCATCATATAAGCAAACGGACTTTGTTAAAGATGAGATTGCAGTTGAAGTTCAATTTGGTAAGTATGCATTTGTAGCATTTGACTTATTTGTTAAACATTTACTCTTCTATTCGGGTGGAGTAATAAACCTTGGTATTGAAGTTTTGCCAACAAAGAAAATGCAATCACAAATGAGTAGTGGAGTTGCATATTATGAAGGCGAAGTTTACAATGTTTTAAGACACGGAAGAAATAATCCTCCAGTTCCTCTTTTAATTTTAGGGATTGAACAAGATTAAAACAACAATACGCTAACAAAGGGTATATAGACCAAGGGTTTCATTGTTAATTCAAACTATCTGCTGTCTGACTTACTCTTCGCTCACGACGTAATATCCTTTCACACTAAAGATATTTTACTCTCCATTACACTACCTTGAAGTTTCTCTAATGTAAAAGTGCATGGAATATTTTATTTAACTTTCATTTATTAAATTGGTCAGGAATCAGTTTTACAAACGTGAAAGTAAATAGCGGCACAGAAACATTGAACTTGCAGTTTTAATTTTCTATAATTCTTTAAATTAATTGTTATTAATGATAAAACTTACTATATGAATAGTAAAACTAAAAAAGTGTTAGGTCAAGTTCTCTTAGCCATTGGATTAACGCTCATGATCGGCGGTATTGCAAGCTTCTTTTTTTCCAATGTTGATCTGCGGTTTATTGACAATAAATAATCGAAACAAAATCGCGTATAATTTGGATTATAGTAAACTTTATAATTATGATTATTGGCATGTTATTCTTGAGACTGGCAAAAAATGAACGCCATTGATGCTAAATATTTAAAACAAATAAACAAACTTTATAAATATTTAAACAAATAACAAAATGAGAAAATTAATATTCTTTATGCATACCTCACTTGACGGTTTTGTGTCAGGACTTAAAGGAGAAATGAACTGGATACATATAGACGATGAGATTTTTGACTTTGTTGCTGCGATGACCGACAAAGCTGACTCGGCGCTTTACGGACGAGTAACTTATGAAATAATGCAGAGCTATTGGCCCAATGCCGGCGAGCAGCCAAACGCATCAAAACACGACAAAGAACATTCGGCTTGGTACAACAAAGTTTCAAAAGTTGTTTTATCAAAGACACTCAGCGAAACAAGGCTTGAAAATACAAGGGTTATTAAAGACCAGCTTGCAGACAACATAAATAAAATAAAAATGCAAGAGGGTAAAAATATTATAATTTTTGGAAGTCCGTCAGCTTCTCTTTCATTACTAAGTCAAGGTCTGATTGACGAGTTTTGGCTATTTGTTAATCCGGTGATACTTGGAAAAGGCATTCCGCTATTTAAAGGTGTGAAAGAAACGGCTAAACTGAAACTTATTGAATCGAAAACATTTTCTTACGGAGTAATTGCTCTTCACTACGAAACAAATCGCAATTAATGTAACACTTGCCACAACTTTGTGCCTCTTGTGTTTTGGCGGTATAAAATACATTAACCCAAATAAAAAAGGCGGACTATAGTCCGCCTTAATTTTAACTTCTTGCTTTGCTATCAACTAACAACTGTCGACTATCAACTGTCAACTATCAACTATCAACTAATTTATTTGATAAGCATCATTTTCCTGATATCGCTGAAACCATTTGTTTCAAGCCTGTAGAAGTAAATACCGCTTGAGAATTGTGAGCCGTCAAAATCAACCGTGTGATATCCGGCTGTCTTAACTTCATTCACGAGTGTTCTTACTTCCCTGCCCAATACGTCATAAATCCTTAACGTGACAAGTCCCTGCTTTGGCATAGCAAAGTTAATCTTAGTCATAGGATTAAACGGATTCGGATAGTTCTGGTTTAATGAATAATTCGATGGTATTTCATTTTCGATCTGCTCAACACCAACTAATGTATTGTTAACGTAGTCAAGTCCGGCTTTTATAAATCTTTGCATTGGAGATGTTGGCGGGCTTGTTGCAGTAGGTCTTAATGATTCAAGGTCAACACCAAACGATGCTACGTTCCATTTTGTGTTGTAGATACCTATACCGCTCAATGTATCAACACTTGTCATTCTCGACCTGAACCTGTAAAGTATGTGCTGCTGAGTGCCTGCAATCGTGAACACTTTCAAGGCATCGGGATATGACCCTACTGTACTGTCAGCAATACCCGTATTAACGTATGTGCCTATAAGTCCATTCGCTGCGACTCCCGGTCTATCCGCAGTATAGTTCAAGCCGAGATAGGTGTTTACAAAATTAAGGTCGTAATATGTTGAAGCCGACCTTCCGAAAATATAACCAATATTCTCGGAAAAAATAATAAGTTTCGACTTTGTCTCAAGTGTCGTACCGCCTGAATTTAGATAAGCCTTTACAGAATCCTTAAGTCTGGCATTCATCAAGCTTGATGCTTCACCAAGAAGCATTACTGTTTTATACCCGCGTAAAGACATTGTAAGTGTTGAGGTCTGGCTGCCTCTGTTAAACAAATCGTACGTTACATTTAATCTGTTTAAAACACTCACCGTAGAATCTTTCGCCCTTCTGCATACTGTATTTGATGAATCATAAAGAACAATCACAGTGCCTTTATTCTGACGCCTTAATTTAAGATTATATGTCTGAGCTGATTTCAATGAATCGGTTGCATTGTAAGCCCAAACAGCCCACTCTCCTGAAATTGAATCTCCTGGATTTATTCCAATGCTGCCAAGGAGGGCATCTAATCCGGCATTAACAATTGAAAAACTTGAATCAAATCCGCTTGGTATTGTTAGTAGCGGAGTAGTAATTGTCGGAGCTCCGAACTTCCACTTGTAATTAGTGCCGGCTCCCGACCTCGTCCAGTTAATATTAATATTTGAATTATTGAAAACAGATGTTACTATTGTAGTGTTATTTGCAGGAGCGTTTAAGCTGAATGGTGTCAGCGACGGTGTGCCCCTTGCAAGCGTGATAGTTCTTGGACCGTTCGAAGATTTTAAAGAATCATTTGCCGGTGCATTATTCCTGAACGCCCATACATCCCATGAACCGCTGATTGAACTTCCCTGATTAACACCTAATCCTGCTAAAATATTATCCAGCTCTCCGAGTGTTAGAGTTAATGAATTGCTGCCTGAAGAAAGTGATAAAAGCCGTGCCGGTAATGCAGTTCCAAATATCCATTTATAACTCGCTCCTGTTTTCGAAGTATCCCAGGTTAATGTAACTTGTGTAGATGATCCCGGAAATGATGTTATTGTTGAACCCGCTGATGGTGTTTGCAGAGTGAACGGGAATAGTGGACCCGGGTCGAGAAGGAATGACGCTGTCCATGCATTATAAAAACCCGGTGAGGTTGATGCCTTGTCGTCCATCCAGAATCCAAAAACTTTATTAGCACCGATTGCAATTCCGATATAATCGCCCATATATCCGCCGCTCATACCTGTTGCGGGTCTTGGTCTGAAATGATGGTCTGTAATTTCAAAATCTGAAAACGTTGCACCGCCGTCTATAGAACGTGAAATCATTACAGTTGCTGAGTCTGCATTCGGAAAATTTCTGTTATCATAATAAATAACGTTAACACCGCCTGCATCATCGACTTTAACCGCCGGGAAGAACTGTCTCTTGCCGTTGTTTAAAACGTCCTGATTTACTCTAACTCCGGGCATCCATGACATACCCTGATTTGAAGAACGGTAAATAACTACGTCTTCATCAGAGCCTGCGGGTGCATGATTTATTTCCATCATTACAATGTAAATCCAACCGTTTCTCTCACCGCCCGATTTATCAACATCAATTCTCGGGAAGTCATTAACTCTAAGTCCCCAGCCGCCGAAACTGCTGCTTCTTGCTCCGGTCACATTTACGGCACTGTCGTTAGCTGTAAAGTTTACACCGCCGTTTGTTGATTTTGCAAAGCCAAGATAATCAGCTGCAAAAGGAGATGCGCTCATATTAGATACCCACGTTACATATACTTGACCGTTTGGTCCGGCTGCAACATCGTGTCCCTGTACATAATGTCCGGGAAGTCCGGTACTCAATGTTACGTAAGGTTCCCATGTTACACCGCCGTTAGTTGTTCGCGAAAATCTTGAAGCCAGGGTCGATGTTCCTAAATTACACCATACTGTATAGGAGTTACCATAATAAGGACTCGTCGGTGAATCATCGGTTCCGCTTAAATTCTTATCTACATTTGAATTCGTTTCAAGCATCCATGTTGACGAGAAATTTGCGCCGTAATTTGTTGAGTAGTTTGCACCCATTCCTGTCAGACTTCCAAAGTTTGTCGCACTGACAAGATGTGAAAATACAAACCTCATATTTTTGTCAACCACAGGACCCGGGTCTCCGCGCTGGTCGTTAGGGTTACCCGAATTAATCACCTGATATCCGCCCCAGTTTACTCCGTTATCGGTTGATACAAAACAACCCGAATTTATAGTGCTGCTTGCTACATTATTCGATGACCCGAATAAAACACTTCTGTTTGCCTTATTCGATGCAAGGTATAATTCTGTTTGAGCCACAGTCGTTGAAGGTAAAACCCTCACGCTTGGCGTAACGACCATAATTCCGTTGGTTGTTTCTACTTGCCGCGGAGAAGTTGTGAATCTCACAAATCTGTCCGGATGGCTTGGAAGTGGTACATAATTTCCTAAAGGATATACATGCGTAAACGCCTGACTCCATTTAGGACTCTCATTATCAATATTTTGCCCTGTAAGAACAAAGAAACCAATAACAAGAATAGCTAAAACTGAAATAGTTTTTTTCATGCTCTTTAATGATTTATAAAATTTAGAATAATAATTTTAATGGGTTATTTAATGAATAAATTATCCTTTTCATAGGATAGATACAATATATATATTTAATCTTAATTTGCACTTTTTAGATTGTTTAATCTATTGGTATGAATATAAAAAGACTCCCAAATAAAAAAGGCGGACTTTAGTCCGCCTTAATTTTAACTTCTTGCTTTGCTATCAACTAACAACTGTTCCGCCTCGGCGGACGCAAAAAACGCGCAACTAACAACTAATTTATTTGATAAGCATCATTTTCCTGATATCGCTGAAACCGTTTGTTTCAATCCTGTAGAAGTAAACACCGCTGGAGAACTGTGAGCCGTCAAAATCAACCGTATGATATCCGGCTGCCTTAACTTCATTCACGAGCGTCCTTACTTCTCTGCCCAGTACGTCATAAATCCTTAATTTGACAATTCCCTGCTTTGGCATAGCAAAGTTAATCTTTGTCATAGGATTAAACGGATTCGGATAATTCTGGCTTAATGAATAAACCAATGGTATCTCGTTTCCAAAAGGCTCAACACCAACTAATGTATTGTTTACATAATTGATTCCTGCTCTTATAAAACGCTCTGCAGAAGAAACAGTCGGAGGACTACCCACTGTTGGTCTTAATGATTCAAGGTCAACACCGAATGTTGCTACATTCCATTTTGTGTTATATATACCAACACCGTTTAATGAATCATTGCTTAACATATATGGTCTGAATTTATAAAGTACATGCTGCTGTGAACCTGCAACCGTAAAGATTTTAATTGCTTCAGGCCATGCACCAACAGTACTATCAGCAATACCCGGATTAACATATGAACCGATGAGTCCAATATTTCCCGTTCCCGGTCTGTCTGCTGTATAGTTCCATCCAAGATAATTGTTTACAAAATCGAGGTCTATATAAGAAGAGCCTGTCCTTCCAAAATTATAACCGATATCTTCAGAAAAGATTATCAGTTTTGACTTTGTTGGAGTTGTTGTACCGCCTGCATTCAGGTACGCCTTGACTGAATCCTTGAGAGTAACGTTCATAGAGCTTGTAGCTTCACCAAGTAAAATCACTGCTTTATATCCGCGTAATGTCATCGCCAGTGTAGATGTTTGAGCACCTCTGTTAAATAGGTCAAATGTCATGTTCATTCTGCTTAATACATTTGCAGTTGAATCTTTTGATGTTCTGCAAGCTGCATTAGATGAATCATAAAGAATTATCACATCGCCTTTTCCCTGACGTTTAAATTTAATATTATAAGTCTGAATTGATTTTAATGAGTCGGTTGCATTGTAAGCCCATACAGCCCATTGACCTGAAATTGAGTCTCCCGGATTTACACCCAATCCTCCCAATATCGCATCTAATCCTGAATTCACAATTGCTAAACTCGAATCGAATCCGCTCGGCATTACCAGAAGCGGAGTTGAAATTGTCGGTGCTCCGAATTTCCATTTATATGTTGTGCCTGCACCTGATCTTGTCCAGTTAATATTAATATTCGTGTTGTTGAATACAGATGTTACAATCGTGGAATTATTTGCAGGAGCATTCAGATTAAAAGCCGAAAGCGTTGGAACGCCGCGGGCAAGTGTTAATGATCTTGGACCATTAGCTGCTTTTAATGAATCATTCTGCGGAGCATTATTTCTGAATGCCCATACATCCCATGTTCCGTTTATTGAACTCCCTTGGTTAACACCTAAACCGGCAAGAATCACGTCTAATTCACCAAGTGTAAAAGTTATTGAATTAGTTCCTGTAGGTCTGGTAATAAGTGGTAAAGCTGCTGAAAATATCCACTTATAACTTGCATTAGCTCTTGATGTATCCCAGGTAAGTGTTACAGGTGTTGAAGAGCCCGGGAATGAAGTTATTGTAGAACCCGCTATTGGTGTTTGTAAGTTAAACGGCATAAGTGGACCCGCATCAAGTATTATTGTTGCTGCCCATGACTGATATCTGCCGACTCTGTTATCTGCCCAGTTCGGAAATATTTTACCGTTTGCTGATGTGATACCAATGTAATCTCCCTGATATCCTGTTGCTAAACCTGAC
>Ga0172380_10008940_pt1 | contig 10779 bp, 11 predicted proteins | sample Leawe162metaG_FD_119747 | JGI IMG/M metagenome (GOLD analysis project Ga0172380, IMG submission 119747) | Leachate microbial communities from a municipal landfill in Southern Ontario, Canada - Leachate well 162 metaG | ecosystem: Engineered > Solid waste > Landfill > Unclassified | place...
ACCCGCTCACGGGAAACAATCAGCTCTGCTTCGGTCTGGGCCTGTTTAGCCGCGATTGCCCTGACTGCCGCCTCGTTGAACTTTGCCGCCTGGCCAGCCTCATGCAGCTGCTTGCGGTATTCCGCCATCTTCTGCACAAGCGGCATGGCCTTTTCCCTGTCTGCCGCCAAAAGCACCTTTATCTTTGCCCTCTGATCATTGGTCAGCTTGAGCTGTCCGGACATGTGGCCGATCATGCCATCAGGGGGCGGAGGCATCATTTCTGCCGGCCCCGGTTCCCATCCCCCCATCTCTCTTTGTTCGTCAGCCGCGGCCCAGGCATGGATTGCATTGATTCCGGTCGCCGCGACTGCCAGCAGAACGCACATGATGATCTGCCGTCTCATAAGGTCTCTCCTTTCGTTATCGGCAGCATTTTGCCTGCCATCGTTTACGGGTTTTCACCTTGCGCTGCCTCCGCCTTCCGGGGGCGCGGACGGAGCACCTTCCGGGACCGCAACCAGCTGATCCTTGAATTTTTTGCAGGTAGCCTTGATCGTATCGCCGCGCGGGGTGACGATTTCCACTGCTGCCCCCTCGCTCTTGTCCTTGCAGGCATCGAATGCCTCCTGGGGGGGCTCCCTGCGTTCGCCGGAGCCCTGAGGTCCAAAACTGGCCCGGCCAGCGGCCGGGACCAAGGCGCTGAAAAGACACAAGACTGCGATCCGTTTGATACCATGCATTCCCATCTTTCACTCCTTTCCGAAATCGGTTTGCCTTGAGAAGTCAATCGCGATGATTAAGTACGCTAGCAGGCGAATGTGATTGAATTATGTAAAAAATATGAATAATCCGGCAGATCTGAAAAGAGAGTCTGAGAGACCTTCCCTTGACACATGCCGTGATAAGGTGAATTATAGTGCGTACAGCACTTCACAGAGGACAGACCTATCTTGAACTCGAAAACATTCTTCCACTTCAACAAGTTGCTTCATTCCGCCTTACTGACAATTTTCCTGGTCCTGTGCCTGGCAGCTGTGGCCCCGGCCCAGGAAAATTTCGCCACTTACCCACCGCTGGCCCCCGGCTACACCTCCATCAAGGTCTTTGACATTCACAGGCATTTTGTCGGCCGGATCCTGCCGGAGAAAAGATACTGGGTCTCCATCGACCGCATCCCGGTGTTCCTGCAGAATGCCTTGGTAGCGGTCGAAGACGCCCGTTTCTACGAGCATGGCGGGATCGATATCCTCGGGATTGCCCGGGCCCTGGTAAAGGACGTGGCCAAGGGGAAATTGGCCGAAGGCGGTTCGACCATCACCCAGCAGCTGATCAAGAACAAGTACCTGACCGGTGCGAAAACCATTGAACGAAAGCTGGAAGAGGCCAGGATAGCCATGGAGTTTGAGCAGAAATACACCAAGAGGCAGATCCTGGAGATGTACTTCAACGAAATCTACTACGGGAACGGGGCCTGGGGGATTGCCCAGGCGGCCCGGCTCTATTTTGACAAAAACCCGGAAGAGTTGAGCGACGCCGAATGCGCCGTGTTGGCGGGAGTGCCGAAAAATCCGGGCCGCTACAATCCCTTGGGAAAAGCGGCCTACGTCGCCGGGCGGCGGGACGTGGTCCTCAAACGGATGGTGGACCTAAAAATGATCACTCCCCGGCAGAGGCAACAATTGCGAGCCCATCCGGCGGCTGTGATCAAACAGGGCCAGGCCCCGCAGTATCTGGCTTATATCCGGAGCAACCTGATCGCAAGGTATGGAGCGGAGGCCATCGAGCAGGGCGGCCTGGAAGTGACCGCCGCCATGGATCTCGATCTGCAGAAACTGGCGGAAAAGGCTTTGCAGGAAGGGGTCAAACGGATTTCTCCCCAGTTACAAGGGGCACTGGTCTGCCTGGACCCGGCAACGGGTGACGTCCTGGCGGCCGTGGGTGGCGTTGATGTTGGCCAGAGCAGCTATAACCGCGCTTTCATTGCCAAGCGCCAGCCCGGCTCGGCCATCAAGCCGCTGATTTATGCCGCTGCCCTGGAAAAGGGCTTTACCGCCGGCAGCGTCTGGGATGATACGCCGGTAGCCTATGATCGGGGCAACAATGCAACCTGGAAACCCATGAACTACGGCAGGGAACAGTACGGGGAGATCTCCCTGAGGCAGGCCCTGGCATACTCCAACAACGTCATCGCGGTCAAGCTGCTAAATGCCATCGGCGTCCCGTACTTCGTAGATTTCGCCGATAAGGTGGGGCTGTCGCTACGGCCGCAGAACGGCCTTTCCCTGGCCCTGGGGACCGATGAAGTCACCCTGAACGACCTGGTGCAGGCTTACTCACCCCTGGCCAATGGCGGCCTGCTCCCCAAATCCAGGACCATCGTCCGGCTCTATGACCGCAATCGCCGTACCTGGACCGAAAACCCTCCGGCGGTTACCCCGGCCATCACCCCGGCCGCCGCCTTTGTCACCACCCAGATGCTCAAGGATGTCCTGACTTATGGAACCGCCAAATCCCTGAAGAAATTCAGTCAGACGCGGCCGGCCGCCGGAAAGACCGGCACCACCAACGATTATCGCGATGCCTGGTTTATCGGCTATACGCCCAGGATGGTAACCGGCATCTGGGTGGGGTATGACAAGCCAAGGCCGGGCGGAAAACGCTTTACCGGAGGCGCTATCGCCGCCCCGATCTGGGAACGGTTCATGCGTCCTGCCCTGAAGGCTCAACCGGCCGTTGATTTCACCATGCCCGACACAGTGGTCTCTGTTGCCATCGATCCGGCGACCGGCTGCCTGGCCACGGCCGACAGCCCGGAGAAACGTGATGAGTACTATATCGTGGGAACGGAACCTGGCGAGGATTGCTCAAAGAATGGGGCCGAACCAGTCAAGCAACCAGCACCGGACCAACCCGTGCCGAATGCGGTAGAACAACCGCCTGCGACGGGTGCTGGAGGGGTGCAGACGGATGGGACGGAATAGGCGCTTCAACCAGCCAAGCTGGTTGAGGCGCGTTCCCGCCCTTCATGTTATTTGCCCGTGCCGTAGTTAGCACTGATGTAGTCAACGATGATTTTGGCATCCTTATCGGGTATTGGAGCCCCGTAGGTTTTGATCATCTTGTTTACGACACCCTGCCACTTTACCTTGGGAAATTTCTGTTGCGTGGTGATGTAGTCGAGGCTGTGGCAAATGCCACAATATCTGCTGGTCTCATCCATACCGGGTCCGGCCTTCAGGAAAACGGACGCCGCCGGCAAAGTGATACTGCGTTTGGCACCTTCCTTGGTTAAACCCTTTTCGCCGGCAATGGCCACGGCAGCACAAACAAGAGATGCACCGGCAAGCAACAGCATTTTGGTTTTCATGGTTTCCCTCCTGGGTATTTAAGCAACTGTCAGAGTGTATTTTTCCACCTTGTTCCACAGATAGCCCGAGGCGTTCCACAGGCCGTCCATGGGTTGTGATTCGCCGATGCTGTTGGTGGCCTTGACCAGGACCCGATAGCTGCCCGCTCTGGCCGGTTGCCAGGGATAGAACCACTGTATCCACGAGTACCGCCCCAGGTCCTTGCCCAAACGGGCCGGCTGCCAGCTCATGCCATTGTCGATCGAGACGAGAACCTCCTTGATGCTGTAGCCGCCCGAAAACGCCACCCCCATCAGCTCTGTTGCCTGGCCTTGGGCGAGCCGGGCCCCATCCTCCGGATTGATCATCAGCGAACGGGTGGTCATGCGATTGATCGGGACGCTCTTTTTGGGGGTTGTGCCGGGCTCGACACAACCGCAGGGATTGTCGGGAATCCGGTAGGCGGTCTTCATCCAGAAACTGCTGCTGGGCTTGACGCTGACCTCTATGTCGGAGAGCGATTTCACCCAGTAGGTGGCATACCACCCCGGCACTATCAGGCGCACCGGGAAGCCGTTCAGCATGGGCAGTTCCCGGCCATTCATCTCATAGGCGATGATGATATCGTCCTCCAGCGACTTATCCAGGGGCAGGCTCTTCATGAAGTTCTGTGTCGTGGGCAGAACCGCCGTATCCAGGCCCCTGAAGAAAACCTCCGTCGCACCGGCCTTGATGCCGGCGCTTTTGAGGACATCCTTGAGACGCACCCCGCCCCAGGTACAGTTGCCCATTGCCCCGTTCAGCCATTGCCCCCCGAAAACGGGAGGATCAAAGAAACTCCTGCCATTGCCGGCGCACTGGATGACCGCGGTGTAGCCCACCTTCTCGAATTTTTTCAGGTTGTCCAGCGACAGGGACAACGGTTTGGCGACGTTGCCGTGAATCCTCAGGCGCCAGGTATCCAGATCCACTGAAGTCGGTATGTTGGCAAGGTGCCAGCGCACGAACAGGGCCTCGTTCGGCGTCACCAGTTCCCTGAAGTACCGTAGCGGCGTTTCCAGCTGCGGCGGCCTGGAGGTCAGCAGCAACAGCTCAGTCTTTTCCGGGTAGGTGACGAGTTTACGTTCGCTGGCATACAATGCCGCCGGAATGGTCCCGGTAGCAGCCATTGCCGTGGTGATGCCGACGGCTTTAATAAAATCCCGGCGAGTCATTTCCTGGAATTCCATAGATACCCCCTTTTATCGTGTCTGAATCCATGCGCCTGATTGCAGCGCCTACTGCCGGCAATCCCCGGCTATCGCCACTGGCCGCTGACGGATTTTTTAAATCATAACAGGGATCAAGCGCTTCGCAATTCGGTTGGTCAGTATCCGGATCTCGCTTTTCAGCCAGGCATCAGGAGTCCCGGAGCCCTGACCGCGCCAGCATCCAAACGGCCATATTGACGCTGGCTCGTTCGAGGTGCTATGGTCCGGGTTCAAAAAGCGTCGTTGTCACGCCTTCGCAGCACCCGTCACAATCGCCACAAGGAAAGGTTTGTAAATGATTTCAAGAAAAAAGGTTCTATCACTGGCAGCACTTTCGATTTTCGCCCTGACCCTCTGTTCCTGTGCCGGCGTCAAACCGCTCACGGCCGGGCAGCCTGCGGAGGAGGCTTTCCGCACCACACTGAAACAGGAACCCTCCACCCTCAACATCCCGGTCGAGGCTTCGACAAACGATCTGGCCAGGGTCCTGAACCAGACGATCCGCAAGAATCTGTACAAGGGCTCGACCAGGACCATGGGATTGGCCGCGGATGTGACCCGCAACGGAGCGATCGCTGTCAGCGCGGCCGACAACTACCTGTACGTCACCCTGCCGATTGCCATGACCCTGAGCTACAGCATGTTTGAGACGCAGGCCATCCCCCTGAAGCTGAAATTCAAGGTCAAGGCCGGCATCACCCCGGACTGGCGGCTGCACACCGAGATCTATTACCTGGGGTTGAGCGACCTGCTGGCCGAGGAGGTAGGCATCGGCCCGCTGTCGCTCAAGCCGCGCAGCATCGTGGAAGGGATTATCCAGCCGGTGGAGAGGCTGTTGTCCGACCTGATCGTACAGAAGGTCAACGATATGTTCCCCCTGAAGGCCCAGGTTGCCAAGGTATGGAACACGGCCCAGAAGCCGGTGCTGCTGGACAAGAACTATAATGCCTGGCTGAAGCTGACCCCGAGGGAGGTGCTGATGTACCCGCTGTACGCCCAGAACGACCGGGTGCGATTCAGCATGGGCATCAGCACGTTTGCCGAACTGGTGGTGGGGCCGGAGCCTGCCAGCCCGCCGCCGCTCCCCCTGCCCAACCTCAAGCTGGTCAACACCTTTGACAAGACCTTCCGCATCGCCCTGAACGCCGATATTTACTACAAGGACCTGCTTGCCATCGTGTCGCCGCTGCTGCTCAACAAGCGGTTCGACTCGGACGGGAAAAGCATCGTCATCAAGGGTCTGGACCTGTATGGCAACGGCGACAGGCTGGTCGTCAAGCTGGAGACCCAAGGCTCCCTGGACGGCGTATTCTACCTGACCGCCAAGCCGGTGTTCGACCCGCAAACCAACATCTTTTCCGTGGAAGACGTGGACTTCGACATGCAGACCAAAAGCCTGCTGCTGCAATCGGCCGACTGGTTCCTGCACAGCACCATCAGGGGGATAATCCGGGACAAGCTCAACATGAACCTGGCCCAAGAGTTGGATCGCACCCGGCAGATGGCCGACAAGGCGCTTGCCAGGGTGCCGTTGGTGGAACACGTGTTTCTGAAAGGCAACATCAAAGGGTTGAAGTTCAACGGTGCGATCGTGCAGAGGGATAAAATTTCGATTCAGGTCTACACCGAGGGAGAATCAGCCATCCTGTTTCAATAAAGATGGATCAGGATAATGCCGCAAGGGCCGCCCTGCAAGCCGCTAGTTGGACTTGCAGGGCGGCCTCTCTGTTTGTTGCCGTTTGTTACCTGCCGCAACCCAGCCTACCACCAGGGACGCCACATGCCGTAGGGGCGCCACCAGTATTCAGGGTAGTAAGGATCATAGGGATACGGGTAAGGGCGCACATACTCGGGACTCCAGAGATGGACCTCGCGGATGGCAATAACCGGGTAATCATACTCGATCCGGTCGAGGGGCATTGTCCTCTGACCCTTCACTTCGCCGACAATGGTCACCAACCGGCCCGGCTTGTAGATGAGGGGATCGAGAAAACCGTTGTGCATGGCCAGGAACCGCCCTCCTGATTGGTGCGATTCCACCGGCATATTGTCACTGTCGAGCCGGAACTGGACGATCTCCAGTTGCCCTGCCTGCTTGGAGTTGCTGACCGAGGCGATCTTGCCCCCCACAAGGACATACCTGCCGATGTACTGGTCGGGGTTTTTCTTGATCGTGTCGAAGCTGAGCGTACGGTCCACAAGCTGCATCGATTGTTCGCTGATCACAGGGGCGCAGCCGGCGCAGAGCAAAAACAGCAACGAAATAAATAAACGGGAGTATTTCATACGTCACCTCCATACATTCTTTATTTCATTATACTACCTTTGCGCGCCTCTGTTACCTGGTTGACCAGTGCCCGGTCCCACCGCGGCAAGTGCCTCATCTCCTTGTGAGCAGCAGAAAACGGTCGTCCAGGGCCGCCTCCAGCACCGGCCTGACCTCGGAGAGGCTGAGCCCCCCGCCGCCGCAACCGGGTGGCGGCAGAACCACCTCGGCCCATCCCTTCCGGTCCGCCAGTTCCCGCAACTCCTCCGCCGACCGGCGGATCAGGCTCAGGTTGGATATCTCCCACGGGCTCTCTTCCACGGGGAAGGAAACCAGTCCGTCTCCCAGCTCAAAGACGTGGTTCCCCTTTTCCGCCACCAGCCGCCCCAGGCGTGCTGCCAGATCCGGAAAGCGCCGGCCAGCCTCCTTGGTGCAGCCATTGCCCATGATCGCCCTGCCATCGGGTCTAACCCGGCCATTGGTAGTGACCACCACGATCCTCCTGCCCAGATGCTCCCACAGATCCCCCTCAATTTCACGCATCGCTGCCCCCTTGCCCGCTGCCAACTTATCCGTATCGGTACAAACATTTTTACTTCACAATGGGCCAGTGACAAACAATTATTTGGATACTTCACACATTCCGAAATTCCGTTCTACATCCCTTGCTTAACTCCTTGACGCCACTGCCCCCTGAGGTGTATGAAAGTGAGTAACTTTTTATGCGGGGCTCAGGAGGGATGATGGAATGCAGGTGTGCAGTTTCGGAGAGCCGCTTGGTCAGCAGAGAAACTGATCAAGCGGTTTTTTTGAATCCAATCGGCATCCTTGTTTCTGACCGCCTGCTAAAGTTCCCTGATACAGTTCACTAACTTTTTTTGGAGGGTGTGCATGCGCAACCTGTTATGGTCAGGTTTTCTTATCATGCTGGTGTTATCCGGCTGCGGCTGGGATGGAACCCCGACCCGGCTCAATGACTTCACCAAGCTGACCTCCCTGGAGATCGTTGCCACCTCACCGACCATTGCCGCTCTGACCTCCACCAAGCTTACGGTAAAGGGCAATTTCTCGGGGATATTCACCCGCGACATCACCAGTCAGGTAACCTGGTCCACCGCAGACCTGACCATTGCCAGCTTTACCAACACCGCCATACCGAACGCGGTGACCGGCCATAAACCGGGCAACGTCGTCTTGACCGCCACCGTGGGCAATATATCCAACACCTTCACCCTCACCGTAAGCAATGCAACCGTCACTGCCCTGGCAATAACTCCCGCAAATCCATCGGTCCCCAAGGGCCTGACCCAACAATTTGCGGTTACCGGCACCTTCTCGGACGCATCCACCCAGGATGTGACCCTTAACGCCACCTGGGCCTCGACCGACACCACGGTGGCCACGGTCAGCGATGCCGCCGGCAGCAAGGGCCTGGCCCAATCCCTGGCAATAGGCAGCACGCAGATCAGCGCCACCTTCGGCGGCATCAGCAACACGGCATCGTTGACCGTTACCGCGCCGGTACTGCAATCGATCGCGGTTTCCACCACCACCCCCTCGCTCCTGAGCCTGACCAGCGGCACTTTCCAGGCCAGCGGCGTTTATTCCGACGGCACGAGCGTGGATGTCACCAGCCAAGTTGCCTGGAGTTCAGGCAATACCAGCATCGCCACCATCACTACCACCGGGACTGCGACTGCACTCTCGGAGGGGACAACCTCAATCAGCGCCACCTATGGCGGCGTCACCGGATCGGCGAACCTCAAGGTAACTGGCGGTCATCTGACCAAGATCACCACCTCCCCAGCAACCCTCACGCTGGTCAAAGGCACCAACAGTGCCCTGACTGCTACCGGAACCTTCAGCAACAACACAGCACGGGACATTACCGGGTTGGTTAGCTGGTCAGTGGCCAATACAGGCATTGCAACCGTGACCTCACCGTCAGGCAATCTTGTCTGGCTAAAAGCCTCTTCTGCCACAACGGGAACGACAACTGTTACGGCCAGTTACAACACCCTGAGCAGTACCACCAGCCTGACGGTCACCGATCCAGGGCTTACATCCATTGCAATTTCCTTAGGCACCCTGGATCTTACGGTCGGAACCACGGCTCGACTTAGCGTGATTGCCACCTTTAATGATGGCACGACCCAAGACGTGACCGCCAACTGTGCCTGGACAACCAGCGACACAACCATCGCCGCGGTCGACAATACCCAGGACTCCGCCACTATCGGGCGTGTCAGCGGGGTCGCCGCCGGGTCTGCCACCATCACCGCCACCTACGGTGGGCTCAACATTACGTCCCTCGTCACGGTCAAGACACGCACAGTCCAGAGCCTCACCATCAATGCAGTTTTTGGCACAACCGTGGCTACCGGCGGTCAACTTCAAATGAGGGCCACGGCCACCTACACCGATAGCGCCAATCAGGATGTAACCGAGGACGCAACCTGGAGCATCGATACACCGAGCGTCGCGATCCTGACTACCAGCCCGTATCAGACAGGATTGGCCGTTCAACCAAAGCTGGTCATGGGCGTTGGCACCGGTACTGCGACCCTGAGCGCCACCTTCGGGGGCAAGACCCAAACTACCACGATCACGGTGCAATGATTCCATCAATGCCAGGAAGGGATTACATGAAACGAACTTGCCAGATCTTGATCGCCCTCTGCCTGCCACTCCTGTTCTGCGGCCAGGCCAAGGCACAGCACTCGGGACCCTATGTGGGAGCCTTTTTCGGCGGCAACGCGCTGATGTCGGCCAAGAGCACCGACAGTCTGGGGAATTTCGGGCTTACCTACAAGCCGGGCCTGCAGGGAAGCGCCGTTATCGGGTGGGACTTTGAGCCGGGGAACCCCGTGGGAGAGGGACGGATTGAGCTGGAATATACCCGACGCAGCAACCAGCTCGACCGGGTAAAGTTTGCCGACGGGAGCTTTGTCGGCGGGGGGACGATGACTGCGGACAGTCTGCTGGTCAATTTTTACGGCGTGTTCCACGACAACAGGCGCTGGGCACCTTATGTCGGACTCGGCCTCGGTGCGGCCCGCATGGAGGCCTCCGACATGATCGTGACCGGCGAACCCCTTGCCAGTGGCACCAATGTCGTCTTTGCCTACCAGTTCGGCACCGGGATAGATTACGCCCTGACCAAACACTGGAGCATCGATCTCGGTTACCGTTTTTTCGGCAGTACCCGGCCCGAGTTTACCGAAGCCAACGGGAAAAAGTTCAAGATGGATTATTACAGCCACAACGCCGTTCTCGGCCTGCGCTTCGGGTTTTGAATCGCACTTGATTCAGCCGCGAAATAATACCGAAAGGGGCACTTGAAAATGAAAGTTCTGATAGACCTGTGTATTGTTCCGATTGGCGTGGGGGTGTCGCTCTCTCCGTACATCGCGGCATGCGAGAAGGTAATTGCCGCTGCCGGCTTAAAGAGCTCGCTCCATTCGTACGGCACGAATATCGAGGGGGAGTGGGATGCGGTTTTTGCCGCGGTGAAGCGCTGTCACGAAGTCGTGCACGAGATGGGGGCACCGCGCATCACCACGACCATCAAGCTGGGCACCAGGACAGACCGGGCCCAGACCATGGAAGACAAACTGAGGAGCGTGCGGGAGAAACTTTAGAACCTGTGGCAGGAACCCACTTTCACCCGCCAGATGAGCGACAACCACGATCCACAGCATCCCTGCGTGGGTGCCACATCATGCCTGACCACATCCGACCTTGCTGAAAATTTGCAGCGGATCGTAAATCAATTCAAACTGTCGGTGTAACAAGCATGGCGGCAGGACAGTTGTCCATGCCGCCATGCATTCAATTACGGCCCCTAGGCAAAAAAGCTGGAGGGGCCATCCAACGTTTCCCACTCTATTTCCCTGAACAACTGCCTGATGGCCGGAACGGAATGGCCCCGCCC
>Ga0172380_10008941_pt1 | contig 10778 bp, 11 predicted proteins | sample Leawe162metaG_FD_119747 | JGI IMG/M metagenome (GOLD analysis project Ga0172380, IMG submission 119747) | Leachate microbial communities from a municipal landfill in Southern Ontario, Canada - Leachate well 162 metaG | ecosystem: Engineered > Solid waste > Landfill > Unclassified | place...
ACCTACCGTGATGGCTTGTGGTGCAGGAGCAACCGTTGCCAGCGGAAGCGATGGAATTGATGCGGGAGGCGGGTTCGGAACTTCCTTCGCTTCACCCATCATGACCGGGATGGTCACCTGTTTGTGGCAGGCATTTCCCGAATTGAACGTGATGGCGCTACAGGAAGTGATTAAACAAAGTGGTTCAACAGCTTTAAATCCTGACAATTATATGGGCTGGGGAATTCCTGATTTCGTTAAGGCTTCCTGGTTGATCACGTCTGTTAATCCTCCAAAAGAACTGAATAATCAACTGATTAGAATGGTAACACCGAATCCCTTTTCAAATCAGGTGTCGGTGGTTTTAAACCTGGATAAGACAGAGGTGGTTGATTTCATTTTGACCACGTTGAACGGAACAGTGGTTACTCAACTCTCGAAAAGGCTATCACCCGGTAACAACAGAATCGATCTGCATGATGTATTGGCCAATATGCCTTCCGGCATGTACTTTTTAAGGGTTACCACCTCCAACAAAATGGAAGTGACCAAACTTCTGAAAAACTAGGTTCAACCTACACAGGTTATAAAAATGCCCATGGATTACACCCATGGGCATTTTTTTGTTCATTTTTTAACTTTTTTGCATCACTGCTTATCTTTTCTTTTCTGTTTTATCCAGTACCCAAAGGTGTTTGTTTTTGTCTTTGAAAGCGATGATTCCCAGATCATTATTATAAAAGAAACTGAAATCGGAATTGGTAAATACATTGTAAAAGGTCTTATCAATTAAAACCACCTCCTCAATGGGTTTAGGGAAAAAATTGACGGATTGTATTGGAAGGTCCCGTGGATTAACAAGTAGGATCAGTGTTTTAGCATAATCAGGACTCTGGAGATCAAATCCGACAGAAACAGTGAGTTGATCGGAAACGGCGATGGTATCCTGAAAAAAAGGGTTCACGCTTAAACCTAACATGAATTTCATTTGGATGAACTCAGTGACTTCGTTGATAAAGAATTGATAGCCATCAACTGAGGCTATTTTAACTCGCATCCTGCTGCTATCAAATTGACAGGGTTGTGATGCTGACATGCTCTCCAATTTGTATCCTCCACTGCCAAACAAGAATTCAAATTTAGCCTGACGGCCATCCGCGTCTTTAAAATACAATAACCTGTTTTCCATATAGGGAATACTGATCCTGGAATCCTCCAGAAGCCTGAATTCCCCAACAAATTCTTCCCCACATAAATCCGGCGGCAAATCGGGATCCCCTTTTTTGCACGAGATAACCAACAACAGCGAGAGCAACACCACCATCGTCAATCTAAGGCTGTGAATTGTAATGTCAGGGTTGGCGTGTTTCATCCTTCCGGTATTTATAATTGATGTCCTGGAAGCCTCTGTCATGGTTATCAATTGATGCCACCCGAAATTTCTTTCAGGTTTTTACATTTTTATCTGGCTAAAGTAATGAAAATTCCTTGTTTTCGATAAACATCGATACCCGAAAATGGTTGTCTGTATTGGCAACCGTATTTTAAATGCCCCAGGGATACTGGTTCCTGATTACACAAAAAGAGCCTTCCGGATCCCCTGTAAAATCCACATCGAAAACCAGGGGCGTCTGGTTGCCACAGTAAGGTTCGATGAATTGAATTGTGTATTTTCCTGCTTCTACACCAACAATCTCTATTTCCAGATCAAAAAGGCAATTGCAGTTGCATAGCTGGCTTTCTTCAAATTCCTGAATGACAATGGTATCACCGCTGGCAATTACCTTACACGATAGATTTCCGGGACAACAATTAAATCCGGCATTGATGTGTTTGATTGCTAATTGATGGGTGGAGGTATCAAACTGATACTCTGCACAAGAAAGACTATCGGACAACGCGTTTGAAGTGGCGCCTGATTTTAAATCTTTACAGGCAGAGTTGCTGAGCAGCCGGCCCGAAATACCGGTTGGATCATTGTTTTCCTGTTCATTTTTGCAACCCATAACCAACACGGCAGCAAATACTACTGCCAGAACTGAATGAATTAATGCTTTCATGGATATCGATTTGAGGTGATACATCGTGCGTAATCTTCCAATGAATTATTTTGGTAATTATTCCATTCCAAACCCGGATGGGATAATCCTGATTCCAAAAATACAAAAAGAGAACCACTAAACGATCACTAAAAGTCATTTGTTTCAACTAAATCTGATGAGTTGAACAATGCTTCCGGGAACCCTCTACTTAAAACTGATAATACATCCCGACAAGGAATGATGGGGCGATGAGTCGTTTGGGAATCACCGGAATGCTGCCTGTGGGTGACATCTCTAAATCATAGTCAAGAGACAGAAAAAACTTCTTAACTATATTAATGTTGGCTCCTAACATCAGTGCCATGGTTTGACCAAAGGGGTTATAATGGATGATTCCAATGGCAACTTTGGGTCGTATTTTGTTTCGGGGGTATATATATTCAAGTTGAAGTGGGATTTTATAAATCAATTCTTGCTCCCCGTTGTGCCTGATCATGGAAAATAGAGTACCCGTTCTTAAAAATAGTTTTTCATTTGCCCTTGGCAACCAGAAATGGGCAATAAATCCGGCTTGAAAATAAATATGATCATCCACATAATCGAACTTATGAAAACTTGTTATTCCTCCAACCACTTGAATATTGACCCTGGTGAAAGGTTGCTTTTTCTCATAAATAATACATTTCTCTCCCTGACATACCTCGTTGTGGTAATCCTCTGCAAGTTCAACCAAATTTTCATTATCAGGCACTTTCACCTTCGCAATTTTGGCCGCTATGTCGGGTGCATCCTGCATGTAATAGTTTAATATTCCAATGTGGGTTTTCGATTGATATAAATAATGCCTGTCCCCTTCATATTTAATCTGTTCATCATAGGTAATTTCCGTGAGCGGGAGGTCTTCCTTATCCAGATAATAATGGTCGCCATTTTCGTTTCGCAGGTAGTAAATATTCACCTTTCCTTTTATCAGGAACTCCAAAAAGTAGTGTTCGCCAGACATTTCCCTTGAAACATAATATTTGCTGTCGATAAAACGAAAGGCTACGATATCAGTTGGCAGGTACTCCTTCTCCCCGTCCGTTTCGTTTGCTTTGAAATAACAAGATTTACCCATTAACAAGTCGCCCCGGTAATCAATTACACCAACCACTGTATCACCGGTTTTGGAGATGATATATCCTGGTTTGTAATCAGTTTGGGCCATCAAACATCGTGTTGTGATGATAAATCCCAGAAGTAAAAATGCTTTAAATTTCATTTTATTTTGTAAAGTTTTTTGTAAAAAAAATCTTGCAAGTTTAGAATCGGTTTGTTCTTCGTACAGTTATAAATTTCAATTTTCAGTTACAAATATAGGCGTATTCCTTTATCAAGCCGGATTGGTCGTAAAATAAATGGTTTACCGGTTTTGAGGGGGTTCATGAGATAAAACAAAAGGCTATTCTCCCCGAATAAATTTTTCAAACCTCCATTCGGCCAGTTGTTTAAACCTGCACGACATATTCCCGCTGACCCGGTTATGAATGGACTCCCAAATCAGGCGGATTGGTTTAATATTGGACCATGATTTTTTACCGTAGAAATTAAACCCCACCATCAAAAACAATTGCGACATTTCTTTCTCGCCTCTTTCCGGAATGGAAGTCCTGACATACATCGAAAACACGCCAATGGGATATCCTCCCTGACATTCGTAAAGCAGGTACCTGGCGTTGTCGGCGTCATTGGCAGCAGGAACTTTTTGAATTCTGATGGCTTTCAGATCGAATAAATGAAGCAGTTTAAGTCCGAAAAACCCATTTTTTAACCCAAATAAATATTTTGAACGGCCAAATAGAAATATCTGGATTTTATTCAATTGGTTATCCTGGAGGTTTACTTTCGCCAGGTGGTTGGGCCAGCAGGTAGAATCACCATTCCAGGCAAGCAATTCATCAAACAAAAAACTCGAAGGAACTTCAATTCCAATCCTGTGGATATTAAGCATGCGATAATCTTCCACACCGATTCCAATTCGTTGAAGGATGCTCTCACAGTATTGTTGACGTTCCTCTTCACTGTCGAATTTTACCAATGTCTTTATCAAAGGTGTGTTGATGAGGAAATACTTGATATCGGTGAAGATATTTTTGCTCCTGGAAGGGGGATATTTTGGTACAAGCTCGTTCATCATTTTAAGGGTTCACCCGATCATTGCGTTAGTAATTCAATTTTTATAACGGATGGTTTTGATCTTTATTCATTAACACCTGCATGGAATTCCAAATAAATGAGGTCATCACCTTGAAATTGAAGAATCTCAGGAAAATATCCCGGTAACGTGCACTTCCGGTAAAAGTATCCCAAAGCATTGAGCTCGCCATTCTTTTATGACTAAGCTTTTTTTGCTCATCAATTACCATCCTGAGCATGGCTGATTTTAAAACCGGTGATCGCTGAACAACTTCAATCACCTTGAAAATAAATTTACCTACCTGATTATCTCTTTCCATGCGGTTGCAGGATGGATGGAAATGTTTTCGAAAGTTCTTTTCAGATATGCCGTGTAACAAAGCCGTGTTTGCGGCAGCATTTGCAGTGATATAAGCCGCTCCAATTCCATTTTTATACAGCTTGGTGGTAGATGAATCGCCTATTAATACCACCCTGTCGGAATACGCTGATTTTGCACCATTTATACTTATATTTGGATAACACTGACATGCGATCAGGCTATTCAGTTCGATGTCGGGAGGAAAACACTTTTTCACCGGGCTGGACATTAGAAATTCGGCCACCGCTTTTTTATCCACATTTGCACCTAACAATACCAGGGTAACGTAGTTACTTTTGGGGATCAGCGCACCAAACTTGATGTTAGGAACATTCAACAGAAAAACATGCATCGAATTACCAAGATGTTGATCGATCAGTTTTCCGTCCAGAGGAATTTCGCAAATAAAAGTGCGGGTAGTTTTTGGCTCAATTAAGTCAGGACACAGTTGATGAAATAACTGAAACGATTTTTGGTGAAGTCCAAAGGCCCCAACGGTCAAATCATAATGCTGTTCAAAATTGCTTCCGGTTTTAATCTTTATACCGTAATTTGATCTTTCGACCTCTGTAACGGCCTCATACACAACTCGTGCTCCCTTTGCAACACATAATTCCAGCAGGTAGTCATCGAAGCTTTTATGATTTTTGGGGATACATCCTTTGGGGCCGATGCCCCTGAACATAGAAACTATTCTTTGTTCATTAAAAGGCGCCTCGATTTCCGTGCTGCCTTGTTCCAGGTGCAGTGTATATGATTTGATGCCTCTTCTGACAACATCCGATGGTAATGTAATACCTTCGGTTGAGAGCATTTCGATCAAGGATTCTGCAACGATTCCGCCACAGTGGTTACAACCGGCAGGACCGGCACAGTTAAAATTTTTGCCTTCAAAAATATCGATGCTGATAACCCGACCATGCTGTTTGGCCAGTTCAAAAGCCCTTATAGCAAAAAAACTGCCGGCAGGGCCGCCGCCAATCACCGCTATTTTAGCTCCATTTTGTAACCCTATCTTCTTTTTAGCTTCCACAATATTTAACACCGACGTGTGTTGAACCATGTTTTTTAATGTGTATATTCCCGATCAAAAAATGACAGAACCCGGAATTGATGCTAATTAAGTGCTGAAGTAAAACAACGATCCGTCATCTTTAACAAGGATATTACAGCGTAAATATATACATATTTAGCCAAGTAATTTGGTTCAGGTTCTTTATCACAATTTGGGCCTTACCGAAAACTGAACCAAAAGCTACTAAAACCAAGGCAACCGGAGTAAAATGACTGATCATCCGACTGGGCTTTTCAGGATTTTACTCCGGTTGCAAACAGGGTGGCATACCGTTGCCAACATACGGCGCCTATGATATCATGTTAAAATATGTGTACTATTTTGGTTGCGATTCTTCAAATCCCACCATCCAGTTGATGCCGAATTGATCGGTACACATTCCAAAATAAGCTCCCCAAAAAGTTTTGCTCATGGGCATTTTCACGGTTCCGTTTTTACTCAGCGCATTAAAAAGGCGATCGGCTTCAGCCTGGCTATCGGTATTCAACGAAAGTGAAATATTATCACCCATTGAAGAGGTCATGCCGAAGGCACCGGAACTATCGCATCCCATCAAAACGGTTTCTTTGCTGATGGGCAAAGAAATATGCATAATGCGTTCACCATCTTCTGGAGGAAATGTCTGTCCATCCTTAGGAGGCATTTCCTTGTATCTTCCCAGATAGGGAAATTCGCCACCAAAAACCGATTTGTAATAATTAAAGGCCTCTTCGCAGTGGCCATTAAAAGTCAGATATGCATTTACAGTTGTCATTGTTTTTAAATTAAGTTATTAATTATGATTGATTTACAGTTTATACTAAAGCAATTATTCATTTTTAATTTCGAGATTTCCATTGGCATGCAGGGCAAACCTGCCTTTGTTTTTGTCGTGGGCAAACTCTTCCTTTGGCCACGGCCATCCACCAAATTGTGTCTTACGATAATCCTCAAAAGCGTCTCTGATTTCAGCTTCGGTATTCATAACGAACGGCCCGTACTGTACCACCGGTTCGTTGATGGGTTTGCCCTGCAGCAGCAACAAATAACAATCATCCTCTCCGGCTTTTAAGGTGATGTCCGATTCAGACGGCACTTCGACGGAATGATATGCTGGAATAGCTTCATCCATGATTTCCATCCGGCTTCCGCGGTAAAAATAAAGTGTTCTGTTGACTCCGGCTTGTGCCGATGGCAGTACCCAGACAGCTCCGGCTTCGAGTTTAAGGGTCATGATAGCCACTTCATGTTCAGGAACTGCAGCCCATGAATCAGGTGTTGGTTGGGGTGCGACCAGGTTTTTTAATGCTCCGGCAATGAGGTTTACTTCGATGGATTTGTCGCTGGCGTCTTTCTCCTTCAAAACAGGAATCTGATCTTCCCAAAGCATTTTAAAATGGGGTTCCACAAACTTGCTGACTTTCGGGAGATTTAACCATATCTGGAACAACTCCAGCGGATTGCCCTTATCCTGATTGATCAACGGGAACATTTCTGAATGTTGCACACCATTTCCGGCGGTCATCCACTGCACGTCGCCGGCACCATAACGACCCGCGGCCCCGAGTGAATCGGCATGGTCCACCACTCCGGCTTTAACCACAGTAACGGTTTCAAAACCGCGATGCGGGTGATATGGAAATCCGGGAATGGTTTGTCCGTGGTACATGCGCCAACCGTCTTTCACGGTGAAATCCTGCCCTATATTTCTTCCGGCCAAGGAGGCTGCAGGGCCCATTTTTTCATTTCCCTTTGGGAAGAGATCGTTGTGATGAACACAAAAGATAAACGGGTCGCGGGTGGCCCATTGAAATCCCAACGGACTTATTGTTAGTGATTTTGAATTTTTCATTTACCAATATTTTTAAAGAAAGTTACTTTCTTCAGAATTATGATCACACACTTAATAGCTGAAGTGATGAACAGGATTTCAAAAGTAACCATATATCATCCGATAACATTTAACGAATTGTTAAAAAAACAAGAAAATCAAAAGGTTTTACATACATTTTATTGCGGTAATTTACTGATTATCCGATCATGCACTTTACTTAAAGTAACCAGGGCCAGTATTGCACCCATGGTAGCATAGAGCATATCCGATTGGGTATCCCAGATATAGCCCTGAGTGCCCAGGAAAGAATCAGCCGAATCGCCGGTGAGAACGGCCACAAACCATTCGATAAATTCATAAGTTACACTGATGGCCATGCAAATTGAAACGACAAAGACGTTGAGCCATTTTCTGCTGTTGACCACCTTCATACGCACCAGAATCTCTCGGGTAATTATGGCGGGAATAAATCCCTGTGCCAGATGTCCTACTTTATCATAGTTATTTCTCGACAGGTCGAAAACCTCATTAATCCAGTTGAATAGAGGAACTTCGGCATAGGTATAATGTCCGCCAACCATCAAAATCCAGCAATGGACAAGAATTAAACCATAAACCAGGTTGGTAAACCTAAACCTGTGAAATGTCATGACCAAAACAAGAAATCCTATCAGTGCAGGCAAAACTTCCAGAAACCAGGTGAAGTAATCGTGGGGATTAATGGCCGACCAGATCAGTACAGCAAAAAAGAGGGTAATCAGTGATTTCAGGTAATTCATATATGAAAATTTGATTATAGATAAAACAAAAAGCATAAGCCTTATTTTTTATTGGTTTAATCTCACTTACCAATTCTCACCACCTCATCGGCTTCTTCAGCATTTCCTTTATCATTTTGGTCAACTGAATATTGCCATTGAAACGGCCTTTAAAGCTATACAGTTGTTTATCAATTTCTTCAATTCCATGGTTGGCGGGTTTCTCGCGGTTGGCTTTGACACTTTCTTCGTTCAATGTCTTAATCTGCTGCCTGGTGGCTGAAGAAGGATCCAATTTGAGCAATGCTTTTTCAACTTCTAGCCGAGATTCATCGGTATAGTCATTCAGATGAGCGAACAAAGCCGGCAGAACCGATTTATCACGAGATTCGCCCAATGCCCAAACCACCAGCATTTTAATGTCATATTTTTCGTTTTCCAGGGATTGCAGCAGGTTGTGAGTCTGTTCTTCTTTACTCCATTTCTGAATTCTCTTTTTTTTAATTAAAAATTGCAAGCTCATCGTTTCTCATTTTTTTAAAACACATCAAAATCCTGTTTGCGTTTTTCGGCTAACTTATAAAACATTTCCGTTACGGCATCATGGGCTCCCAGCAATAAAAAAATACGGGTGTCTTTTTCTCTTGAATACTCATTTTCCACCACACCAACCAGTTTATATTCCCTGAACATTTCCATCACTTTTTGGTCGGGAAGCTGGCCGACAAAAACAATATTCTGTATCTTTTTGTGATCAGGTAACCAATAAATATAATCAGTGGCAAAGGAATGGGCTTCCGGCATTTTTGTTCTGTTGTAGTAGTTTACCGCTCCCGTTTGTCCGTAATTATCGCAAAAAACCAGTGTGTTTTTCCGTTCATTTTCAGGAATCTGTTGGTAGGCAATCAGCGTTTTATCAGCCATCTCACGCCAGCCAAGCATATCTGAAAAATCCTGGGGTAGAGGGTGAACCTTACCATCTTCCCAATGAAGTAATCCCAGTTTTTCATAACTCAGGTGGTTTTCAATGATTTCAGTTGGATTCTGATAAGGCATCAGGTATTTTAGTATGCCCAGGAAGACCACAATATGGCTAAGAGCGAGCAATGGAAAAACAACCGCTTTCCACTTTTTAAGTACCACTTCCAAATAAACACTTCCCAGTGCGAACAAAACAGGATACAAACCAATGGTATAATAGCTTTTCGCCCGGCCACTGATATAAAGCATCACGACAACCACGAATGTCCAACCAATAAACCGGTAGGGTTTAAATGGTTTATAGTAAGCCAACGCCCAAAACGCGGCCAATGTCAGTAATCCAACAAGACCAAGCTTTAGCTGATCGAAAAGGAAATCCAGTCGGTTCACATGTACCAACTGACTATCATTTAACGCTTTCATGTGGTGGATTACCGGAAAATCATTTCTGATCTGCCAGATTATGTTAGGAAGAAATAGAATCAAACAGAGTGCTATGGCCACATAGAAAATCTTTTTTGTAAAAATCGTTCTTTGTGCGGTAAGTAAAAATCCTGCCAAAAGTCCGGTTAGAAGAAAAACAATGTTGTATTTGTTGTACAGACCAAGGGATATCAGGATGGATAGCACAATGATCCACCTGTTTTGCTGTGTATTGATGTATTTGATAAGAAAATAGAAAACACCAGTCCAGGCCAGAATGTCAAATGAATTGGGTTGGAACAACAGGTTGATTCTCACTAAAACAGAAAAAACCAAAAGAATGGAGGCCAGTATTTTTGCCTGCAGTCTTCCGCCTGTTTCTTCAACAATCAGCCAGACAAGCACAATGGTCAGCGCACCAAAAAGAGCGGGAAATAACCGTATCCAGAAAATACCACCACCAAACAAATAGATAATCCTGGCGATCCAGGAGGTAAAGGGTGGAACCGAAATATATCCGAATGAAAAATGAAATGCCTGATCAAGATGTAAATATTCATCCCGGTGCAAATCATAAATTGGATTGACAAATACGAATTGCAATATCATTTTAACTGCAACAAGTATCAGCAAGATCCAATACTTTTCAATAAAATACTTCAGTTTTAAAGCGTTCATTTCGTGCTTTTAGTAATAAATGATAAGAACCACAACCCAAAGATATAAAAACCAAATAATGAAACTACCCGGGCATCTTTGGCCCTGCAATCTTCATATGAAAGGTAAGAGGTATCCACCCGACAAAGAAAAAGTTCGTCGGATGAACAAGGTGGTCATCCGGCGAACTTTAAAAACATTATTCTTAAGATCCTAATCCAAAAACTAAAGCTCCTTAATTTCCGCCACCAACGCCTGCAACGTATCTTTAGCATTACCAAACAACATGCGGGTTTTATCGTTAAAGAACAGGTAATTTTCGATGGCTGCATATCCCTTGCCCATGCCCCGCTTCATCACGATGATGTTTTTAGCAGCACGAGCATTCACGATCGGCATACCATAAATGGGACTGGAAGGATCGTCCTGAGCGGCAGGGTTTACCACGTCGTTGGCGCCAATCACCACCACCACATCGGTGTTGGGCAAATCGGGATTGATGTGTTCACTTTCG
>Ga0172380_10008942_pt1 | contig 10778 bp, 7 predicted proteins | sample Leawe162metaG_FD_119747 | JGI IMG/M metagenome (GOLD analysis project Ga0172380, IMG submission 119747) | Leachate microbial communities from a municipal landfill in Southern Ontario, Canada - Leachate well 162 metaG | ecosystem: Engineered > Solid waste > Landfill > Unclassified | place...
GGAGATGCCGAGAATGGACGGGCTCGACCTCACCGCCAAGGTTCGGGCAGACAAGCAGTTGTCGCACCTGCCCATCGTACTGGTGACGGCGCTCTCCTCTCGTGAACACCGCGAGCGCGGCATAGACGTCGGCGCCAATGCTTATATCGTGAAGAGCAGCTTCGACCAGAGCAACCTGCTCGAGGTCATAGAACGGCTGATCTGAAAATGGGGCGACACTCTTGATCAAGGTGCTGGTGGTGGAAGATTCTCCGGTGGTGCGCGAGTTCCTCGTGCACATTCTCGGCTCTGATCCGGACATCCGTGTCGTGGGTACGGCGAATGACGGTGAGGAAGCCATAACGGCCGCCGGGCGTTGGCAACCCGATGTCATCACCATGGACATCCACATGCCCAAGCTGGACGGCATAGAGGCGACGCGCCGGATCATGGAGACGCATCCGACACCCATCGTCATCGTCAGCGGCAGCACGGACCCCCGCGAGGTGGCAACAACGTTTCGCGCCACGGAGGCGGGGGCGCTGGCCGTGCTGCGCCGCCCGGCGGGCTTGGGTCATCCGGATCACGAGGCCACGGTCGGGGACCTGGTGCGGACGGTGAAGCTGATGTCCGAAGTCAAGGTGGTGCGGCGCTGGCCACGAGCGGGGCGAGCAGCGGCGACCCCGCTCCTTCAGGCGCCTGACCTCGGCCGCGCGCCGGGCAAGGTCAGAGCCGTCGCCATCGGTGCGTCGACGGGTGGTCCGCCCGTGCTGCAGAGAATTCTCGCGGCGCTACCCGAGGATTTCCCGGTGCCGATATTGATCGTCCAGCACATGGCGGCCGGCTTCACCCAGGGCTTCGTCGAGTGGCTGGCGCAGTCATCGAGCCTGCCACTCCATATCGCCACGCATGGCGAGGTCCTGCTGCCCGGACATGTCTACGTCGCGCCCGACGATTTTCAGATGAAGCTGGGACCAGGCGGCAGGATCATTCTTGCCAGAGACCCGCCCGAGAACGGGCTGCGCCCTGCGGTTTCAGCGCTCTTTCGCTCGCTGGCCGAGGTCCATGGCGGTGAGGCGGTGGCCTGCCTGCTCACCGGCATGGGGCGCGACGGCGCCGAGGAATTGAAGCTGCTCAGGAGCAAGGGCGCGACCACCTTCGCCCAGGACAAGGAGAGCTCGGTCGTGCATGGCATGCCGGGCGAGGCAATCAGGCTGGATGCTGCATCGTTCGTGCTGCCGCCGGAGAAAATTGCCGCGGCCTTGATCAGTCTGGCGAACGTAGGAATGTAGGTACGAGGAATGACCCCATGAGTAAAGAGAAAACATTGATTCTCATCGCCGAGGACAGCCCTACCCAGGCGGCGCAACTGGCGCACCTGCTGGAGGAACATAGCTTCATGGCGACGATCGCGGTCAACGGCCGCGAGGCACTCGCCGAAATCGAGCGCAGCAAACCCACATTGGTCATCAGCGATATCGTGATGCCGGAGCTCGACGGCTACGGTCTTTGCAAGGCGATCAAGAGCGACGCCAGGCTGAAGGACATCCCGGTCATGCTGGTGACAACGCTGGGCGACCCGCTGGACGTCATCCGAGGCTTGGAGTGCGGGGCGGACAATTTCATCCGCAAACCCTACGATGAAAAATACCTGCTTTCGCGGATTGAGTACCTGCTGTTGAATCTGGAGATGCGCAAGAACCAGTGGATGCAGATGGGTGTCGAGATCAATCTGGGCAAGCGCAAGCATTTCATCACCGCCGAACGTCAGCAGATACTGGATCTGTTGATCTCGACCTACGAGCAGGCGGTGCAAATCAACAACGAACTCAAGGCGAGGGAACGCGAACTGGCGCATTCCAACCAGGTGCTCAAAGGGCTCTATCTGATCGCCGAAGGTCTCAACCGTGCCGGCAGCGAGCAAGAGGCGGCAGAGCTGGTGCTGGAGCGGGCGATGGAACTGCCCGGAATTCAGGCCGGCTGGATAGCCCTGTGGGATCCTGAAACTGGCTTCAAGTGCGTCGCCGCACGTAACGTGCCACCGGCGCTCGAGGCGCCGGATGCCCTGGAAGGCGATTGCTTCTGTCGGCGCGGACTGGTGTCCGGAGCACTAGACCACGTCACCAACATCCTGGAATGCGAACGTCTTAGCACCGCATCAGGCGACACCGGAGGATTGCGCTACCACGCCAGCGTACCACTTTGGCTGGGCGACCGGACGCTGGGTGTGATGAATCTGGTCGGGCCGGAGAAAGGACTGTTTACCGACGACGAACTGAAAGTCCTCTACGGCGTCGGCAACCAGGTGGCGGTGGCGCTTGACAGGGCGCGTCTGCATGCGAATCTGGAGCGTCTGGTGGAGGAGAGAACCGCCAAGCTCGCAGCGGAAATCGAGGAAAGAAAGCGCATTGAAAGGGAGCAGGCCAGGCTGGTGGCCATCATCGAGGCCACACCCGACATGGTGGCGACCGTCGGTCTGGATGGTGTTCCGCTGTATTGCAATCAGGCCGGATTGGGCATGCTTGGGTTGGTGCCAGGGCAAGACGCATCGACGGTGCGTGTTTTGGAATCCCGTCCCGAGTGGGCGACCAGGCTGGTGATAGTGGAGGGCATCCCCCACGCCATAGAGCACGGCTCATGGAGCGGGGAAACCGCGCTGCTGCGGCGCGACGGGACAGAGTTGCCCGTGTCCCAAGTTATCATCGCGCACAAGAAGGACAATGGTCCGGTCGAATATCTGTCGACCATCATCCGCGACATCAGCGTGCAGAAGGAGAACGAGAGACGGATCATACGCCTGAACCGCCTGTACGCAGTGCTGAGCGGCATCAACACGGCCATTGTCCGCACCCACGATCGTCAGGATCTGTTCGAAGAGGCCTGCCGAATCGCGGTGGAACAGGGCCAGCTCAGAATGGCCTGGATAGGCTTGCTCGATCCCGACGGGATCAATCTCACCCCGGTGGCCAAGTCGGGCTTCGAAGAAGGTTATCTCGATGAGATACGCTTGTCAGCCATCGCTGATGCGCCTGACACCTGCAAACTGGTGGCAAGGGCGCTACGGGAAGAAACGGCCGTGCTCTGCAACGATATCGGTACCGACCCGCAGATGGCCCGCTGGCGCGACGAGGCGCTGCGCCGCGGCTATCGTTCGATAGCCGTGTTCCCGCTGCAAGTCGGAGAGAAGGTGGTGGGGCTGCTCGTGCTCTATGCCTCGGAGACGGATTTCTTCGACAAGGAGGAAATGGCGTTACTCACCGAACTCGCCGGTGATATCTCGTTTGCCCTCGATCATATCGAAAAGGAGCAGCGGCTCAATTATCTTGCCTACTATGATGTTCTTACCGGACTTCCCAACCGCAGCCTGCTCTATGACCGCCTGGATCAAGGGGAAAAGGCGGCGCGGCGCAACGGGTGGATGTTGGCGGTGCTGTTCGTCGATCTCGACAATTTCAAGACGATCAACGACACCCTGGGTCACACCATAGGCGATGCCCTGCTGCAGGAAGTCGCCCGCCGCCTCGCCTCATGCCTGCGCGATACCGATACCGTCGGGCGCCTGGGCGGCGACGAGTTCGGCATCATCCTGCCCGAGATCGGCAGCAGCGAGGACGCCGCCATGGTGGCCCGCAAGGTGATCGAGAGTTGCGCCATGCCACATCTGATCGAAGGCCACGAACTGTTCGTCTCGGCCAGCGTCGGCATCACCTTGTTCCCCGACGATGCCGCCGATAGCGAGACTCTGGTCCGCAACGCCGACACGGCGATGTACCGCGCCAAGGATCTCGGCCGCAATACCTATCAGTTCTTCACGGCGGAGATGAACCAGAGCACGCAGGACAAGATGCGGCTGGAAACAGACCTCCGTTACGCGCTGGCCAAAGGCGAGTTCCTGCTCCATTACCAGCCCAAGGTGAGCTGCGTGAGCGGCAAGATCACCGGCTTCGAGGCATTGTTGCGCTGGCAGCATCCGGTGCGCGGCCTGGTGGGTCCGGACGCTTTCATTCCGGCGCTGGAGGAGACCGGCCTGATCGAGCCAGTCGGTGCATGGGTGCTCAGTACCGCCTGCGCCCAGGCCAAGCGTTGGCACGACGCCGGGCTGGGCACGCCGAATATCGCCGTCAATATCTCCGGCCGTCAGACGCATGTTGCCGACCTATGCGAGACGGTGCGCCAGGTGCTGGAGGTGAGCGGACTGGCGCCGGCTTATCTGGAGCTCGAGTTGACCGAAAGCTACGTGATGAAGGACGCCGAGGGCATCATCGGCATTCTGAAGCGGCTGAAGACGATGGGCGTGAATATTACGGTGGACGATTTCGGCACCGGCTATTCGAGCCTAGCCTACCTCAAGCGCTTTCCTATCGACAGCCTCAAGGTCGACCGTGCCTTCGTCCGGGACATTACCGCCGATCCGAACGACGTCTCGATCACTCGCGCCATCATCACCCTGGCCCACAGCCTCAAACTCAAGGTGGTAGCCGAAGGAGTCGAGACCGAGGGGCAACTGGGTTTGTTGATCGCCAACCATTGCGACGAGATTCAGGGCTATTATTTCAGCCGGCCGTTGCCGTCCGAGGAAGCAACGGCATTGCTACGCATGGGCCGGTCGCTGGATAGTCGGATGATGGCCGGACTGAAGCGGCGCAGGACACTGCTCCTGGTCGACGACGAGGAAAACATCCTTTCGGCCTTGAAGCGGCTGCTGCGCCGCGACGGCTATGACATTCTCACCGCCCTGGGTGCTGCGAAGGGGCTGGAACTGCTCGCCAGTCATCCGGTCGACGTCATTGTTGCTGACCAGCGCATGCCGGGCATGAGCGGGGTTGAGTTCCTACGCCGGGTCAAGATCCTGCATCCTGAGACGGTACGCTTGGTGCTCTCGGGCTACACCGACCTGCAGGCGGTGACGGACGCGATCAACGAGGGTGCGATCTACAAGTTCCTGACCAAGCCCTGGGACGACGGCATCCTCCGCGCCAACATCGAGGAAGCCTTCCGCAACAAGGAAATGGCCGACGAGAACCGCCGCCTGCACACCGAGGTGTCGCTGACCAACAGCCAGATGGCAGTGGTCAACGAGCAGTTGCAAAAGTTGCTGGCGAGCAAAGATCTCCAGGCGATGCGCGACGAGGCCTCGCTCGACATCGCGCAGGAAGTGCTGCAGCAGTTGCCGTGGCCTGTCATCGGCATCGACGATGAACACACGATCGCGCTGGCCAATGCCGCCGCCGACGCGCTCTGCGCTGAAGCCGCGCCGCTTCTCGGCCGGACCATGGAGGAATCCCTGCCCCCGCAGTTGATCGCGGCATTGGGTTCGTCCCTGATGGCAGAAGGCGACATCGACATCAACGGCATCTGTTATCAATTGCGTTGCAGCAGCATGGGGGAGCGCTCGCGTTCGCGCGGCACGCTACTCGTGCTGTTGCCGCAAGCCCGGCAATCATGATGGCAACGATCCGAAAAATCCTGCTCGACCAGGCGCTGCCCGGCATGGTGCTGGGCGAAGAGGTGACGAGCGCCAGCAATACGCTGCTGCCACGCGGCACGGTGATCAACACTGGTCATATTGACGGTCTGCGTCGGCGCGAAGTGACCGAGATCGTCGTACTCGCGCCGAGCGAGCTTTCTGCAGCGGAAATCGAGGAGCGGCGCGAAGCGCTGCGCGGGAAGGTAGCCCACCTGTTCAGACAGGCCGGCACGGATGCAACCATGCAGGCACTGTTGCGGGCGGTGCTGGAGTACAGGCTGGAGAAACTCGAATGAGCAAGATCACGCTGCAAATGGTGGTGGCCGATCTGGATCGGCTGCCGGCCTTGCCCGAAGTGGTACAGGATCTCATGGACTACCTGCAGCGCCCTGAAGTGGATGTCGGCCAGGTCGCCTACCGGTTAGCGCGGGACCCGGCTCTGGCGGCGAAATTGTTGCGTGTCGCCAACTCTTCCTTTTACGGCCTGCAGAGCCAAGTATCGACGATACCCGATGCCCTGGTGGTGCTGGGTCTACGCGCCGTCCGCACCCTGGTTACTGGAGCTGCCGTGGTGACCCACCTGCAGACCCTGGTGGTGGCCGGCTACGATCAGCGCGCCTTGTGGCTGCATAGCGCCGGCACCGCCCTCTGCGGGCGCATACTGGCGCGCGAGTTCGGCGCCAATGCCGAGAATGCATTCACCGCCGGCCTGCTCCACGATATTGGCCAGCTCATCCTGGCGGCGCGTTTTGCGGAGGCGAATCGCCGCGTCTGGGCTTACCGCGCCGAGCACGATTGCCACCCCATCGAAGCGGAGCGTGAAGTGCTGGGCTTCGATCATGGGCAGATCGGTGCGGCACTGGCGGCACGCTGGAAATTCCCCGCGGAGATAGCAGCGGCGATCACTAGCCATCACACCCCCATGGATCAGGCCGCGGGCTCGCTGGCCGGACTGATCCATCTGGCCGACGTGATGGCACATGTCCTGGGATTTCCGGGCGGCAAGGATGACCTGGTTCCGCGTTTATCCAGCCTCGCCTGGAACAGGCTGGGCATAGGCTGGGGAGAATTCAAGCGCCTGCTGGGCGAGGTGGATGCCCAGCGCGATGACGCGGAGCGGCTGCTAAATTAAACAACGCCAAACAACAGCGCGCGGAAGGGTGGGCGACAGCATGGAAGCGGAACTGGAATGAAGAGATTGAGGCTGTTCCTGAATACCCCTGCGGGGGTAGCGACCATGGTAGGCCTGATCGTATTGGTGGGCGAATTCTTGATCATGCTGCTGATAGATGGTGTTTCCAACTCCATCTTCAAAGGTGAGGTTTCGAACCTCTTCTGGGAGTTCGTCGACCCCATCGTACTCACCGCGCTCGCTTCGCCCGCGCTCTATATCCTGATCTTCCGGCCGATGCGCAATCAGCAAGAACTGTTCCGCATGCTGACCGAGACCGTCGCTTCGGGCGTAATGTTGCATCGCGGTGGCAAGCTGATCTATGTCAATCCCGCAGTCGAGAAGATCACCGGTTTCACGCGCGCGGAACTGTTGGGCATGGAATACTGGGAACTCGCCCATCCCGATTCGCGCGAGGTGCTGCGCGCTCGGGTCGCGGCTCGCGAACGTGGCGAACCGGTCGAGGGCTATTTCGAGTGCCGCGCGAACACCAAGAGCGGCGCGGTGGCCTGGGTCGAGGGCCGCGGCTCGTCTGCTGAATACCAGGGGGCGCCGGCCTTGTTTGGTACCTTTGTCGACATTACCGAGCGCAAGCGCGCCGAAGCGGCGCAAGCGCAGGCCCAGCAGGCGCTGGTCCAGATCGTCGAGGGAAGTCCGGTGGCGACCTTCGTCATCGACGACCATCACGTCGTGACCCACTGGAATAAGGCCTGCGGGCAAATCACCGGCGTGGCCGCCGACGCCATGGTCGGCACGAGCGATCACTGGCGCGCCTTCTATCCGGAGCAGCGGCTGGTGCTCGCCGACCTAGTTGTGAATGGCGCCAGCGACGCTGAGATCGCCGGGTTATACAGCAGCGACCCGCGACTGTCTGCGCAGATCAAGGGCGCCTATGAGGTCGAAGGGTTCTTTGCCGGCATGGGAGAGACTGGCCGCTGGCTGTTTTTCACCGCGGCGCCGCTGTGGGACGGTCAGGGGCAGGTCACCGGCGCCATCGAAACGATGCAGGACATCACCGAGCGCAAGCTTGCCGAGGAAGCGCTGCGCCGTGCGCACAGCGATCTGGAGCACCTGGTACTGAGTCGCACCGCCGAACTCGAGCAGGCGAACCTTCGCCTGGCGGAGGATGTGCTCAACCGAGAACGGGCCGAAGGCGTTTTGTTGGGCCGCAACGCGGAGCTGAACGAACTCAATAGCCGCCTCAACGAGGCGCAAGAGCAGTTGCTGCAGAGCGAGAAAATGGCCTCGATCGGCCAGCTTGCCGCCGGTGTCGCGCACGAGATCAACAACCCGATCGGCTATGTGCATTCCAATATTGGCTCGCTGGAGGGCTATCTCGACGACATCTTCCGCATCCTCGACGCTTATGCCGGTGCCGAGGCGGCGATGTTGGTGGAGTTGCCGGCGTGTGCCGAATTGGCGCAACTCAAGGCCGAGCTCGGTCTGGACTTCCTGCGCGAGGATATTCCCAAGCTGATGGCGGAATCGAAGGAGGGCATCTCGCGGGTGCGCAAGATCGTCCAGGACCTGAAGGACTTCTCGCACGTCGATAGCAACCAGGAATGGAAGTGGGCCGATCTGCACCACGGACTGGAATCCACCCTCAACGTGGTCAATAACGAGATCAAATACAAGGCCGAAGTGATCAAGGAATATGGCGTCTTGCCCCAGGTCGAATGCCTGCCTTCGGAAATCAACCAGGTGTTCCTCAATCTCCTGGTCAATGCCGCCCACGCCATCGCCGAAGATGAGCGCGGCACCATCACGCTGCGTAGCGGCTGTGACGAGCAGTGCGTCTGGGTCGAGGTCGCCGACACCGGTGGCGGTATCGCGCCGGAAAACCTCAAGCGCATCTTCGACCCCTTCTTCACCACCAAGCCCATCGGAAAAGGCACGGGCCTGGGCCTCTCGCTCTCTTACGGGATCATAAAAAAGCATGGCGGTCGCATCGAGGTGGATAGCGAAGTGGGCAGGGGCACGACTTTCCGCGTCATTCTGCCGCTGCAGCAGAATCACGAACCCAGTCAGGAGGGAGCGCCGTGAGCGATTCCAGCGGTTTTCTCGAGCCAGCCGCCGACGGGGTGAGCGCGACCCTGTTGTGCGTCGACGATGAGCAGAACATCCTCTCCGCCCTGCGCCGGTTGTTCCGCCACGACGACTACCGGATACTGACCGCTACCAGCGGCGAGGAGGGCCTCAAGCTCCTGGAGAGCGAGCTGGTCGATCTGGTGATCTCCGACATGCGGATGCCGGAAATGGACGGTGCTCTTTTTCTCGAACGGGTCAGCAGCCTCCGGCCGGATACGTTACGCATACTGCTCACCGGCCACGCCGACATCGCCTCGACCATCGAAGCCATCAACCGGGGTCGGATTTTCCGCTACATCTCCAAGCCCTGGGACGATCAGGATGTGCGCCTGATCGTACGGCATGCGCTCGAACGCAAAGAACTGGAGCGCGACAAGCGACGCCTCGAGGCCTTGACGCAGAGGCAGAACGAGGAACTGCGTGAGCTGAACGCCAGCCTCGAAGCCCGGGTCGAGGCGCGCACTGCAGAACTGCGCCTAGCCCATGATGCGCTGGCAGCTGCTAACGAGAAACTGAAGTCTGGCTTTCTCACCTCTGTCAAGGTTTTCTCTAATCTGATCGAGCTCAGCGAGGGGGCGCGCCCGGGACATTCGCGCCGCGTCGCCGATTTGTCCAGGCGCATCGCCGTCAAGATCGGATTGAACCGGGCTGCGGCGCAAGACGTGATGTTCGCCGGCCTGCTCCACGACATCGGCAAGATCGGCTTGCCCGATGCCCTGCTGGCGAAGCCGGTGAGCCAAATGAATACCGACGAGCTCGGCAAGTTCAAGAGGCATCCACTCAAGGGCGAGTCGGCCCTTATGGCGCTGGACAGCCTACGCAGCGCCGCCCGTCTGTTGCGTTCGCATCACGAGCGCTACGATGGCCTGGGCTATCCGGATGGTCTGGGCGCCGCTGATATTCCGCTGGGGGCGCGCATCCTCGCGGTCGCCAACGACTACGACGGCCTGCAGATCGGTAGCTTGAGCGGCAAGCGCCTGTCTTCGGCCGAGGCGCTCGCCTTCATCCAGCAGTCGCGGGGCAAGCGCTACGATCCGCAGGTGGTCGACGCTTTCGCCGGCTTGGACGGAGGCGAGAGCACCGGCCGGGCGCTGGAGGAGTGGGCGTTAAGTCCGGAAGGCCTCAGGCCGGGCATGGTTCTGAGCCGCGACCTGATCAGCCGCGATGGCGCGTTGCTGCTAGCGGCCGATTTCCTCCTAGACGACAACCTGATCAAGCAGATCAAGGGCTACGCTGGTACCGAGGAACAAGAGGTCGTGATCCACGTGCGCGCTGAGCGAAGGGCTCAGACATGAGCCTGCGGGGGAGCAAGGAATGAAACGCCGAATCATGATAGTCGACGACGAGCAGGGCATTCTGCAGGCGCTACGCCGCCTGTTCCGGAGAATGACCTGCTCCTATGGCGTTCTGAGCTATAAGCTGGAGATCGAAATGTTCACGACGCCGAAGGGAGCCCTCGCGCGGGCGCGCGAGCTCGATTTCGATGCCTTTCTCAGCGACTACCGGATGCCGGAAATGGATGGCATCGAGTTCCTGAAGCGGGCTGGGGCGCTGCAGCCGGATGCGGTGAAACTGCTGTTCTCCGGCACTGGCGATCACGCTGCCGTCGAGCGGGCGTTCGAGGAACTGAGCATTTTTCGCTTTATCGCTAAGCCGTGGGACGATGCGACGCTGGTCTCCGCCGTCGCCGAAGCGCTTACCCATCGCGACATCATGCTGGAGCAGCGCCGGGGAGGAATATGAGGACCGGTCTCATTGCCCGCCCGAACCGTGACGACCGCTTTCCTAAAGCGTGCCCATCGTCTCGCGGCAGGTCCGGCCGGTGAACTTGTTCAGGAGCAGTCGTTCCGAACGGGACCGCTTCCATTTCATCGGCGAAGCCCGTACGACCGGTCCACCTTCAGATCCGGATGCTTGCGCAACGAAGCGCAGTGACTCGTTGTTGCTGTCAGATGCCGATGGCAAGTGGAAGCGAAGCTGATTATTTCAATTCTGGTCCAATGTCCGCTACCTGCATTTGGCGAATCGGAACGAACGACCGGTCTCGCCAATTGCCATGTTGTCCGTGGCCAC
>Ga0172380_10008943_pt1 | contig 10778 bp, 7 predicted proteins | sample Leawe162metaG_FD_119747 | JGI IMG/M metagenome (GOLD analysis project Ga0172380, IMG submission 119747) | Leachate microbial communities from a municipal landfill in Southern Ontario, Canada - Leachate well 162 metaG | ecosystem: Engineered > Solid waste > Landfill > Unclassified | place...
ATCGGGCATCGCCTTGCCATAAATTTGCGAAAGGGCGACACCGAGCGGGTAATAGACCCCGCTGGTACCACCGGTGAGGACGCCGATGAAATCAGCGGCATGAGCACCGACGCTGATCGTCAATGAGATACAGGCCGAAAGCAGCAAGCGGTGAAGCATGATGGTCTCCTTATTGGTATTCGTGATTAAAAATAAGAACGGTCAGCATGTTCTGCCAAACAGTTCCTGGTTGTGGTCACCCTGGCTGGATTTTAACTCATCGAAAGTTGTGTTCCTGATACCCACCACTCGCATTCAAACTCGAGTTCATCCACCCCGTTCGTGGGCGAACAACGCATCAGCAGCAACCGTGCGAATTTTCAGTAATGGTGCAGGTTCTCCATGTTAGCATCGGCGCATGCCGTTACATCTCGTCCTGCCCGGTCTGCTCTGGCCCCGCCAGGCATTGCGCGACACCGCCCACGATCTTCCGCTGCCCGGATTGTCCTGGCTGCTGGGACGCGGCCGCATGCGTTGGCAGGCAGCACAGCCTCTGGAAAACTGGCTGTGCCGGGAGTTCGGCTGCGATGAAAACACCCTGCCGGCTGCCGCGCTGCGCCTGCTGGGTGAAGGTGTCGATCCCGGCAACGACATCTGGCTGTGTGTCGATCCGGTGCATTTGCGATTCGAGCAGGGACGCCCCAGCCTGAGCAGTGCCGAGCTTGGCATCAGTCCGGAGGAAACGATTCTGCTTGAAGCTGCACTCGCGCCACTGTTCAAGGAACTGGGCGATTTCAGATTCGGCACGCCGGGTCATGGCTATCTCAAACTAAAAACTCTGCCGCAGTTGCAGACCTTGCCACCAACCGCCGTGCTCGGCCGCAGCCTGCCGCTGCCCACCGGTCGTGACGCAGCGCAATGGCTGCGCCTGGGCAACGAGGCGCAGATGCTGCTGCATGCCCTGCCCTTGAATGCGGCACGTGAGGCTGCGGGGCGCCCGACGATCAACTCGCTGTGGTTCTGGGGTGCCGGCGCTCTGCCGACCCGCAATGCTGCACAAACCGGCCTGCTCCAGTACGTTGTCGGTCGCCAGCCTTTGTTGCCCGGTCTGGCGGCGTGGCGCGGTATTGAACACAGTAGTGTCCAGGATTATGGCGCCCAGCTGCAACGATCTCAGGCCACACTGGTGCTAGTCGATGATCTGCTGACGCCAACACAGCGGCTTGATGCGCTGGCCTGGCGTGAGGCACTGCTCGAAATTGAAAAGGGCTGGCTGCAACCACTGCAGTCCGCCCTGCGCAAGGGGTCAATCAATGACCTGCGGATTACGGCTCTGGGCGAGGAAACGGTTCTCGATCTCCATCTGAGCCGAGCCGCTGCATTTAAATTCTGGCGCCGCCCCCTGCCCTTGCACGATCTGGAGGGGCCAGCATGACCCTCATCCCACAGGGATTTCCTTCGGTCATCCCACAGGGATTCCCTTCGGTCATTGTTACCCGCCGCCTGCCAGTCAAAGCCAGCATGATGCTCGAGCAACAGGGCCTGCCGCCGCTGTTGGCGAGACTGTATGCGGCACGCGGCATCAGTAGCCGGGATGAACTCGACACGCAATTTGCCTCGCTGCTGCCGCCAACCCTGCTGCGCGGCACCGAGGAAGCGGCCTGCCTGCTGGCAGACGCGATTGCTGCGCAACGGCGTTTGCTGATCGTTGCCGATTACGACTGCGACGGCGCCACCGCCTGCGCGGTGGGCATGCGCGCACTGCGCAGCTTCGGCGCCAATGTCGCCTATCTTGTCCCTAACCGTTTCGAATACGGTTACGGACTCACTCCGGAAATCGTGCAACTCGCCGTGCAGACACAGGCGAAGCCGGATTTGCTGATCACTGTCGACAACGGCATCGCCAGCGTCGAGGGTGTCGCTGCGGCCGCTCGGCTCGGTATCGACACGCTGATCACCGATCACCACTTGCCTGGCGAGGCGCTGCCCGCCGCCTCGGTCATCGTCAATCCGAACCAGCCGGGCTGCAAATTTCCAAGCAAGGCGCTGGCGGGCGTCGGCGTGATGTTCTACGTGATGCTTGCACTGCGCGCCGAGCTGCGGCGGCGCGGACAATTCGCCACACGTCCGGAACCCAATCTGGCCGCCCTGCTCGATCTGGTTGCCCTGGGGACAGTCGCCGACGTCGTGTCGCTCGACCGCAACAACCGCATCCTGGTTGCGCAAGGACTCGCACGCATCCGCGAGGGACGCATGCAGCCGGGCATTCTGGCCTTGTTCCGCGCAGCGGGACGCAGTCCGGAAACGGCGTCGACCTTCGACCTCGGCTTCGCTCTCGGCCCGCGTCTCAACGCTGCCGGGCGCCTGGCCGACATGGCGCTGGGCATCGAATGTCTGATCACCGACGATCAGGCGCGCGCGCTCAACATCGCCCAGCAACTCGACGCGCTCAATCGGGAGCGCCGTGCAATCGAAGTCGGCATGCAGGAAGAAGCCCAGCTGCTATTGCAAAATATCCCGACGTCAGCCCCGCCGCGCGCCAGCCTGACACTGTTCGACCCGAACTGGCACCAGGGCGTGATCGGCATCCTCGCCTCGCGCATCAAGGACAAGCTGCACCGTCCGGTTTTCGCCTTCGCCCGAGGCCTGAACGGCGAACTAAAGGGTTCCGGCCGCGCCATTCCCGGACTCCATCTGCGCGACGCACTCGACCTGGTCGCCAAGCGCCATCCCGGTCTGCTGTTGCGCTTCGGCGGCCATGCCGCGGCGGCCGGCGTGACCCTGCGGGAAACCGACCTGGCGCATTTTGAACAGGCTTTCGAGGATGTCTCGCAAAACCTGCTGTCGCCGGCCGATCTCAAGCGCACCCTGGAAACCGATGGCGCCCTGGAAACCGGGCATATGTCGCTGGAATCGGCGCGATTGTTACAGGCGCAGATCTGGGGACAAGGCTTTCCTGTGCCGCTCTTTGCCGACGAGTTCGTTGTCGTGCGCCAGCGCATCCTCAAGGACAAGCATCTCAAGCTGACGCTGAGCAAGAATGGCGTCAGCTTCGAAGCGATCCAGTTCAACTTCGCGGAGAACATGCCGCAACGCATCCGCGCCGCCTACCGCCTCGGGGTCAATGAATACAATGGCCTGGCCAGCGTGCAACTGATGCTGGAGCATTTGGAGCCGGCCACAACCGGATGAAAAGTGTGGCCTGGAATCCGTCCCAATACCTCAAGTTCGCCGAATCAAGGCTGCGCCCTGCGGCAGACCTGCTGGCGCGGGTGACGCTGGCCGCCCCGCGAAACATCTACGATCTGGGCTGCGGCACGGGCAATGCCACCCGCATGATCAAGGCGCGCTGGCCGGAGGCCGCGGTGACCGGCGTCGACAACTCGGCGGAAATGCTCGCGCAAGCAGCGCAGGATTCCGGCGAGATTTCATGGCAGCAACTCAATCTCGCCGACTGGGACCCGGAACACCCCGCTGACCTGATTTTCTCCAACGCGGCGCTGCATTGGCTACCGAACCATGCGCAATTATTCCCGACGCTCATGGCGAAGCTGGCAGCCGGCGGCATGCTTGCGGTCCAGATGCCGCGCAATTTCAACTCGCCGTCGCATACCCTGATCGTCGAAACTGTGCAAAATGGCCCATGGCACGCCAGACTGGCGCATTTGCTCGGTCCTCCACCGGTGGGCGAGCCGCAGCACTACTATGCCTTGCTTGAACCCCATGCAAGCAGGATAGAGATTTGGGAAACCGAATATCTCGAGGTACTGGAGGGAGCGAACCCCGTCAAGGAATGGCTCAAGGGCACGTGGCTGAAGCCGTTCCTCGACCAGCTCGATCCAACCGAACGTCCGGCCTTCGAGGCAAACTACGCACATCGGGTTTCGCAAGCTTATCCGAAACGGCCTGACGGCAAGACGCTTTTCCCTTTCAAACGACTATTCTTGGTCGTACAAAAAGCAGCTCGCTGATCGCACTCCTGCAAAGAGGGCAGCGTTGAATGCGCCTTTGCCCTGTATGGGCTGCGCTACAATGGCGACATGATTTCATTGCGCTCGGAGCAAGACAGCCAGCCGGATAGCAAACGCTTCATCCGTCTCTTGTGGCTCGGCGTGGCAATACTCAACCTGCTTGTTGTGACTTTTGCCGCGCACCACTTGCATTCGAGCTGGCTCAGCCACGTCGATCGTGCACGTATCTCCACTGAGAACCTGTCGATGCTGCTTGAGGGAGAGATCGCGGGCATCTTCGAAAATGTCGACCTTGCCTTGAAGAATCTGGTCGATGATTACGCGGAAAAGCATCGAACGAATAAATTCCTGGCCGAGACTTGGAATTCCGAGTTGCGCCTGCAGCGCTCCCACCTGTCGATACTTTCCGGGATACGCGCTACCGATGCCAATGGGTCAGTCACTTACGGGCTCAACAAGAACGACCCTCGCAACGCCAGTGTCGCGGACCGGGATTACTTTCAGTTGCAGCGTGACAATCCGCAAGCCGGGTTGCTGATCTCACGGCCGGTACTGTCGCGAGTCACCGGCAAATGGTCCCTGGTGCTGTCACGCCGCCTCAGCGAGAATGGCGGAAAATTCGCCGGCATCGTCGCGGCGACCATCCCCCTGGAGCGATTCAACGAGCGTTTCGCCTCGATCAAGGTCGGCAACCTGGGTTCGATCGGCATGCGCGATGGCGACCTGCGCCTGATCGTGCGCCTGCCGGAGCTCCCCGATAACGGTGACATCGGCTCAACCCGCATCGCTCCCAATTTCACGGCCGCATTGGCTCGCGATCGCAATGCAGGGAGCTATGCGACCGGCGCCGACAGCATCGATGGCGTAAGACGCTTCCACAGTTATCGGCGTCACGCTGCCTATCCTTTCTACATTAATGTCGGCGTAGCCGAGGAAGAATACCTTGCGCCTTGGCGCGGGGAATTGTTCCAAACCGGTGCGCTGGCCTGCATGTTTCTGCTGGTCACCGTCGTATTCGCCGGCCAATTGCACAATGCCTGGATAAAGCAGAAAAACTTCGCGGCACAAATGAGCAGCAACGAGCTCAAGTATCGCCAGCTTTTTGAACAGGCGAATGACGGGATATTCCTGCAGGACGAAACCGGTTTTGTTGATTGCAATCACCACGGTGCCCGAATGTACGGCTTGACCAAGGAACAACTGATTGGTCGCTCGCCTGCAGAGCTTTGCCCTGAGCGCCAACCCAACGGAAGATTGTCTGCGGAGATGGCCGGGGAAAGAATTGCAGCGGCCATGAAAGGGGAGGTGACACATTTCGAATGGCAGGCGCTGCAGGCCGATGGAACGACCCTCGATGTCGAAATCTCGCTGAGCCTGGTTGTCATGAACGGGAAGAATTATCTTCAGGCGATTGTCAGGGACATCACGGCACGCCGGCAAGCGGAAGAAGAAATCAAGCACCTGGCTTTTTACGACCCACTGACCCAACTGCCTAACCGGCGGCTGCTGCTCGACCGCTTGAAGCAGGCCCTGGCATCGAGTCAACGCAATCGCCGCTTTGGTGCGCTGCTATTCATCGATCTGGACAACTTCAAGACGCTTAACGATACGCTTGGCCACCACATCGGCGACCTACTTTTACAGCAGGTCGCCGAACGTCTGTCCACCTGCGTACGAGCAGGTGACACCGTGGCGCGCCTGGGTGGCGACGAGTTTGTCGTGATGCTGGAAGATCTCAGCGAGAAGGCCGGGGAAGCCGTGACGCAAACGGAAACGGTCGCAGAAAAAATCCTTGCCACACTCAGCCAGACCTACCAACTCGCTGGCTATCAGCAACGCAGCACGCCGAGCATCGGCGCTACCCTGTTTGACCAAAGCACGACCTCTATCGAAGAACTGCTCAAGCGCGCCGACCTGGCCATGTACCAGGCCAAGGCTGCGGGACGAAATACCCTGCGTTTCTTTGACCCGGAGATGCAGGCGGTGGTCAGTGCGCGCGCCGATATGGAAGCCGGGCTGACAGAAGCCATGCGTGAGGAACAATTCATCATCTACTTTCAGGCCCAGGTGGATAGCGCGGGCAAGCTCACCGGTGCCGAAGTGCTGCTGCGTTGGCAGCATCCGCAGCAGGGGCTGGTGTCTCCGCTCCAGTTCATTCCGCTCGCCGAGGATACCGGCCTGATCCTGCCACTCGGCCAATGGGTTCTGGAAGCGGCATGTACCCAGCTCGCAGCATGGGCGAGTCACCCTGAAATGGCGCATTTCACCCTGGCGGTCAATGTCAGTGCACTTCAGTTCCACGCTCCGGGCTTCGTCGACCAGGTGCTGCAAACGCTGGCGCGAACCGGCGCCAATCCACACCTGCTCAAGCTGGAATTGACCGAGAGTCTGCTTGTCACCAACGTCGAGGACGTCATCGCAAAAATGACTGCTCTCAAAGCCAAGGGCGTGGGGTTCTCGCTGGATGACTTCGGCACAGGCTACTCGTCGCTTTCCTATCTCAAGCGACTTCCGCTTGACCAACTCAAAATCGACCGGGGGTTTGTCCGGGACATCCTCACCGACGCCAACGATGCCTCGATCGCCAAGATGGTCGTCGCCCTCGCGCAAAGCCTGGATCTGGCGGTCATTGCCGAGGGCGTGGAAATCGAGGCACAGAAAAACTTTCTTGCCCGTCACGGCTGCCTTGCCTATCAGGGCTTTCTGTTCAGCCGCCCGCTACCGATTGGAGAATTCGAGCGGTTTGCACTCGGGGGCTGACAAACCGTGCCAGCACAACAAATTCGGGTGAGCGGCGTGGTCCAGGGCGTGGGCTTCCGTCCTTTCGTCTGGCGCCTCGCACATGAATTGGGATTGAATGGCTGGGTCAGAAATGACGGACAGGGCGTCGATATCTTTGCCGAAGGCGATGCGGAAAATCTGGCATGCCTGCTTCGGCGCTTGATTTCCGAAGCGCCGCCCCTGGCGCGTATCGATGCGCTCAATTCAGGGCCAGCCTCACCCGACGGTTGTTCCAACTTCGTCATTGTCGCAAGCCAGGGTGGCAAAATCAGCACCGCCATCGGCCATGACACGGCGACCTGCCAGGCGTGCCTGGAGGAACTGTTCGATCCAGCCAACCGGCGTTGGCAGCACGCATTCATTACCTGTACCCACTGCGGACCGCGCTATACCGTGACAAGGCGCCTGCCTTACGATCGGCCGCAAACCACCCTCGCTCCTTTTCCGCTCTGTCCCGACTGTGCGCGTGAATATGCCGATCCGGGCGATCGCCGCTTCCATGCCGAGACGACCTGTTGCCCGGCATGCGGACCACGCCTCAAATTACTGGATGGCCGAGGCCATCCGCTCGAAGCGGATAACCCGATCCGGACCACGCTCGAATGTCTGTACCGGGGCAAGATCGTCGCCATCAAGTCGCTCGGCGGCTTTCATCTGGTCTGCGATGCGCGTAATGCGTCCGCCGTCGCACGCTTGCGCGAACGCAAGGCGCGCGAGGAAAAGCCCTTTGCCGTGCTGCTGGCGAATGTCGCCTCGGCGGCCGGTTTGGCCGACCTGACGGAAGACGAAGCGGCATTGCTGGAATCTCCCGAACGACCGATCGTGCTCTGCCGGAAACACCCGGAAGCCGATCGCATGCTGCCGGGAATCGCTCCCGGCCTCGCCTGGCTGGGGCTGATGCTGCCGGCCACCCCGCTGCAATTGCTGCTGTTCCATGAGGCTGCGGCAAGACCACCAGGAACCGCCTGGCTCACACGGACACAGCCGCTTGCGCTGGTATGCACTTCCGCCAACCCGGGCGGGGAACCACTGGTGACGGACAACGACGAAGCCATCGAACGTTTGTCCGGCATCGCCGACGCCATCCTCTTGCACGACCGCGGCATCGCCGTGCGCTGCGATGACTCGGTGTTGCGCATTACAGCGGGTACCCAGCGCTTCATCCGGCGCGCTCGCGGCTTCACGCCTCGTGCCATCCGCATGAAGCGTAGCGGCGCTTGCGTGCTGGCTACCGGCGGCTGGTTCAAGAATACCGTTTGCATCACGCGCGGCGACGAAGCTTTCGTCTCGCAGCATATCGGTGCGCTCGACAATGCATCCACCTGCACTTTTTTTGAGGAAAGCATCGCACACCTGCTCGACATCCTTGACGTTGCGCCGGAATGCGTTGCGCACGACCTGCATCCGGATTTTCACAGCAGCCGCTTCGCCGCAGAATTCGCACAGCGCCGAGGGTTGCCCTGCATCCCGGTGCAACATCACCATGCCCACATCGCCGCGGTCCTGGCCGAACATCGTGTCGAAGAACCGGTGTTGGGGCTGGCGCTGGACGGAGTCGGGCTTGGCACGGACGGCGGCATCTGGGGCGGCGAACTGCTGCGCGTCGACGGTGCGCAGTGCCAGCGTCTCGGCCATTTGCAGGCACTGCCCTTGCCGGGCGGCGATCGTGCCGCACGCGAGCCCTGGCGCATGGCTGCCGCGGCCCTGCACCTGCTTGGTCGCACAGAAGAAATTCCTGCGCGCTTTCCCGATCAACGGGGAGCCGCCACAGTGAAACAGATGCTGGAACGCGGCATCAACACGCTACCCACATCCAGCATGGGGCGTGCCTTCGATGCCGCAGCAGGCCTGCTCAATATCCACTCGGTCAACAGCTTCGAGGGACAGGCGGCGATGTTGCTGGAAGGATGGGCCGAGATCCATGGCGAAGTTTCGCCGCTACAGGATGGCTACCGGATTGATGCCAACAATGTCCTCGACCTGCGCCCATTGCATGAAGCTTTGGCCAATTGCCGGGACTCCGCCCATGGCGCCGCGCTGTTTCATGCCACACTTACGGCGGCTCTGGCCGACTGGGCAGAGCAGGCCGCCCGGCGCGAAGGACTCCTGACGGTGGCCTGCGGCGGCGGCTGCTTCCTCAACCACCTGCTTGCGCTTAAACTGACGACACTGCTGCGTAGCCGCGGCCTGCGCGTCCTGCTGGCGCAGCAACTACCGCCCAACGATGGTGGACTGAGCCTGGGGCAAGCCTGGGTTGCGCGCCTGACAATTGGAAACTGAGGCAAACTGAGGGCAACTGAGGAGAACTGAAAATGTGCCTGGCGATACCTGCCCGCGTCATCGAAAAGAAGGAAAACGATCAGGCGGTCGTCGAACTTGGCGGCGTCAAGAAGGAAATTTCTCTGGCTCTGGTGGACGACGTCGAGGTCGGCGACTACGTCATCGTCCATGTCGGCTTCGCGCTGACCCGCCTCGATCCGGAGGAAGCGGCGAAAACCCTGGCCCTGTTTGCCGAGATGGGGGAACTGGTCGCGGCTTCTGACGCCGCCGCCGCATGAAATTCATCGATGAATTCCGCGATGGACACCTGGCTGAGGGATTGGCCGGTGCCATCGCGAACAGTGTCGATCCGGCACGCAGATATCATTTGATGGAATTTTGCGGCGGCCATACCCATGCCATTTCGCGCTATGGGCTGACCGACTTTCTGCCATCCAATGTGCGCATGGTGCATGGCCCCGGCTGCCCCGTCTGCGTCCTGCCCATCGGCCGCATCGACCTGGCCATCCAACTCGCCATGGAACGCGGCGTGATTCTCTGCAGCTACGGCGACACCCTGCGCGTGCCGGCTTCCGGTGGTCTGTCCCTGCTCAAGGCCAAGGCCGGGGTGGGCACGCGCAGCGGCGACATCCGTATGGTCTATTCCGGCGCCGACGCACTCAAGGCGGCGCGCGAGAATCCAAACCGGGAAGTGGTTTTTTTTGCCATCGGCTTCGAGACCACGACGCCGCCCACGGCCTTGCTGATCCGCCAGGCCCATGCGGAAGGTCTGAAAAATTTCACTGTGCTCTGCAACCACGTACTGACCCCGGCCGCGATCACCCATATCCTCGAATCACCGGAAGTGCGCCAGTACGGCACGGTGCCGCTGGATGGCTTCATCGGCCCGGCGCACGTCAGCACCATCATCGGCAGCCGGCCCTACGAGCAATTCGCCGAGCAATACCGCAAGCCGGTGGTGATCGCCGGCTTTGAGCCGCTCGACGTAATGCAGGCGATCCTGATGCTGGTGCGCCAGCTCAACGACGGCCGGACTGAAGTTGAAAATGAATTTACGCGTGCCGTCACCCGTGACGGCAATCTCAAGGCGCAGGCTCTGATGGCGGAAATCTTTGAAATGCGCGACAGCTTCGAATGGCGCGGCCTGGGCGAGGTGCCGTATTCCGCGCTGAAAATCCGCGCCGCCTATGCCGACTTCGATGCCGAGCAACGCTATGGCCTGCACTACGTGCCGGTGCCGGACAACAAGGCTTGCGAATGCGGCGCCATTTTGCGCGGCGTGAAAAAGCCGCAGGACTGCAAGATTTTCGGCACGGTGTGCACGCCGGAAAATCCCATGGGCTCCTGCATGGTTTCCAGCGAAGGCGCATGCGCCGCACATTACACCTATGGCCGCTTCAAGGACGCCCTACCCGCATGAACGCTAAGAAGGCCTACGTCCGGCCGCTCGACATCCGCAACGGCCGGGTGGACATGAGCCACGGCAGCGGCGGCAGGGCCATGGCGCAACTGGTCGAGGAACTGTTCCTCACGGCTTTCGACAACGAGTTCCTGCGCCAGGGCGATGACGGCGCCTCCCTGCCCCCCCTGCCGGCAGAGGCCGGACGCCTGGTCGTCGCCACCGATGCGCATGTCGTGTCACCGCTGTTCTTTCCTGGTGGTGACATCGGTTGCCTGGCCGTGCATGGCACCATCAACGATGTGGCGGTGATGGGTGCGCGGCCGCTTTACCTGGCAGCCAGCTTCATACTCGAGGAAGGCTTTCCG
>Ga0172380_10008944_pt1 | contig 10776 bp, 10 predicted proteins | sample Leawe162metaG_FD_119747 | JGI IMG/M metagenome (GOLD analysis project Ga0172380, IMG submission 119747) | Leachate microbial communities from a municipal landfill in Southern Ontario, Canada - Leachate well 162 metaG | ecosystem: Engineered > Solid waste > Landfill > Unclassified | place...
CGCAGTATGGTCTCCGCGTACTCAATGCGACCGTGCGCTCTATTCCCAAGAGATGGTCAAGGTAATGTCAGCCTATCCGAATGTCGTTTTACTTCCGGGAACTGCTGTTGATCTTACAGTCGTTGATGGCAAGGTCACTGGGGTGGTTCTTGATGATGGCACGCGGTTAACTGCAGACGCTGTAGTCCTTACATGTGGTACCTTCTTAAACGGCTTACTTCACTTCGGTGAAGAACATCACACCGGCGGTCGATTCAACGAACCTGCGGTCACGGGCCTGACAGAAGCACTGGTTCGTCTCGGCTTCCAGTCGGGAAGACTAAAGACAGGTACGCCTCCGCGCCTTATTGGCTCTACGATTGACTTCAGCCGTACAGAGCGTCAGGATAGCGACGATGACCCCATATTCTTTTCGCGCTCTACGACCGGTTATCATCAACCGCAACTGCCATGCTGGATAACACAAACCAATGAAGAGTCTCATAACGAGATACGCAAAGGGTTAGATCGCTCACCTTTATATACGGGAATGATTCAGAGTACCGGACCACGTTACTGCCCGTCTATTGAAACGAAGATCTTCCGTTTTGCCGATAAAGGTAGCCATACCCTGTTCCTCGAACCAGAGGGGCTTGACTGCAAGGAATACTATCCAAACGGCTTCTCTACATCTTTGCCATTGGATATTCAGATATCAGCCCTGCATAAAGTGCCCGGCTTGGAACATGTGGAGCTGAGCCGCTCCGGATACGCTATAGAGTATGACTACTTCCAGCCATACCAGTTACATCGCACACTGGAGACCAAGCTGGTTAGTCACCTTTATTTCGCCGGGCAGATTAACGGGACATCCGGTTACGAAGAAGCCGCCGCACAGGGTTTGGTTGCCGGTGCCAATGCCGCCATGCAAGTACTCGGCAAAGATAACAGGCTTAAATTGGAGCGCGATCAAGCCTATATCGGGGTCATGATTGATGACTTGATCACATCGGGGACAGAAGAGCCATATCGTATGTTCACCTCCCGTGCCGAGTTCAGGTTAAAACTGCGTTTGGATAATGCATATGCTCGGCTAACAGAAATAGCCTTCTCTCTGGGACTGGTTGGCTCATCGTTCGTGCAGAGTATCATCATCGAGGAGGCGCGCCTACAGGAGATTATTGCAATACTCAAGACATTAAACATCCCCGGCGATGATGGTGTCGGCGTATCCGCGTATAATATGCTGAAGCGTCCTGATGTCCAACTCAAGGACTTAGTCCCGCTGAATGGGGCATTGGTGCTAACCATACCGGAATTAGCCAAATTGAGCGGTGAATTCATCCGGCGTATTGAGTCGGAAATCAAGTATGAGGGGTATATTAAGCGTGAGAGCCATCGTGCCGCCGACCTTACCAAGAATCGTAGCCGCATGATCCCGCAATCCTTTGACTATAATATTGTCGCGGGGTTATCCTCCGAAGCACGAGAAAAGCTGTCCCGCTTCCGCCCGGACAGCATCGGCGAAGCTCTGAACCTTGCCGGTATCACGCCCTCGGACATTGCAGTCTTACTTGTATATATGAAGCGGTACGAACACTCACCCGCTCCAATTATTGGGGGTTAAAGTTAGTCACATGTTACTCACATCCATTGTGAATATGTTGTTAATAACTTTTCCACCATTCTGTCTATCTCATTATATAATAACGGTTTAGGAGATTTGTTGACAACTCCGCAAAATGTTAATAACTTGCTAACGTCTTATGCCAGAAAGGTTTTAAGCGTCAATAACGACTTGAATCTTGTCTCGCGTCAGAACGCTCTGCATATCATTGATAGCCTGATTTTTGAATCCCTGCCACTGCTCGATTGGGAAGAGTGCCATCTGCAATCACCCATCCTGGATATTGGTACCGGAGGGGGTATTCCCGGCATTCCGCTTGCTATCAAAGCACCGGACAAGCAGTTTATACTGATGGATTCAAAGCGCGCCAAGACACTTTTTATCACTCACTGTGCCACCACATTAGGACTGCAAAACGTTTCCGTGATGCACGCCAAAGCTGAAAGCATGTTGATAGGTTCGGACTATCAGGCAAAGTACGGCACGATAGTATCACGTGCGGTTACAACGTTCAATAATCTGTTGCTCTGGAGTAGTTTCCTATTGAAAGACGGCGGGGAATTGATCTTGTGGAAAGGTTCGCGTTCTGTGGAAGAAAAGTATTTCTTAGACCGCGACATTTGGACTGAACCGCTGTTCAAGCCGATTGGCGAAGGCTTGGTGATGGTTAGATTCGAACGCCTGCCCCGATAACTACCCGGCAGGGCACTTACTGTAGTGACGCAGACAGCCAACCTGACACGGTTGGCTGTGTGTGGACTGATTATTTGGCGGGAATGCCGCTCAAGATTTGGTGTAATATCTCTTCATAGGTATGCTCTTTGTCCACTCCTTCAACAGTTCGGACTTTGTACCCATAGGGATAGTGCCCAACCGTCGGTATCCCCAATCGCACCCCTGCTCGGAGCCCTGCAGTATCCGCACCACTCTGTCCCCCGCTCCTGATTTGCAATACCGGATAACCCCTCTGTCCCAATAGCTCCGCTATCCGCTTTAACACCTCATACACTTGCTTGTCCATACACTGTTGATCCACCCCACTGTTGACCGTTTCATAGACTCCGTTACCGGCGATATTAAGCATAACACCGTCCTGCAAAGGGGTTTGATAGGTTTGGTAGAGCACTTCTGCTATTTCATCCCCGCGTCGCTTCAAGTGGCTTTTAAGGGGTTTGGCGGTGATCTCTACCATGATGATGCCCTTCTTCAGCTCATCACAGGTTCGCGCAGTCGCCTGCATTCCCGCCGTATTGGGGTTGGTCACAAAGCCCAAAGTACAATCCGACAGCATAATGTTCCGTTGGGTACGGACAATATACAGCGGGCTCCGGTTTTGTTCGATTGTCAGCAGGGGATGTTGGGTGATCTTCTTCAATGGGGGTTGTGGCTCTTCTTCTTGACCGGACTAATAATGAAAAAGGCGGCATCGCTTTGAACAATGCCGCCTTGAGCGAGAGACGGGGCTCGGACCCGCGACCTTTACGTTGGCAACGTAATACTCTACCACTGAGTTACTCTCGCTTATCTGTTTCTTCTTTCTTGGGGGGTACTATCTTACCGCTCTTCTCTTCCGCCTCGTCATAGACAGATTGATAGTAACGATCGAGTACCGCATCCCTTCTCTTTCTTGCATCCCTGGCACTCTTCTTGCCGACATAATACAGCCGTGTCATTAAAAGAGCAAATACCAATACAATAACGCCGGTAACTACCATCAATTCCCCCTCTTTTGCGGATTCGCCCCCGCAATAGGCTTGTGGAGCATAGCGGGATCGAACCGCTGACCTCTTGAATGCCATTCAAGCGCTCTACCAGACTGAGCTAATGCCCCGACTTTGCTCAGCCGAGATTGGCTAAACCGTACGCCAAGATGGGCTCGATGATCTAAGTCCATCTCTAACATATTAATATAAATTCCTTAACAACCGTTGTCAAGTATGATAATCCCCTATTGCCTCTGAATGGAATTTTCTTTTTCGTTTTTGCCCTTTCTCCGCGGTGCATTAGCAGAGCAGTGCCCCTTTACAGCCGTTCAGCGGTGCAGGTTCACCTCATAACCCCGATGGTCGGAGTTTTTAAAGAAGATTGTTCGAGCCGCCCCGGTTCCGTCAAAGCCCCGATGTAAGATGTAGTCTATACGAAATAGCGGTAAGTTACTTTCCCAGGTGCCACCAAGCCCAACGCCTGCGTCAATCCAGCTATCACGGAACCCAGATCTTAGGGGAGCGATGGATTTGTCAGTCGGGGTGGCGTTAAAGTCACCACAGATGATAACCCTCCCCTCGTACTGAATCAGCTCATCTGCAATTATTTCCGCTTGTTCCCGTCGCAACCGCCAACACTCCGCGTTGATATTCCGCAAACGCTTAACCCTTACCGGCTCTAAGTGCATAGCGGCAATGGTGGTCTGAATCCCCTTGGGAGCTGTCTGGGCAATCATCACATTGATATGATCATACTTTAAGGAAGGAACAGACAGTGAGTCCAAGGGTGTAATTGCGGAGCGGCTCATAATCAGGCTCCCCACATCCGCAGACGCATTAATGGGCAGATACCAGCAATGCCAGCCTGCTTCTCCACACCAAGCAATGATCCTATCCACGTGAACCGCTGATACTTCATTAACCACTGCCAGATCAGCGGTGGTTTTGTTCCAGTACTCAATCCATCTTGATGGGTCCAATTGTTGACAGTTAAAGGTAACAACACGGAGATAGTTCTGCCCGCCGCCACGAGGATTTGAATCATAAACCGGTATGTACAGCAGATGCTCTATCAGTACTATTACTACTATCACAGCCAAGCCCAGGGCCCTTAGCCTCCGTTTGTGGCTAAGGTGATGGAGTATGCCCAAGAGGAGTATTGCTGGAACAACCAGTCGCACAATTTGGTTTCCGACGATCCAGCCAACGGGTGACATCAACCCTACGGGTAACCAGTTGGCAATGATGACCAATGTGGCGGAAGTCCATACAATCCATAAGAGAAATCCTGCAATGTGCGACATCATTCCCCTTTGCCTTGCGGCATTGCTCTCATCCGGGGGGCCAATCAAACGATCTGCCGGCTAACAGATGGTAATGGACGTGCATAACTTCTTGCCCCGCATCCTTCCCGCAACTACTGATCAGCCGGAACCCACTCCGTGCAAACCCCCGCTCCATAGCGATTGTCTTCACTGCCTCGTTGATCTGCCCTGCTTGTGCGGGCGGCAGTTCGAGGAGTGTCTCGTAGTGATGGCGCGGAATGACCAGAATGTGGTGCGGAGCCTGCGGGTGTATATCGCAAAATGCAACGACATTCTCGTCTTGATATACTATCTCTGCCGGTATATCTCCGGCAATAATTTTACAGAATATACAATTTGCCATAGTATCCTTAAAGTGGTATTCCCACTTGATGTTGTACTAACTATAGCAAACCCGGTCCATTACTGTGAGACCGGGTTTGCCTAATTCAACAAGAAGTCTCCGGTTGCCCGGTAGACAAGGAGAGACAGTTAAGCCTTCTTCTCTATCTTTCCTTCCGCGCCGCACTTCGGGCAGGCTTTTGGCTTACACCGAACTTCAACGCTATGTCCGCATTCCTTACATACGAATACTGCCATTACACCACGACTCCTTTCGGTTAGACTATTCATCTGTTTTTGCATGCCGTCCGGTAGATGAACCCGGGCGTATCCCTTTCTCAACCAGCTTAGCGTCAGCCCACAGTGCCTCCATCTGATCTAAATCAGCACTGTCCAAACTGCTTCCGCTCGCCGTGAGAGTGGTTTCAATGTATGCAAAGCGTCGCTGGAACTTATCCAACGTTGCCGCTAATGCCGTTTCGGGGCAATGCCCGATATACTTTCCCAATTCCGCCGCAATGAAGATAACATCGCCAAGTTCTTCTTTGGCATTGTCGGAATCGCCGTTCTTGATAGCCCGTTTAAGCTCGGCTATCTCTTCTTCCAATTTCTCAAACACCCCGTCAATGGAACCCCACTCGAACCCGACCCGACCCACCTTTTCTTGGATCTTACGGGCACGAAGCAATGCGGGGTAAGACCGCGGGATACTATCCAACAGTAGCCCGGCGTGGTTTTCCTTCTTCTTAGTACTATTCCAGGAGCCAAGTGCCTCTTCGGGGTTACTCACCACCACATCCCCAAACACATGCGGATGGCGACGGATGAGCTTGTCCGTTAAAGATTGTACGCTCTCACGTAGGGTAAATGTTCCGCTATCTTCGGCAATCTGCCCGTGAAAGACAATTTGCAGTAGCAGATCGCCCAATTCCTCGCGCATGGCGGGGATATCGGCGGTCTCAACAGCGAATATGTACTCGTGAGTCTCCTCGAGCAGGTTCTTCAGCAACGACTCATGCGTTTGAGCCGCATCCCAAGGGCATCCCCCCGGCGACCGCAACCGCCTCATAATCCGCACCAAAGTCCCAATCTCGTCTAACAACCCCTCCGGCAGGGATATGTCATTGACATAATCAGCGGGAGAAGGCATACATCCGACTGTTTAGGTTGTGCCTCTTATGTAATATAGGCATATTATCGGACAAATGCAAATCCATCGCTAACATCAAATATCCAAGTTCCGTACGTACCGGGCGTTCTCCTGAATGAAGTCGCGACGGGGCTCTACTTTGTCACCCATTAAGGTGCTAAACAGTTTCTCAGCTTGTGCGGCATCCTCAATGGTGACTTTGAGAACCGTACGCCGTTCGGGATCCATGGTTGTGCTCCAGAGCTGTTCGGGGTTCATTTCGCCGAGACCTTTGTAGCGTTGCATACCGTAACCTTTGCCGCCAAGCCTTTCAACTATTCTGTCACGAGCCTCGTCGTTATAGGCGTAATGCTCCTCTTTCCCCTTCCAGATTCTGTAAAGAGGTGGCTGGGCAATGTAGATATGGCCGGCAAGGATCAGGTCTTTCATATAACGATAGAAGAAGGTGAGCAACAGGGTACGGATATGCGCACCGTCCACGTCGGCATCGGTCATAATGATGACCTTGCTATAACGCAGTTTGCTCAGATCCGCTTCGCCGTTCTCCCCTTCGTCATCGCCCTTTAAGCCCATACCGATAGCGGCAAACATGGTGCGGATTTCCACGTTGGACAGCACTTTGTCCAGCCGTGCCTTTTCAACGTTCAGCACCTTACCGCGGAGGGGAAGGATCGCCTGAAACCTGCGGTCGCGCCCTTCTTTGGCGGTACCACCGGCGGAGTTACCTTCCACCAGATACAGCTCACAATGTTCCGGATCGTTGATGGAGCAATCCGCCAGCTTACCCGGTAGCTCGCCCGATTCCAGCACACCTTTGCGTCGGGTCAGGTCGCGTGCTTTACGTGCCGCTTCCCTTGCCCGTGCCGCTTGGACTGCCTTATCAAGGATCTTCTTGATAACCATCGGGTTTTCTTCGAAGTAGGTCGCCAATGCTTCGCCGAAGACCGTTTCAACGATCCCTTTGACTTCGCTATTGCCCAACTTCGTCTTGGTCTGCCCTTCGAACTGCGGCTCGCCAACCATCACGGAAAGAACTGCTGTTAGTCCTTCCCGGCAGTCGTCACCGGAGAGGACAAACTTCTCGTTCTTAAAGATTTTGTTCCGGACGGCATAGTTGTTCATCGTACGGGTTAGCGCGCTCTTGAACCCGGCAAGGTGTGAACCGCCTTCCACCGTATTGATGTTATTCACATAAGTACAGATGTTTTCGGCGTAGGAATCGTTCCATTGCAGTGCCACTTCAACCGGCACGCCTTGTCCTTCGCCGTGAATGTGAATCGGTTCTGAAATAACAGGATCGTTGCCGCTATCAAGATACTTGACAAATTCACTTAGCCCGCCACTGGAGTGGAATACTTCTTCCCGTTCCTCGCCTTCGCGTTTGTCACGGCAGATGATTGTCAAACCGGCGTTCAAGAAGGAGAGCTCACGTAACCGCTGAGTGATCAATGGGTACTTCCACTCGACTAACTGGAAAACCTCGTCATCAGGGAGGAATGTTGTCCGTGTTCCTGTGAAATCCGCGTCACCGACCACTTCAACCGGTCCCTTGGGTATGCCGCGTTCATAGGTTTGGGCGTAAAGTTTCCCTTCCCTACCGACTTCAACCAAGCACCATACGGAGAGGGCGTTCACAACCGAGACACCGACACCGTGAAGACCACCGGATACTTTGTATGTGTTGCGGTCAAACTTGCCACCGGCATGGAGGACGGTCATCACCACTTCAAGAGCTGATTTGCCTTCCTCTTCATGCATATCAACCGGGATACCACGCCCGTTATCTTGGACGGTTAAAGAGCTGTCGGGATTAACAGTTACGAGAATTTCATTGCAGTAGCCCGCCATTGCTTCATCTATGGAGTTATCAACAACTTCGTAAATGAGATGGTGGAGACCCCGGGCACTGATATCACCGATATACATTGCAGGACGTTTGCGAACCGCCTCCAGGCCCTTTAAGACCTGAATGTCTTCTGCAGTGTAACCGTTACCGTTATGTTTTATATTATTATTCTGTTCGCTACTTGTATTGTTACTACTCATCTACTTTTTAGACCCTTGTTCTATGGACTCTTTCAGGTCAAACCTGATACTGGAGACAGCAACTGCTCCCAATTTTTCGTTGATTTTTTCAATGATCCTGAGCGTGAGGTATGTCAACTCGTGCCTCCAAGAAGGATCGCTAACGGCGACGACCAGTTGATGGTTTTTAATGCTGAGCGGCTGTGCCACATCGGCTATTGCAGACCCTACAACTTCGTCCCATACTTCGAAAACGCGTAATCCTTCCAAATCTTGCTCTAAACCAAGATATGAAACCATATCCTTAAGAGCAGTCTGAACCGAGATCATCTTCGCACTTCTGGGAATCTTATCTTCCCACTTTTTCCGTTTTGGAGGAGTGGAAGGGGGATCCCCATCATCACGATGCTTGTACATTGAGCTTACGGTTATCTAAGACGAATCGGCATTAACAACATGATGAAGTCTTCGCCGTCTCTTTGTGATGTCGGCTTGATGATTGCGCCATCATTGGAAGTCGCAAGCTCAAAGATTACCTCTTCCGTATCAATCTGTCGCAGTATATCCATCAGATAAGTGGCATTGTAAGCGATCAGAAGCGGGTCTCCTGTATATTCACAAGAGATGGTTTCCTCGCCCCGTGCGCCGCTTTCCGGGTCATCTGCGGTGATTTCTACAGTGGCGTTATCAACCTTGAACTTAATCTGCCTTGAAAGCTGGGAAGCAAAGATAGAAACCCTCTTTACCGCTGATATCAGTTCATCAATACCTGCCAGCAGTTTGCCCGGATTGGAAGTGGGTATAACCCCTTCGTATTTGGGGTAGTTTCCATCAATAAGCCGTGTGATCAATGTCTGAGTGGCTGTTTTGAAGGAAGCACGTGACTGCGCAATACCGATAACCGGTTGATCGTCATCAGAGAGGTTCTTCATCAGTAAGTTCAGAGCCTTCATCGGAACAGTAACATCGCGCGGTTCGCCTTGATAGTTAATATCATGGCGTACAATGCGGGCAAGACGATGGCCATCAGTTGCAACCACGCGGAGTTCGTCGGGACGTAATTGAATCAATAAGCCGGTAAGGATAGGACGCATTTCGTCATGCGATACCGCAAAGATGGTTTTTGTAATGACACGCCGGAGAACATCGGCAGTAAGATCAAAAGAAAACTGCGGATCAACCTTAGGTATGTCCGGGTAATCACTTATGTTACCAGCCGGGATGGTATAGTTACCTATACCGGTACCGCTTAGAACGACATTCCCATCTTGGACATTCATTTCAAGGGGAACGTCCGGCAACTCGCGAATGATCTCTTGGAATCTTTTCGCATTGACAAGCACTCCACCTTCGCCCTCAACTTCTATCACTTCTACTTCAGCGGTAATAGTAAGATCGAGGTCGGTACCGGTCATCTTCAAGGATGAACCATCCAGCATAAGATGAAGATTACTCAATGATGGGATAGGAGCCTTATTTGATACGGCTCCCATCACCTTCTGAAGCCCTTTAGCCATAGAGCTCTGTGTGAATGTGAACTTCATTGGTTTCCTGCTCTCCTTCTGTTATTATTAATTATTTATTAATCTTTGTACTTTGTAGTAGTCTTGTTGAAAGTGTTGATAACTTCTTTTCGGTCTGTATCAACTCTTTATAGGTAGAAGAGTTAGCTCTTCGGGACTGCGCTTTGTGCCTTTTTTTGTTTGTTAGTAACCGGAGGTTTTATGAGGGTTATGAGTCAGATCAAGATGGTGGTGGTTGAAAACCCTGTGTTACTGACAGTTATTAACAAACTGATATGGGTTGTTGATAACTCTGTTGATATCGTTTTAGGCGATATCTCATCGGCAGATAGTGATCATAGGGTTCAAATAGTGATTCCTAACCCCTTGATTCAGCTAACGTAAAAAGATACAACATAGGGAGCTGAATATCAACTCTTTATTCAACCCTTTGCTCTTCTGGTTAACTGTGAGCGAAAAATATGCTCCTTGCTCTTTGCTTTGCCCTCTCCATTATGTATAGATACGCCAAAAAACAAAGAGACACGATCATATTTTCGTGTCTCTTCGCTAAAGATGTAACTGATTTTCAGGGTCTACTTTTAGATGACTGACAGCTTTATTTTCTTTGTTAAGCGGTCAACTGTCTCTTCGAGTGCGCTACTGATTTCCAACTCTTTGATGATACACTTTTTGGCGTGGATGACTGTCGCATGGTCTCTTCCACCAAAATGCAAGCCTATCGCTTCTAAAGTCAGGTTAGTCATGATTGTTGTGAGGTACATTGCCATCTGACGGGCAAATGCTATCTCACTTTTTCGGGTTTTAGACCGGAGGAGGTCGCAAGAAATGCCATACTCCTCAGATACTGCCTCTTGGATTTTTTCTACTGATATGAACTGGATTGGACGGGTTAAAAAGTTACGAAGACTCTCGCGTGCCATTTCAATGGTAATCTTGCTTCCTAAAAGCGATGCTTGAGCCGTTATATGTGTAACAGCCCCTTCAACCGAACGGATATTATCCGTAACATGTTCGGCAATGAATAAGGCAACGTCTGGTGGAATCACTTGCTGGCGGATTTCTGCCATATGCACGATGATCGCCAAACGGGTCTCAATATCCGGTTTTTTAAGTTCGCCGA
>Ga0172380_10008945_pt1 | contig 10775 bp, 8 predicted proteins | sample Leawe162metaG_FD_119747 | JGI IMG/M metagenome (GOLD analysis project Ga0172380, IMG submission 119747) | Leachate microbial communities from a municipal landfill in Southern Ontario, Canada - Leachate well 162 metaG | ecosystem: Engineered > Solid waste > Landfill > Unclassified | place...
CCTTGACGGGATGGTTGCCTCCCCTGTGCCCGAACTTCAGCTTGTAGGTCTTGGCCCCGAAGACGCGGCCCAGTACCTGATGCCCCATGCAGATGCCCATGATAGGCTTCTTGCCGATGAGAGCAGTCACGGTCTTCTCCAGGTAGGGGCGGTCCGGAGCGCCGGGGCCGGGGGAGAGCAGGATGCCATCCGGCTTCAGTTCTAATATATCCTCGGCCGACGTGGTAGACGGCACAACGGTGCACGCGCAGCCCAGCGCGCTGAGTTGGCGCATGATGCTGTACTTGACGCCGCAGTCCACCACCACCACATGACAAACGGGTACCCCCGCGCAGGCGGGCTCCCACTTATATTTCTTCTTCGTGCCCACAAGGCTCACGAAATCGCTCTTATCATATTTAGGCAGTTTCTTGATCTCCTTGAGCGCCTTCTCCGGCGGCTCCGATGATATCATCCCCTGCATAACGCCCTTCGAGCGCAGACGCCGCGTCAGTGAGCGCGTATCCATCCCGCAGATGCCGGGTATGCCACCGGCCTTCAAATATTCATGCAACGTAGAATAGGTCTGCGAGTGACTGGGGATATCGCACGGCTCGCGCACAACAAAGCCCGCCACCTTGATCCCATCCGACTGAAAATCTTCTTTATTAATGCCGTAGTTGCCAATGAGAGGATAAGTGCAAACGACGATCTGTCCCACGTAAGAAGGATCGGTGAGCATCTCCTGATAGCCCATCATGCTGGTATTGAAAACAACCTCGCCGTGCGCCGCTGCATCGGCGCCGAACGAGGTCCCCTCATAAACCGATCCGTCCTCAAGCACCAGATTAATATTCTCGCTCACACGCACCCCTTTCCATCACAAATATTCGATATCTGTAGGGGCAGGCCCCTGTGCCTGCCCTAACGACAGGCAACCACGGGGGGTTGCCCCTACGCTTTTTTAATAATAATCCCATCACCTTGATAAACGATGCGGCCGCCGCATATGGTGGCCATCACCTTGCCCTTCAGCGTCTCGCCGCCGAGGGGCGTATTCTTGCCCTTCGATACGAACAGCATCGGATCGACAATCCACCCGGCATCCGGGTCGAATATGGTCACATCCGCCAGCGCCCCGACCTTCAGCGTGCCGACATCTCCGCCTGCCAGCTCCCGTATGCGCGGCAGCGTCCGGGCCGGCCCGGTAGAAAGCCTCGCTATCAATGTCGGTAAGTCGATTTCCCCTCGATGCACCAGAGACATCACGGAGCCCAGCGCCGTCTCCAGCCCGCTGATGCCGAACGCGGCCGACGCGAAATCGCCCGACTTGTCGGCCCTTGTATGAGGCGCGTGATCCGTGGCGATGGCATCGATAACGCCCTCCTTCAACGCGGCGACCAGGGCCTGGACATCGCGCTCCTTCCTGAGCGGCGGATTGACCTTAGCATTGTTATCGACTTTCGACCTCTTCGACGGTACCGCGACCCGTTCCTCGGTCAGGGTCAGATGGTGCGGCGTGACCTCGGCCGTCACCGCATACTTGCTGGCCCTGGCGTGGCGGATAAGATAAACCGAGCCGTATGTGCTGACATGCGCTATATGCACATGCGCCCCGGTCATCTCCGATAGAGCCAGATCACGCGCGACAATTATCTCCTCGGCGGTCTCCGGTATCCCCTTCAACCCCAGTTTATCCGCCAGCTCGCCCTCGTTCATAACCCCGCTGGCGCTCAGCTCGGCATCCTCGCAATGCTCGATGATCGTTAGACCACAAGCGACACTAGCTTCGAGGGCGGCGCGCAGCACCTTGTACTCCAGCACCGAGCTGCCATCGTCGCTTAGAGCCACGACGCCGGCATCCGCCATCTCCTTCATATCGACGATATCACGGCCGGCACGCCCCTTCGTTATGCAGCCGATGGGGAGCACGCGGACGACGCCGCTCTTGGCAGCCTTCTCACGAACAATTTCGACCATAGCAGCGCTGTCGATCGGCGGGTTAGTGTTGGGCATGGCGCACACCGTCGTAAATCCCCCCTTAGCCGCGGCGCAGGTGCCCGTAGCGATAGTCTCCTTCTTCGCACCGCCGGGCTCGCGCAGATGGCAGTGCAGATCGATGAAGCCGGGACAGACAACCATCCCCTTGGCATCAATAATCAAATCAACCTTGGCGGATATGGCGGCGATCCCGGTCGACGCGCCGACAATACGGCCGTCGGCGATCAATATGTCGCCTACCGCATCGATCCCGCGGCTGGGATCAATCACGCGCCCGCCGGAAATCAGTATCGACTCAGCCATAACTAACGCTTCTTTGCCTCTTTGAAGGCATACTGGCTTGGAGCGAAACCCTTGGCACGAGCGGCAGCCTCGGACCCGAAGATTATCAGGTTCTCCGGTTTTATCTTCTCCAGCATGAAGCTGTCCGAGCTGTAATATTTCTTATGTTCCGCAGTGCCCTCATGCCACTTCGCGCTGGCGATATAAGGCACCTGGGCTTCATATTCACAATAGACGCATCTTAATATCAGCGGCCGGCCCCTGAGCACCTTGTACTTATGCTGGATATAGCCCTTCTCCGTCTTCTGATTGGTCACGCACCTGTTATTGGGACAGGTGACATCGTAAACCTGCCCCGCAGGGATATCCACAGTCTTCGATACGATATCGGCCTCACCCTTTGCTATCTTGGCGGTCTTGGCGCCGAGGAGGAGAGATATGAGCGCCATCCTTATCGGCACGCCGCTGGCCACCTGTTTGAAATACATGCTGCGCGGGTCTTCGTCAACCTCATAGGCCAACTCATCGATGCGCGGCAGCGGATGCATGACCAGAGCATCCTTGAACTGCTTGGCCTTCAGCAGCTTTTTATTGACAACGGGGTAGTCCGAATCCTTGCCCTCGGCGCCACCCTCAAGCCTCTCTTTCTGCAGCCTGGTGATATAAAGCGCATCGATGCCCTTCTGCATCTCGACCTCAAGGCTGACATCGGGTATGTTCGTGAGCTGATGCGGATTGCTTGGGGTTACGTATATTGCATCCACTTGCGAGATAAGATCCCCCGAGCTTTTCTTTTTGTCATCATATTTCTCGAACACACCGCCATAGTCAGAGGTAAGTTTACGTATTACATGTTCCGGCAACCCGAGGCCGGCGCCGGTGCGAAAGTGGATGTTGGCCCCAAAGCGCGCCAGAGCATATGAAAGTGAATGCACCGTGCGCCCGTACTTCAGGTCACCCCACAGCGCGATCTTGAGCCCCTGCAGACTCTTGCGCTGACTTTTTATGGTATAGAGGTCGATGAGCGTCTGCGACGGATGCTCATGCCCGCCGTCGCCGGCATTGATCACCGGAATACCGGCGTAGTCCGCCACCACCCTGGCCGCCCCCTCCCAGGGATGGCGGATGGCGATGATATCGGCGTAGCTGCCAACGACGCGCGCCATGTCTGCGATGCTCTCGCCCTTGGAAAGCGATGTGTTGCCCAGGTCCATGACGGAGATGACCCTGCCGCCCAGGCGGTGCATCGCGGTCTCAAATGACATTCTTGTTCGCGTGCTGGGCTCAAAGAAGAGGCTGGCCAGTATCTTCCCCTGGCACAGGTGCGACTGCTCGCGGAGCGAGGCCGAATACTCATCTGCCACAGAAAAGACAGCTTCTATCTCCTTATTCGAGAGGTCATCAATGGTGATCAGGCTTCTATTCGCTAAACTCATGGCGAACTCCTTTCGGCAACGTATCGCTGCCTTGCTCTGTTTTACCCTGACCATTTGTTACAAGCAGCACCGCATCGCTCCCGTCGATCTCCTTCAGCCGCACTGTGACCTTGTCATAAGCAGCCGTCGGTATATTCTTGCCCACATAATCAGCACGGATGGGAAGCTCCCTGTGTCCCCGGTCAACGAGTACGACCAGCTGGATGGACTGCGGGCGGCCGAAGTCTATCAGGGCATCCATCGCCGCCCTGATGGTCCGGCCCGTGAACAGCACATCATCGACAAGGATGATGCGTTTCTCCTCAAAATCGGGGGGGATATCCGTATGGCGCAGCGGTGTTATGGACTCGGTGGATGAAAGATCGTCGCGGTGTAAAGTTATATCGAGGGCGCCGACGGCGGCTCCTTTGCGCTCGAACCCCTCTATGCAGGCGGCGATCCGCTTGGCCAGGGGCACGCCGCGCGTGTGTACGCCGATAAATAGAAGGTCTTCGCAGCCGCGGTTGCGCTCTACTATCTCATGTGAGATACGGGTAACGGCGCGGCGGATGTCCTGCTCGTCAAGCAGAACTTTTTCAGGCATAAAAAATCCCCTCGTCCATGGATATGGAAAGGGGATATGTATTCTTGTTTATATAGTTCACTGCGTACTTCCTTTCCAGCCTCACAGGGCTGGTATTAAAGGTTATCGCTAAGGTTTATATATTATAACATTTCTTTCAGGGAACTTTCAACCGCATTTCTGCAAATCGACGGGGACATCGGAATGTTTGCCCTTCCATACGTATATTGGGAATTCGATCTAATAAAATTACGGTTGAATGTTGCGTTCTGATTTTCGTCTTCGGTGTGGCTAAATCTTTTCGATATCAGGAAACTCAGGTGGCGAAGATAATTCCTCAAGAGACACGCCGTTACGATTTCGTAAGCGCCTATGTTCTTCGAAGCGCACGCCGATACTTAGGTAGATGAGTGCTGAACGGGCAAGTGCTAGAAGGTGCAAGGCTTTGGCTTCAAATTGGTGACGAGACACCATCAATGCCAAATCATTTGGTGGGCTGGCTGCGGGCTCATCTAATGTAATTCGCAAATACTTGTGCTCAAGGCAATTTCTAATATCACTTAAGCCACGAGCTTCCGGCTCCGCTACCTCGTCGGTCTCCTTCTCAAAGAAGTCTTTGGCAAGCCAATACAATGCGCAGAATGCCCAATTCTCGTTCTGGTCGAATTCCTTTCTGATTTGTGTTTTGTCGCCATATCGCCAAAGCCCTCGGAATGAAACCTGTTTGTCAGGTATACCTAGCCCCATATAGCCGTTCAGAAAGAAGCCTACTTTGTCAAAAAGAGAATAGGAAATTCTGTAAGCAGCTTTAACCTTTTCGATAGCTAGTGAAAGCGTTGGCCGAGGTTCAGTCAAGATAAGAAGCACATCCTTGTCCGAGAAGTGGAGGACCTTTTTGGTTAAGCCTTCGTAGAGCATCCATCGTGCCGATACGTATTCTTGCTTCATCTGGCCGAAGAAGCTACCAAATGTATAAGGCGCATCATCCGGCACTGTGTGGGCAACCAGACCTAGTGAGTCTGTAGTAACAATGGTATAGCTACCTAAGTCGTTCAATGGATTTAGATATAGACAGTTGGCTAGGCACCAACGGCGATAGTCATGCTCTTCTTTCGTCGATGAGGTGTCTGGATAAGTGAAGGGATCGAGTTTAGCCGCAGCTTCTATATCTATCATAGACTCAATCTTCTTTTTAAGTTCTTCAGTCACTTCTAGGTTGCGTTTATCGCGTGGATGCGTATATATCGCTGTCGATGCAAGGGCTGCTGACGCTTCCTTGTGCGCCATCAATAGGAAAAGGATTCGGTCGTTCTCGTCTTTTAGAGATTTAGCGTATTCGACAAAGATTTGAGCACGGTTGCAAAGTGTCATTCCGAAGTTAGGCAGGATATCGAGAGCGCGGTGCCAGTATTCAATGGCCTCTATAACCCGACCTGAAATTTGCAGACGGTTACCAAGATTGTTGAGAATCTTGCATCGCTCGATATCGGGAATTTGGTTGAACTTTGGATTTGAGACGGCGCGCCGAGCGAAAAAAATCTCGCGTGCCAACGTGGGTTGTTCCCAATGCCATCTTGTGCCGTATCTGTTTCCTGCTATGGCGTTAGCCCTAGCGGCATCAAGGCGGATAGCTAATTCGTCACGAAAGCCTTTATGATCAAGAATCTCATACCAAGACAAGGCACACTCAAGACATTCCTTGCGTCCAAGTTCTATGGATAGTTCAGCTAGTGTATCAGCACGTATGAGAGCATCCTCGTCTTGTCGCCCTTCAATTCCTTCTGCCATGAGACGGTCACAAGCGGCATTCTTGGCCAGACGGGTTCGCTCCATCATTGCAGCGACGAGCTTGATTTCTTCCTTCATTGGAATTTACCTATCACTGCATGAATCCTGGGATGCCAGCATGAGATTGAACAATATGATTGTCCCAACATCTATCGCTTAGGCAGCAATCCGACCACCTTGTCCCAGATGATCCTCTCGATCATGCTCTTGGAAAGAGAACCGTCGACGACCATCCACAGCTTCGGGTCGGCCTTGCACATCTCAAGATAGCCCTGCTTCACGCGCTTGTGGAAGGCGAAATCCTCAAGCTCAAAGCGGTCCTTGTTGCGCTTGCGCGAAAGTGCCTGCTCAACATCCGTATCGAGGAAGATGATTAAGTCCGGCTTCAGGCCGGAGGTGGCGATGTCGTTCACTGTATCGATCATTTTAAGATCAAGTCCGCGGCCGTAGCCCTGATAGGCGATGGTGGAGTGGTAGAAGCGGTCGCAGAGAACAACCTTGCCTTCCTTCAGTGCCGGCCTAATGACATTATTGACCAACTGCGCGCGCGAGGCATTGAACAGCAGGAGCTCGGCTACAGGATCGCTGTCCATCTCCCCCTTGAGCCAGTGCCGCACCTCGCGACCCAGCGGCGTCCCCCCGGGCTCCTGCGTCAGGATCACAGGCACCTTGGAGCTGGTGATATTGCGGAACAGGGCCTTGGCCTGGGTGCTCTTGCCGCACCCCTCGCCGCCTTCAAATGTTATGAATAGCGACAAATCCGACTCCTTCTTAATATGTCATTGCCCGACTTGATCCCCGCTTTCGCGGGGACGCAATCCAGATGTGTGAATAATCTGGTTAAGCCAGATGCTGGCATTTTCCGAACCCCTTGTAGTCCCCCATACGTTGGGGGACTTTTTTAATTTGAGTCTCCTTCCCTCTTACTCCCTTCCCTCAAGGAAGGGAGAACTTACTTCCCTCTCCCTCCGCACGGGAGAGGGTCAGGGTGAGGGCTCATCCGTGATAAATTCTAACATGCCGGTGCGGCTCGCGCCCCGTGCTATGCGACCTCAAATCGAATCTCTCGGCAAGCTGATGCTGCAGCATCCTGATATATGAATTCTGCGGGCTGAGCTCCACTTCCGTCTGCTTGCCCTGCGCAACCCGTGATATGGCGTCCTCCGCCTCTTTAATAGCCGAATTGGAAGGGTCTTCGGTCTGCCTGATATCGAATATATTCATCAGCGACTGTTCCATCTGCGATATCCTGTTGTTCTTGAGAACATAGATCGGGATGCCCAGCGCCTCCGCATCATGCAGTGGTTGCGGCTTCCTGCGATAATAGCTCTTGGAGGTCATCACCAGCGTCGCATCCTTAACATTGTTCGTAATCTCTACATTAAGGTTTAATTTTTCCAGCGTCTGCTCCAGCTTGCCGCGGTTGATGCCGAAGGGATATATCCTTGTGTCAGTGCCTGCGCTGCTTGCGTGCTCTCTCCTGGTCTCCTGTTTAGCTACAGGCGCCGCGGGCTTTGTCTGCTCGCGCCGCACTTCCTCGTTCTCATCCACCCATCGCAGCTCGGGCAGGATGGGACGGCCGCGCAGCATCGAATCCACCACCTCCGCCACATCGGCATGCACGGCAACATGATACCAGTCCTGAATCTCGACGACGATGTCGAAGGTGGGAGGAGCCTTGCGCTCCAGGACGGATTTCCGCGTGCCGCGCCTTCTCGCCTCCTCATCACCCAGGGTCACGCTCTGGATGCCGCCTACGAGATCGGCCAGTGTCGGGTTCATCATCAGGTTTTCCAGCGTATTGCCGTGCGCAGTCGCCACCAGCTGGACGCCTCGCTCAGCTATAGTCCGCGCCGCATGCGCCTCCAGCTCCGTACCTATCTCATCGATGACGATCACCTGCGGCATGTGGTTCTCCACCGCCTCGATCATAACACCGTGCTGAAGGCTGGGTGTGGCCACCTGCATACGACGCGCGCTGCCGATAGCCGGATGCGGGATATCACCGTCGCCGGCAATCTCGTTGGAGGTATCCACAACCACCACGCGTTTCTTCAGATCATCGGCGAGGACGCGGGCCATTTCCCTGAGCATGGTGGTCTTGCCAACGCCCGGCCGGCCCATAAGCAATATGCTCTTGCCCGATTCGATCAGATCATCGATGAGCTTGATCGTGCCGTAAACCGCCCGGCCCACGCGGCAGGTGAGCCCCACAATGTTGCCGTCGCGGTTCCTGATAGCGGAGATACGGTGCAGCGTGCGCGCTATCCCCGCCCGGTTATCGCCGCCGAAGGCGCCGATGCGGCTGACGACATATTCGATATCCTCGGCAGTGACTTCTTTATCGGTAAGCGTAACTTCTTCTTCCGGATAACGTGCCTGCGGAAGCCGGCCCAAATCCATGATCACTTCAAGGAGGTCGCCCCGCTCCCTCCGTTTCTGTATCGGCTGTGCGATATATGGAGGCAACCGATCCAGTAAAGCGTCAAGATCATCTGTAATTCTCTGAAACATCATTCACCTCACGCACGCATGGGAATAAACTGCGGCTCTTCAACTCTGATCACATTCTCTCTAATCATCGCCTCAAACTTTGATACCTGCTCAAACTGCGAATTTTCCAGCATACCGCGCAACTGCCACTGGGCGACAGAGACTATACTGAATATCTGCGCCTTGCCGCCCAGACAATTTAAAGCATGATTGACCAGCCATTCCAGTCCCACGCCCTCTATATGACGGAAGATTATCTCAAAACAGCCAGTTCGCCCGGAGAACGAGATTCGTAAAAAACCCTCCAGCGTGTCCCTCCTGTACGCTAGTAATTCCGTACGATGCTCAAACCACGAGCAGCACCCGGACCTGTCCTGCCACTCTTCAAATGTCAGGCCTTCAGCGCTCCTGACTGCGAGGGGTGCCGATGAATTATACAGGGTGTAAAGGGACACCTCCTCCCCCTTTGACAAGACGCGTATCGCATACTGTTCCGGCGCCGGCACAGACCTGGGCACAGACCTGTTTCCGTATTTATAGATATAGTAAGTATTATAAGAAGTGAACCCGGCACGCCTGGCCACATCGATCACGGTACTGTTGACGGAAAGGTTGATAAACAGCTTACGCACACCACGCCTGGCAGCGGAAGCGCCCACGTATTCCAAAAGGGCATAGCAATGCTTCTCGTCGCTTGCCTGCAGATAGTCCACATACCATATTTTAGATTCTTTATTGCTTTTTACAGAGATAAGGCTGTTGATCCGGCCATCTTCATCGGTGACCCAGGTGCGCCGCCTCCCCTTCAAGGGAAGCCAGTGTTCCAGGAAGACCTCCGGCGAGAAGAAGTTGCCCCTGCCCGGCACCTCACGGGAGATGGCCTCGTTATGACGCTCAAGCGGAGACGAGAAAAAGAACGACAACACATCCGTGCGATATATTGCTCGTATCATCTCTTCACGCTATTACGAACTATATCCAGAAAGTAAGCATGCAATCGGAGGTCAGCGGTAAGCTCGGGATGAAAGGATAAAGCCAATATATTGCCTTGCCTTGCAGCCACCGCGGTCCCATCGGACAAACGCGCCAGCACCTCGACCCCGGCCCCGACATGCTCGATAAACGGCGCCCGGATGAAAACTCCGTGATATGGTTTCCTTCCGATGACAGGGATTGATAGATCAGTTTCAAAGCTGTCTATCTGCCTGCCGAAGCCATTGCGATGAACCTTGATATCCATCACATCGAGCGTTGGGGCACCTATATCAGCTATCTTGTGAGAGAGGACGATCATTCCAGCGCATGTGCCCATCACGGGGAATCCACTTCGTATAAGTTTTCGCAGCGGAGCGGTTAACCCATAATCCCTCATCAGCCTCGCCATAGTGGTACTCTCCCCACCCGGTATAACCAGCCCATTGAGCCCATCGAATTCTTCCGGCAGACGCACCTCAGAGGCCTCAACCTTCAAGCAATTAAAACAGGCCAGATGCTCTTCAAAAGCGCCCTGCAAAGCCAGCACCCCGATCTTGATTACACTACCTTTTGGCAAAGGGCCCACCTCGAACACCAATATCTACTGAGATATTTACCAGCCCCTTGTGGCCAATAGGCTGTCCTCAGCTATTTTGCTTATTTCCAAGCCAGGCATAGCTTCTCCCAGACCTTTAGATACCTCAGCGATTATCTTTGGATCTCGGAAGTGGGTGGTAGCTTTCACTATGGCTTTAGCCCTTGCCTCGGGGTTACTCGACTTGAAGATTCCTGAGCCGACAAACACGCCCTCCGCCCCCAGCTGCATCATCAAAGCCGCATCCGCCGGTGTTGCTATTCCCCCGGCAGCGAAATTTACAACAGGCAGCTTCCCTGTTTTCTTAACCTCTATCACAAGCTCCAGCGGCACTCTCATGGACTCCGCTTCCGCATCGAGTTCATCCTTAGTCATACCCTTCAAGCTGAGAATGCCGTCCATAACCGCCCGCATATGCCGAACCGCCTCCACGATGTTCCCCGTGCCGGCCTCGCCCTTGGTCCTGATCATGGCCGCGCCCTCGTTGATCCTGCGCAGCGCCTCGCCCAGGTCGCGGCAGCCGCACACGAAAGGAACCTTGAAATCATGCTTCCAGACATGGCGGCTCTCGTCCGCAGGCGTAAGCACTTCCGATTCATCTATGTAATCAACGCCAAGCGCCTCCAGCACCTGCGCCTCCACGAAATGCCCTATGCGGCACTTA
>Ga0172380_10008946_pt1 | contig 10774 bp, 7 predicted proteins | sample Leawe162metaG_FD_119747 | JGI IMG/M metagenome (GOLD analysis project Ga0172380, IMG submission 119747) | Leachate microbial communities from a municipal landfill in Southern Ontario, Canada - Leachate well 162 metaG | ecosystem: Engineered > Solid waste > Landfill > Unclassified | place...
ATTGTATCCCCTTTTTTCAAGTGTTCCGGTTTTATAATCTTCATGAAAATCTACCATTTAGTCTTTTGGAAAATATAAAAAGTTTTGATAAAAGAAAATAGATGATTTTAAGGTTTTTAAGAAAAAAAAGGGTGCCTCTCTTATGGCACCCTTCAAGATTGGAAGGAGAGAAGAGACTTTTTATTTCAACAATGTCATTTTCTTTGTTATTATCTGTGAACCGGTTTCAAGACGGTAGATATACATACCACTTGATAAATTACTGGCATTCCAATTTATTGTATAATTTCCACTTTCTTTATATGAATTAATCAAATTTGCAACTTCTTGACCTAAAATATTGTAAACTGATAATTTTACCATACTTGCTTGTGGTAAAGAGAATTTTATAGAAGTCGATGGATTGAAAGGATTAGGATAATTTTGAGACAATTCAAATGTAGAAGGAATTTCATTTTCAAATTCTTCTTTTACTGATGTAGGAATCTCGAACTTAAATGAGCTCCAGCCATCTGTCCAATCTTCTCTTCCAAATGCTCCAATGAATGTGGAAGTAGCGTCAAAGAAACCATCATTTGGAGGTGTGGCCCCACCGGTGAAAGCCGGAGACATTGGAGGAATCGGCATTGCATTTGGGTTATCTAAATTGAATGGATCTGCAAGGTACAATTCTGCTGTTGTGGTTAATAATTTACCATTATTTGCTCCAAACCATGCAGCCATACCACTTTCAAATTCAGCATCAGTCGAAGATAATTGTTTTGTAACTGAACCTGCTATGATACTATTATTAAAATAACTAACATTTGTTTTTGCATCAGCTACTGTATTTGTTCCATCAATATATAAACCTGTAGGCCAGCCTAATATTATAGTGTTACCTACCTTATTCTGTGATGAACGTCTTAAATGCATTCCTCTTCTATATAGAGAATTAATTGGTGTTGACGAATCTTTTGCTGGTCCAACTAATGTAACATTCCACCATGTTGGACTGGTTCTTGGCTCATTTACTGAACCTGAACCGTCATTATCTGATTCAAAACCATTTGATTGCGATACATCTGATATTTGAGGATCTCTTACACCAAGTAAAAACTGTAATTTACCGCTATAACCGAAATCTGTATCAAAATCATCATCCCATCCTCTATATGCAATAAGATGTTTTGCATTTACCGTTCCACCAAACCATTCAAATGAATCATCACCTGAATATGATACTTGGATGTGATCGATAATTGTTCCTCTTCCTACACCACCAAAAGTTAAACCGTTGATCTCGTTATTGGGTGAAAATGCTATACCTGGATATTCAATGCGCACATATTTCATTACTCCACTATTATCATTAGGGTCAGTTCCACCATAATAATCGCCGGGACCTTCTATCTTAGCTGTACCGCCAGGAACGTTTATTGGCGCCTTTCCGAGAAGTATTATTCCACCCCAATCCCCATAATTTGGTGATTGTGTTGAACCCGCTTTGGTAAATTGACTTGTAAATACTATCGGATTATCTTTTGCACCTTCTGCATAAATTTTTCCACCGGGTAACACGATTAATGAACCTTGTGAATTATAATCACCATATATTTTTGTGCCGGCAGGTATAGTTAAACTACCACCTTCTGCAACTCTTACAAATCCAACTAATGTATAATCTGTACCAGCTTGTAAAGTAACATTTGTTGTAATATCGCCAGCAATTACATCAGTTGGCTTTTCAGGTACTGTAAAATTGAATGAACTCCACCCTTTTGTCCAATCTGTATATCCAAACGCACCGACATAATTGGCAGAAGCATCAAAAAAACCATCTTTTGGAGGTGTTGCTCCACCTGTAAATACTGGTGAACCTGCTTTTGGCATAGCATTTGGATTTGATAAGTTATATGGTTCGGTTAACATTACTTCAGAGTTTGTTGCTAATACTCTTCCACCATTTGTAGTAAACCATGCAGACATTTCACTTTCAAATGTTGCATCTGTCGATGATAATGCAGTTCCTACTGTTCCCGCAATTATACTATTCTTTATATAAGAAATACCTGATTTAGCATCAGCAATAGTATTTGTACCGTCAACATAAATACCGGTTGGCCATCCCATTACTAGTGCATTGTTTACTTTATTCTGTGATGAACGTCTTAAGTGCATTCCCCTTCTATATAAGGAATTGTATGTCGAACTAGTTTCAGCAGATGGGCCTATTAATGTAACATTGTACCAAGTTGGCGAAGTTCTTGGTTCATTTACTGATCCTGAACCATCATTATCAGATTCAAAACCGTTTGATTGCGATACATCTGATATTTGAGGATCTCTTACACCAAGTAAAAACTGTAATTTACCGCTGAATCCAAAATCTGTATCGAAATCATCGTCCCACCCTCTATATGCAATTAGATATTTAGCATTTACTGTTCCGCCGAACCATTCAAATGAATCATCACCTGAATATGATACCTGGACGTGGTCAACTGTTGTTCCTCTGCCTACGGCACCGAAAGTTAGACCATTAATCTCATTATTTGGAGAAAATGCTATACCGGGGTATTCTATACGGCAGTATCTAATTATACCACTATTATCTTCAGGATCTGTACCGCCATAAAAATCGCCGGGTCCTTCAATTTTTGCGGTTCCACCGGGAACATTAATCGGTGCTTTTCCAAGAATTATTATTCCACCCCAATCGCCATAATTTGGTGTTTGAGTGGAACCCGGCATTTTAAATTGACTAGTAAAAACAACCGGATTTTCTGCTGTGCCTAGTATAAAGATTTTACCGCCCGGCAATACGATTAAAGAACCTTGTGAATTATAATCACCATAAATTACTGTACCGGCTGGAACCGTCAATGAAGCTCCTTCCTGAATTCTTACAAATCCTTTCAATAAATAAGTTTTATCTGCTTGAAGTGTTACATTAGAAGTTACATTTCCTTCAAGCACTAAATCTTGTGCATTTACTGCACCAACAAAAAGCACTAACATTAATAACAAGGTTTTTATACTACGCATTAATCCTCCGATTAAATTAATAAATTAGAATTGATATGAAAATCCAACTGTGAAGACTCTCCCCTTCCTACCCAGTTCAGATGTTTTATCACCATCTACGGTTCTTTGTATAAATTTACTGTCTTGTGCTAATAGATCTTTTACGTTTACTTTTATTGAGAAAGAATCGAATAATTTTTTTGAGAAACTTAAATCTATCTGGTCTCTTGGTAATTCAACAATATTTCCGATACCTGCAAAACCTACTCTTGCAATTCTTTCACCAACTTTATTATATGTTATATTAGCCGTAATACCATCTATATAATTATCATAATACAATCCAATATTCACGATATAATTTGCCTGCCCTTGAAGTGCTCTTTCTGATTCTTGGAATCCATTACCATCAATTTGTATTTTTGATTTAATAAGACTCATATTCCCTACAAATGAAAAATCTTTCATAAATTCGGTAAAGAATCCAAGATTTTTTCTTAATTCAAATTCTACTCCATAATTTTCGGCACTCTTTGCATTTTGATATGAACGGATTGGCTCGAATGAAGAAGAAGCTAATAAAATCTGCTCTATTGGTGCATCGAACTTTTTATAAAATACACTTACTGCAAAAAGCTCACCTGCATTTGGATAGATTTCAAAACGAAGATCATAGTTATTAATTAAACTTCTTTTTAGACTGCTATTACCTTGTACTAATTCATTTGTAACGAAATCGAAATAACTAAATGGAGCTAATTCTCTAAATTCTGGACGTGCTAAAGTTCTTGAAGCTGCAGCTCTTATATTAATTTTTTCATTGAACGCATATGTCAAGTTTAAGCTTGGAAGCCAATCCTTATATGTAGGAGCTACTGTTATTATTTCATCTGTTAGACTATAAGATGACATTTCCTGTTTTGAATGCTCATATCGAGCACCGGTAATTACTTTTAAATCAGAAAATAATGTAAAATCTGTCATTAAATATGAAGCGATAATCTCTTGGTTTGAATCGTAACTATCAGATGGTTTTGTTATCTCAACTACTTCAATAAATTTCGAATTAATATTCTGTTGGGTAAATATTTGGTCAACCGGTTTTAATAAGGTTGAATCTTCCTGCATAAAATTTCCACCCGGAATATTTCTAAATCCGAAAGTTCTTGCATCAAATGTTCTATCTTTTTTATCGATATTAAAACCAAACTTAAAGTTCGGCATATCGCTCATTTCAAACGGTTTTACATTAAAATTAATCGAACCACCATAACTATTATCTTTTAATTTTCCATAAAAACGTGTAGATAGCGATTGATCAAGTAAAAATCTAAAATCAGAAGTTGGATCTTCGTATGGTCTTGAATACACATATCTTCTTGCATCAGGTTCATTGCGTGTCGAAGTACCATAATTAAGATTCCAATCCATTTTAATACCACTTAGAAGAGTAAAATTGTGTTCACCAATGAATTGTGTGGAATAAAGCGATCTTTCGACATATCTTAATGCTGTTACATCTCTATAATCTGGACCTGAGTAATAAGCACCTTGATATACGGCTGTTTCATCATCTGCATTCTGATTATAAATATTTTTGAAGCTGATTTTATTATTCTTATCTAACTTAAAACTCATATTAAGTAATGCACCCAACGAAACTGAATTTGTATAATTAAATCCATTATACTCATATCGTGGACCCTCAAAAGTATAGTTGTTTCTTTCTACTTCTTTAATATCATCGCTATTAGAATATGTTAAAGATGCAATATATCCGAATAAGCTTTGCTCGCCTAATTCAAATTTATCACCAATATTTATTTTAAAACTTCCATTTAATGGTGTTTTGCTATTTTTAGTATCCCAGTTATTATTGAATGATTGACCTATTGCTTGTAATTCGTCAGAGGTGTAATTACCTCTTCCAACTTTTTGATCACTTATTAAAGATGGTAAATCACGGGTACCATCATCCATTCCCAACCAATCGCTTTTTCCACCGCTATATGTTACAAAATCTTTTAAATTAGAAACTGTGTTATACGATGTGGATGCACTTATATCTAAAATGAATTTGGAAGGAAATTCAATTGTATTGATTTCGACTAATCCACCCGAAAAATCTGCCGGTTTATCTGGAGTAAATGTTTTAGAAGTTAAAATATTCTCTATTAAACTTGCTGGGAATATATCGTAAGAAAAACTTCTTTTTTCCGGATCAGTCGATGGAAGCGAAGAACCGTTTAATAATGTATTATTGTAACGATCGCCAACTCCTCTTACATAAGCAAATTTTCCATCTGCAATCGTTATTCCGGTCATCCTCTTTAATATGTCTGTACCGTCAGAACTATTGTTTTTGCTTATAAGCTCTGCACTCATACCATCTACAATATTTAGAGAATTCTTTTGAATATTAAGAAGTGCGCCCTCACTATTCTTTAAAGCTTCTGCTGTTACTACAACTTCGGAAAGCTCCGTAGAAGTTGTCTGCATTGTAACATTAATTTTTGTCTCCTTACCAGCTTCAACTTTAATGTTATCTACAAAAATTGTCTGGTAAGATATAAATGAAAATTTGAGTTGGTATGTTCCGGGTAAAAGATTTTTGATTGAGTAATAACCATCTAAATCAGATGATGCACCTATTGAAGTACCGGTTACTAAAACATTTGCTCCAATTAATACATCATTATTACTGCCATCGGTAATTTTACCGCTAATTGATCCTTTTTCTTGTGCATTAGTATTACTTGTAAAAGTAATAAATGCTGCTACTATAAATAGTAGTACAACTTTTGATAATACCCGAAATCCTCGAATATTGTTTGTTTGTAAATCTGACATTTTTTCTCTCTCTCCTTGGTAAAAAAAACTACACCGTAAAAGTATAGTTTAGATATTAACTCAAGGTTAAGAGAATATTAAGGAATGATTAAGAGATTATTAAGGGAATGTTATTTAAAGGACAATTAAGTCGCTTCTGCCCCATTCGGTAAGTTTTGTTTTTATATAATTTATACAATATTCATGCGCTTCGTTTGCATTTGCTGCTGATATCGGTGGACCAAAGGAGAAACGTACAAGTTTAGTAGGATCAATCTTTCCAAAATCTTTAATAGCGGATATAGTTGAATTATTACCCCATGCATCGGTTAATAATGCAATTGGTACAACATCAATTCCATTCTGACGAGCGATTTTGACTCCGAGTGAATTGAATTGCTTTTCGTCAAATTTATCCCTTCTCGTTTTTTGAGGAAAAATAATTATCGATTTCCCTTTATTCACTCTTTCCGCACCTTCTCTCATTGCATGCATCAAGTCTTCTCGCGGGTTTGTTCTACCAACTGATATCGGGTCTCTTGCGGTGGAAACCGGTCCAAATAATGGATAATTGGCTAACTCTGCTTTCATAATAAATACAACAGGTTTCTTTACTTGAATAAATGAAGGAAGGGAAAATGTTTCTAATGTACTCATGTGGTTAGAAACAAAAATAACCGGCTTTGGTGATTTGGTTATATTAGATAAACCATCCACTTCAAAAACCACACCTACATTTTCCAAAGCTTCAATTACATCAGTAGAAGAATTTGCCCAATTATAATCATCATAGATTCCTGCTTTTGATTGCCGATTACCGATATAAACTATCTTAACTAAATCAGGATAAAAATTAAGCGATGGGAAGAATGGGATTTTTCTTTTGGAAGTATCCGTCCTATAAACATCGTCCTTGTATTTTCTTCTGTATTCTCGTTCATTCATAAGAAGCAAAAATACAAAAAAAGTGATTAATGTAAAAAGGAAGTTAAACATTATCTGCAACCAAATTGCCAACTTGCAAGGTTGCATGTTTAGCGCAATGAAGATTGCAATAACGCAATGCTGTTATTTAGCTTTACGCGATTATAGGCTAATTTCGCACACTATTTCTTGGAATGCTTTTTTCACTATATATATAAGTATCATTAAAATGAACCGATTGACAATTAAAAGGGAGATAAGTCGATGTTCAGAGAGAAATTAATATCAATTCGTAAAATAATAAAGAATAGCTTTACCTATGAAAATTCGTCAAAAAGCCGAATTGTGTATGGTCCAGTTCTCTCAAGAAGATTAGGTTATGTAATAGGCATCAATAATATTAAATCAAAATTCTGTTCATACAATTGTGTTTATTGCCCTGAAGGTCAAAGCAAACAGTGCTCGGTATGTATCGACCATTGCATCTCCCCATATGAAATATATATGGCAGTAAGAACTAAATTAGAAGAATTGGAAAAATCCGGGAAAAGTGTAAAATATTTAGTTATTAATGGTAGAGGCGAACCCACACTTGATTCAGGGCTTTCAAAAACAATTCAACTCTTGCGCGAATTTGGACTAAAGATAGCCGTTTTTACTAATTCTTCCCTAATATGGGATAATAATGTTCAACAGAATCTTATGTGCGCCGATTATGTATCTCTTAAACTTGATACAGTAATTGAAGATACTTGGTATAAAATCAATCGTCCTCCTCGTAGATTAGATTTTAATGCAATCCTTAATGGGATAAAAGAATTTTCAGAGAAATATCAAGGACACCTTTCTACGGCTACTACATTTATAAAAGATATGAATGATAATCAGTTCGAAATTAACGCATTAGCTGATTTCTTGAAAGAGGTCAAATGTGAAAGTTCATGCTTTATGACACCACGATATCCGGCATCTGATAAAAATGCAGAAAGCCCGGACGAAGAGAAACTTCAACAACTTCAATCATTACTAAAAGAGAGAATCATAAATCCATTATTATTATGTTGCCCTGAAAATGAAGTATTTGATGTTACTGGAGATTTTGAAGATGAGTTTTTGGGATTACTTTCTATTCACCCGATTCAAGTTTCAGCCGTAAGAAATTATATTCGTTCAGATGAAGACCTAGAAAAACTGAAAAATTTAATTGAAGAAAATTTTATTAAAGAAATCATACAAGACGATAAGAAATACTATGCAATTGAAGATAAAAAAAGAACTGTATCTATGCGTATGCAGATATAACAATTTATTAAAGTATAAAACAAAAAAAAAGGAATTAAATGAAGAAATATGATATTGTAATTATTGGCGGAGGTCCTGCCGGATTTACTTGTGCACTATCCGCAAAAAATACCTATCCGGATAAAAAAATTGTTTTAATCAGAAAAGAAATTAAACCAATGATCCCATGCGGAATCCCTTATGTATTTCATACCTTAGAAGATGTAAGTGATAACGTTTTGCCCGATACTCCATTAAATGCAAATAACATTGAAATAATTAATAATGAAGTAACAGATAGAAAAGACCATACTTTAATTCTTGCTGATAATTCGGAAATAGAATTTGAAAAATTAATTATTGCAACAGGCTCAAAGGCAGTAATGCCAAATATTGAAGGTGCTGATAAGGAGAATGTTTTTCTTGTAAAGAAGAATAAAGAGTATCTCAAAATAATGAAATCTCGGATCCGAGAAGTAAACAAGATAGTTATTCTTGGTGGTGGTTATATAGGCGTTGAAGTAGCCGATGAATTAATTAAAGAAAAGAAAGATGTAACAGTTATTGAAATGATGGATACTCTACTCCAATCAATGGATCCCGAATTTGGCGAAATAGTCAAAGAAAGTCTTATAAATGATGGCGGAAAAGTTATTACAGGAAAATCTGTAAAGAAAATTCTTGGTGATGGAAAAGTTACCGGAGTTGAATTAAGCGACAACACAACTATCGATTGTGATCTATTAATTGTTTCAGTCGGTTATAAACCAAATCTCGATTTAGCCGAAAAATTTGGTCTTAATTTTGAAACCGGGAAAGGTATCATGGTAGATTCCTATCTACGAACATCTGTAAAAGATATTTTCGCTATTGGCGATTGCGCCGCAAAATATGATTTCTTTACAGGTGAATTTTCTAATATAATGCTCGCATCCACTGCTATGGCCGAAGGACGTCTAGTCGGCTCTAATTTATATTCGATAAAAGTTATTCGCCAATATCCCGGTGTGCTCGGATCATTTTCTACTAAAATTGGTAAAACTGCATTTGCAGTAAGTGGAATTATAGAGAAACGTGCTAAAAACCGTCTCCTTGACTATACTGTTGGTATTGCTAAAGCTGTTGACCGTCATCCGGGTAAATTACCGGGAGCATCTGAAGTTACAGTTAAATTAATTTTCTCTACATATTCTCATACTTTAATGGGTGCTCAGATTTCGGGTGGTGATTCGGTTGGTGAAATGATCAACATTATGTCTGTAATGATTTTAAATAAAATGACCGATACAGATATTAATAATCTGCAAATTGGTACACATCCATTATTGACCGCTTCTCCGGTTGTTTATCCTATAATAAATGCCACAACCGATGCGATAAAGAAATGGTATAAAAATCATTCAGTGAATTAATGCAATAAATTAGCGAAAAAAATGGCATCTTTTCCCTAAAATAAGTTGACGGGTTTAAGCCGATAGTTTTAATTATTTTATAATGAGCAGTAAGGATATCCTTACTGCTTTTTTTATAAAGCTTTGTTCAAAACCATTATTTTTTGCGGTATGGGAATTGATTCGATAAAATATTTATATGGACAAATATCAATTTATTCACTGCATTTAATAAGACAAACAGATCAGGATTAAAAATGAAGTTTCGATCCGGATTATACTCATTTCGAAATTCTCATTTCCACATACAAAAGTTTGTAAACAATTTTAAAATTTTTTATAATGTTCCTTAAGGGGGTGTTATGATTACTAATTTTCGTTTACTATGGCTTATCTTTTTTATTCCACTTCTACTTTCTGCAGAAACTATTACATCAACATTAAATGGAGGTAGATGGGAGGAAGCATCTACTTGGGCTGAAGGAACTATTCCCTCAACCGGTTCCAATGTAATTGTAAACGGTCCGGTTATTGTCTCAACCGGCAACGGTTACTCATGCAGCAATCTTACTATTAATTCATCCGGGACACTGTATAATGGTGTAGGCTATGCCTGGCCGGATCAAGTATTAATTGTGAATGGTGATATTGTTAATAGTGGTATAATTCGTAACGAAGGTAGAAATGGTCTTGTGTTGAATATAAAAGGGGACATCACCAATAATGGAACATGGACATTCCGAAGAACAGAATTGAGTGGTACTTCAAATCAGATAATTAGTCAAGGAAGTGGAAAATATTTTGAATCTGCCTTTCAAGTAACTGATCAAACCGGACAAATAATTGCCGGAAGTGCTTTTGCTTTTACAAGCTGGTTCGATTTAAACAAGTGTGCGTTTGATCTTAAGAATTACCCTCTTACGTTGAAAGGAGAAAGTGCAAATATTTCCAATGGTATCGTTTATAATGTGAACATGTGATCTTCTCCCTGAAAAGTAGACAAAGAGAAAAGCCAAATTGTTATATTTAGTCTAAGAGAAGCGAAGAGATAACAATGGAACTAAGAAAGCGAAGAATATTCGACAAAGAGTTTAAGCAGCGCACCGTAGAGCTTATTAAGCAAGGTGATAAAAAGGTTAAAGAAGTAGCTCTAGATTTGGATATAGAACCCGGAGATATATATCGCTGGATCAGAGAATTTAACCGAGACCCTGAGGATTCATTTCCGGGAAAGGGGAAATTGAAGCCGGAAGATGAAAAAATCAGGCAACTAACAAGGCAATTGGCAGATGTAACCGAGGAGCGAGACATATAAAAAAAAGCAGTTGCCATCTTCTCAAAAG
>Ga0172380_10008947_pt1 | contig 10774 bp, 11 predicted proteins | sample Leawe162metaG_FD_119747 | JGI IMG/M metagenome (GOLD analysis project Ga0172380, IMG submission 119747) | Leachate microbial communities from a municipal landfill in Southern Ontario, Canada - Leachate well 162 metaG | ecosystem: Engineered > Solid waste > Landfill > Unclassified | place...
ACGATAGATATACGAGGTAAAGTTGCTGCGGACGACATCTTCTGAGGCGCCCCGATCCATCAGTATTATTGCTTGTCTTAAATAGTCTATTGCGGCAGTGATTTGTTCTGCGTCAAATCTCATTTTTTCTCCGTGCTCCAAGACACGTACTGTTTATTGTGCGAAGTGCAGCTAGTGATTCAACGGCTCTACTATCTCCAAATAGTCTAGTGGCAATTATAATATCAATTCTCTCCATTGTTTGTAGGGGAGATACATTAGACGCCAGGTCATGGCCCAATAGTCTAAGCTCACCCCATTCCTGCGCAGATAGTCTAGGTATTGGCAACCTCCGAATATGAGTGGCTTCGAGTTTTAAGGCGCCACCTCCCATCACTGTTCCTATAAGTTCCATAGCAGCTAGGCACCATGCTGAATTCATAATAGCCAAAAAGGCTAGAATATCTGGTCCTGAAATTGTTGGTTCAACCCAGAGAGTTGAAAAATTTGCATCGATAATAGCCGTACGATTCGGATTTAGTAATGTCTTCGGATGTATGTAATTGACACGAGCCACGAACAGGTCCGGCTTATGACGATGAGTTAGTGGCGGAAGCATGAACCAATGTCGAGCAATCCAATTGTTCTTTGCTCTAGGTGGTACCACATTGGTTCGCACTGCAGACAATTCAGGGATCAGTTTCGCGTCTCGGCTAGTACTCACCTTAGTATGTTGAGCGGCCAAGACTAAACCACGAAGTCCTTCAGGCATTAATCTACGACCTGGCTCAGGTATATCCAATTCAGGAGGTGAATATGCATCTAATATTAGCAGCCGGCCTTGCAGTTTGTTTAAGTGGAGAGCAAAGCCTTCTGACAGTTCATCTTGTTTTCTAAGTACAGGATAAAGGACTTCGCTAGGTAAAAGGACGGATTTACCCAACTCTCGACTTTGCGCAACCAAACTGAATTCCTCACCAAACATAAGGTTATCACAATAAAAGAAGGTATTTGCTCCAGTACGAAGTCCCTGACCCACTTTTAGACCAAGCTGCTCCGGGGACTGTAATGAGTCTGTTACTTCGGCTGAAAGGAGACTCAGTAGAGGTTGCGGAAGTATCGCTCTTCTGATGGACGCTGACAAATGCTCCGCTTTGATCCACGGTTCCAAATTACGAAGCCAAATTGAAGAACTTGAGGTGGCTAATAAGTTATTCAAATCAGCCGATAAATTGTATCTGTTTATGCTGATACCTTTTCTGGAGCAACTGCCTTGAGTTTCCGCACTGATGATCAACTCGCGCAATAGAGTATCGGGGTCATTTTTATCTGGAAATAAACCTCCTGAAGGTCCACGACTATCTTGAGATCCGTTTCTTAGGACGACCCTCAAGTATGATTCATTCGAGATAGATTCATGCAATGCCCGTGGTAATGTTGTCCGTTTGGCGACTAAAAGGCAAGTCTTTATCTGAGCGTCCTTGAACCAATCTCGGGCTTCATTTTCGACTGTCCAGCGAAGCAGAAACAATTTCAGAAGAAGATAACGAATTACATCGGCAAAGTCGCGAGTTAGCCATGATTCGGGGGCGACCATGGCCAACGTTCCTCCTGGTTTTACCAAAGCCGCGCACAAAATCCAAGAGGGTATAGCCAAATCAGATAATCCCGAATAAGACTGGGCGAGTGTGGCCAATATTTTACGATCGGTATCATTTAAACTCGGTAATTGCGAGATGATACTTAATAACCCTGACCTCACACTATTGGCATCGAATGATTCACCTTTTGACTTTGTGGAATAAGTTTGATATCTCACATAAGGAGGATTCGTTATAACAAAGTCAAATGCGTTGGTTGGTAGCTGTGATATCGTCTCCCACGAAAAAGCATTCCCTGTAATTATATTGGAATGCTTTCCAAGGCGAATTCTAGTGGAGTCTGCATACCGCGTGTCAAGCTCGATACCGCATAGGTCAGCTGAAGGAGTCCACTCCCTCACAGCTTTGAGCATGTCACCGGATCCAGCCATTGGATCCAACGCATTAGTAACATTCTCAGCAAATGAGAGCCTAGCGAGAAGTCGAGCAAGCTTAACTCCAGTGAAGTACTGCCCTAGTTGTTTCTTATGCTCCGCCAGTTTTCGCCCCCCAGTTTCTATAACATGAATTAGGGTTATCAGCCTCGCAAACATGAATAAGCTCCCTAATCCGATAATAAAAATCCGCCGCATTGATGGTGACGGATAGATCTCGTTGCATGCAGAGTGTCACAAACCGGGAATATAGTCTTTCAGGTGTACGTTCTTTCACATCAGGAGCTTTCGCCGCAGATGTCATTAGTTCTGTGATAATGGCGTTAATATCTGCAGTGCCGTCTTTAGGCATATGCGCAGTAGTTTCTTTTACAAGAAGAAAAAGCGGGTCTCCTTTTACCGAATTAGTGGAATTAACCTGTTTGAAGCTAGATTGGAGTTTGTCTAGAACACTGGCGCGTTCTATACGCAAACCTGCAGCCAGATGGGCTCTTTGAAGGGACTGCCAAATATCAGCCTGGGCAGCATGAAAAACAATTGTTGCCATTCCGTCATCTTTCAGGACACGAGCTATTTCGGTGAATACATTGGCCATCATGGAGCCATACACATCCAGTGTCTTGCTTTGTGAAGTGCTCAAGATGATTTCTTCTGCTCTATTTGTTAGTCGACCCAGCCAGACCTCATTCAAATAATTGATCTCAGAGTACGGTATAAAACCACCGAAAGGCGGATCTGTGAATACATAATCGACTGAACGATCAGGCAGGTCAAGCTTCCGACTACTTGCATTAACAATCTGCACTGAGCCTCTTCCTCCTAAAGCTGCAAAAGCTTTGCCGAGCGTTTTTGCTTTGCGTCGCAGGCCATTAAAAATGTTCTTCTCAACAGGCAAGCTACTGATGTATAAGACTCCTGTTTGGGCGCCTGTTAGAACGAATTCGCTCCGATTGTGCTTGATGACTACACGCGTCATTAACGTAGCATGCGTGGCATTATAGCTCAATGCTAAGAGCTTTAAAGAATCACGCAAGGGTTGAGGTGCGTTGTTAATTTCATCCCATATTGTGGCCATAGCTAGCCAATTTCGCGGAGTGTAGAATTGATGGGCATGAGTAATGCCAGTATGATACCCACTACGATATAGATCTCCCCATGGAACAATTGAGACAGGAGCACAGCTCGGGATCTTGCACTCAAGCGCACAGTTTGCTATCTCGACATCTTTATCGTTAGCAGGTCGTACCCAATTGGTTCTCCCAGTACGACCGTAGACCATTGCTATCTCACGGATTCTGCGCCTACTTTGAGTGTGTATAAAGGAATCGTTAAATATCTCTTCGGTTCTGGCCATATTACACAATGAAGATGTTTTGCCACATACTGGACAATTAAAAGTCTCACTTATTACAAGTGGATTGAAGCTTACGGCGGCATCCCAAAAGCGTGTCCTGCTTTTACAAAACGGGCACTCAAGAACCTCTGTCCAAATTGCATATCGGATGACTCCCGGCTCGCCATTTGGGCCTTGGGCTGCATATAGGTTCCCAGTGCGTCTTTCACATCTGGCAATCAATGCTTCAGCTTCTGCCAAAAACTCAGTTGGGTCAGGTGGGCTGGTAATTGTTTGGGCAACAAAAGCACATAAAGGTGATAACTCATAGATAATTGCTTTACGAGGTCCCCATTGTACTGGGGCCTTAAGTTTTTTAGCTAACTTTATAACTGCCGTGGTAGGATTGTCACAGAGCATTGCGGCAAGCCCAGCAGTGCCACTTCCTCCAAAGACATCCAATACAGTGTCACCTGGTTTAGTGTGAGAGGCGACAAATACAGCAATTGATTCCGGTGAAATTTTCGTAGGGTAAGAAAACGCCGAGAAAATTGGGCCACTTCGGGAGGCAGGAAGCGGGTTGGCATACAGCGGACCCAGCTTCTCCATAATGTTTCCCAGTTCTCTGTCAATCATCTTCGTTGAAATTCTCTCATTATCTCAGTTCTCTTTACATGGTTATCGTGTGTATGACCTTACCCCAGGATTCAGCAGTACCTGCGCTTAGAATCCAACCGCTGTATAAGCATACTCCACCAGTGTTCTGTGATTCAATGAACTGTATGCCCCGACTTCGGTGTAATACTTGCACTAATCCTCAATAATCTCCATGGCATGTTTGAGATTGACAAACCAATTAGTATTCAAACACTCATCACATAGTCTGCCATTGAAGCTCTAAGCATAGACATTCTCCATTGGCCGACCCGTTACTGAAACTATTGTACGGTGCACTATCGTTCGTCCCCAACCACCCCCTTAACATTCCGCAATAATCGTCACAAGGAAACACCCAACTCCATTTATTGAGTGCCGCGACATATCCTTTACCTTTACCTGTCAGGATGCTGTCCACCACTGCAATAGTCAGAACAATGTCATCAGCGAATACGTATCCCGGGCTAAACAACGGGAAGCCCTCTTCCTTAATACTTTGGGATTCATAGGCCGACCCGATGCTGTCACCGGAAATGGCTCCGATCATTGATATCAACCTCCCTGTTGCAGTTTACCATATGTGAATGATGCAGGGCTTATGATGCTGTTAATGCCCTGACAACAGCAATAATTGCCACTACTGTGATAAAGACCACGGATAGCACCAGCACTATCGCGCCCAATATGCACAGGCTGGAGGTGATGCAGAAGCCGGCGCCGACCTTTACGGCCGTCCACCTGTTCTCAATCCTACTCAGCCCGCGCGTCTTGATGGACGCGTAGCAGGCGGTGAAGAGAATAAAGAGGCCAGCCAGGGCGTACCATAGGCCGAAGGGCAACAGCATCAGACCCAAGCCCAGCGGTATGCTGGTGAAAAGCGCAACCCGCTGCCAGGCCAGGGAAGGCCAGGGCAGTATGCCTTCGCCGGGAGATTTGCGTGATGGTGGTGAAGTCGGTGGGGGAGTGGACGGCCTCGATCCGTCATAGGCATACCGCTTATCTCCCTCTTCAGCCCGCTGCCGACGGTAAAGGTCGTAGTCCACCTTCCTAAGTGGGTCGGACAGCACCTCCCAGGCCTCATTGATATCCTTCATGCGCTGCGCGGAGCCGCCGGCATCAGGATGGTGCTTGCGCGCAAGAGCCGTGTAGGCGGCCTTGACCACCTCCTGCTCGGCGCCGGGGCTCACACTCAGCACGTCGTAGTAGTCCTTCCAGTTAAGCTCGTACTGTTGCATGCGTCATACCTGCACCAAACCGCTGCCGCCGCAGACGTGACAGCGCTTCTGTTTCTCGAATCCCGGCGAGCCAGCCTCCTCTTTTCCCGATCCGCCGCAGCGGTTGCACCACCTGTCCCCCGGATCCATCTTCACCATGCCCGTGCCGCCGCAGACTCCGCAATCATGAGGCTTGCTGAATGCGCCGTAATGCCCCTGCTCGCCGGTCCCTCCACATCCCCTGCAGTTGACCACCTTGCTCTGATCTTTCATGTGACCCTCCTCGATTATTTATAGTAGATATCTTCCTTCTTGAACCCGATGGGTTCGCTGTTCCTGCGGCTGATACGCCGCAGGACGCCGTCCACCTCCTCCCTGCTGAAACTGCAGCCCTTCCTGACGCCATATAGATTCTTGCCCTGTATCACCAGCCCGTAGATCACCTCCTGCACCTGCGCCGGCGTGTAGCCCTCGGTCCTGCATACCACGTGCTCCTGCACCGCCGGGTCGAGCGGTATCCTTTTGCACAGGTTATGCACGATCTCGCGGCGCAACTCCCTGCCGGGCGGACACATGGTGATGACGCGGTCGAAACGCGAGGGACGCCGGCTGAGGGCGTCGTCCAGCGCCTCGACGTAGTTAGTGGTGGCGATGGTCACGACCTCGCTACATTCCTTTACGCCGTCCAATATGTCCAGCAACTCGTTGAGCGCTTCCCCGCGGGCACCCGGACCTCCCCTGCTCTCCCCTATCAGGTCGATGTCCTCTAAAAATACGATGGCGGGCCTGAGGTCTCCCGCAATATCGTATAACTCCCGCATATAGCGGGCGTGCACCAGCAGCGCGGGGTCGGCCGCCAGACAGGTGATACCCGGACTGTTGCTCATCAGCACCTTCGAGACCAGCGTCTTGCCCGTGCCCGGCCTGCCCGCCAGTATCAGTCCCCGCTTGCGCGGTATACCGTATCTGGCCAGCTCCCTGCTCCGCTTGAGGAAACCAACGGTGTTGGCAACAAGCTCCTCCTTAAGCTCGGACTGCAGCGCCAAGTCATCCCAGCCCCTGGCGCCCGTCTGCAGGAACTGGAAGCCGCCGTTGTACTTTATCTTCTGCCCACGGTAAAGCTCCCTCCGGCGAACTACTACGTCGACGCCCGCGGCGAAGTTATGCGCCTCCCGCTTATCGGCAAGCCGCCCCTCCACCGACACCCAGGCGCGCTCGCCGTGACGGCTGCATTTGATGCGCACCGACAGCCGCGTCGCACCACGAACGAGCAGCAGACGCCCGCAGGCCAGCACACCGATGCACCTGCCGGGTCCCGCCTGGACCTCATTGTAGTCCGGCTTCGACTCCCTGTCCGGCCCTAAAACCCTGACCACCTTCCAGCCGCCGGACTTCACCTGCTCCTTCAAGGCCAGCGCCAGCAGGTCATCGTAATAATGCTCCACCACCACCGGCAGCTCGACCCTGCGCCCGACACCAAGGAAGCTATCCACTGGGTCGGACCCTTTTAAATGTCTATTCCGCCCGCCGGTTTCGGCGCCGGGCGCATCCTCATCATCGTCATCACCCACACACTCAAACATATCGTACATATGGCCGCGGTCCATTTTCATGACTTATACCCCTTTTCCATAGCCTGTGATGATAATCTACAACGGGGACGGGACAGCTATCTGTCACTCCGGCTAAAGGCGCCTGTGGTATAATTTCGAGCGTATCACGCAAGGGGTAAGCAGTGAGGGAGAACAAGCGGGACAGGCTGGCGCGGCTGAGTAAGGTGGAACACATACTCTACCAGTGCCCGGAGGGACTGACCGTGGGCGCCATAGCGGAGAAATGCGGGGTGTGCGCACGCACCGCGCGGCGCGACCTCGAGGCGCTGGAATCAATCGGCGTCCCCGTCTGGGAGGATGGCGCCAGGCGCGGGATCGAGCCGGGATACTTCCTGCCCCCCATCTCATTCACACTTCCCGAGGCCATGACCATATTCCTGGCGGCCCGGCTGATGCTGGCCTACTCCAACACCTATAACCCCAATATCGACTCCACCTTCGTCAAGCTCAACTCCGCCGTGCCCGCGCCGCTGCGGGACCAGGTGAGGCGCACCATCGACTGGATGCAGAAGCTGCAACGAGACGACCGCCTGCGCCGCATCATGGACGCGCTGACCCACGCCTGGATCAACGGGCGCAGGGTTAAGATGACCTACCAAGCGCTGGGACGCCCGCAGGCCGGACAAAGGGTGATCGAGCCCTATTTCATCCAGCCCGCCACCTTCGAGCACGCAAACTACCTGATCGCCTACTGCCACCAGGCGCGCAGGGTGCGCACCTTCAAGATCGACCGCATCATCGATATCGCGCTGCTGGACGAACACTACTCCATACCCGCGGACTTCGACGCCAATAAATTCCTGGCCCCGGCCTGGGGCATCACGCTCAACGGAAGTCCGGTCAAGGTACGTCTCAGGTTTGACCCGGAGATCGCGCGCATCGCAGCCGAGACGCGCTGGCACCCCTCACAGTCCGTCAAGATGCAGCAGGACGGATCGGCCGAGGTCGGCTTCATGGTGCCGGTCAGCGACGAGTTCGTCTCGTTCGTGCTGCGCTGGGGAGATAAGGTGGAGGCGCTGCAGCCGGCAGCGCTGCGCAAAAAGGTCGCGGACGCCGCGCGCCGCATGATGCGTATGTACGAGACTACTATGAGCGCAGACAGAAAGCTGTTATAATTCTAATCAGCTAAATATAACCGGAGACAGTATATGAGATTTACCATCACTCTGGAAAAGGACGAAGACGGTTACATTATCGCCAGTTGCCCTGCCCTGCAGGGTTGTCATTCCCAGGGAAAAACTAAAGAGGAAGCATTGTCTAACGTACAGGAAGCCATCAAGGGATATATTGCCAGTATGCGAAAGCATGGCGAGAAGATACCGGTTACAGAGACTGAAGAGGTAGAGGTCGGTGTATAGTGGGCAAGCTCCCAGCAATTTCTGGGGACGAATTCGTCAAAGCGGTTAACCATATCGGGTATAGCTGGGATCATACGGAGGGAAGCCATATGATCCTGATAAATGAGAATGGGCGCAGGGTGGCTGTACCAAGACACAAGGAACTGGGACCAGGGTTACTGCGCAAATTGATTCGAGATATTGGGTTGACAAGGGATGCGTTCATCGAGCTTCTTAAGAAATAGTTCAGCATTGAAATTAACCTCTTTCCCCTATTGACATGGTGAGCAAAACTGAAACTGCGATCTTCGGCGGGGGATGCTTCTGGTGCACTGAGGCCGTCTTCTCCGAACTTAAAGGCGTATTAAAGGTTATGCCGGGGTACACGGGCGGACGCTCCGATAACCCGACCTACCAGCAGGTCTGCGGCGGCAACACCGGACACGTCGAGGCCGCCAGGATCGAGTACGACCCGGAGCTGATCAGCTACACCGACCTGCTGGAGGTCTTCTTCTATACACACGACCCGACCACGCCCAACCGCCAGGGCAACGACGTCGGCGAACAATACCACTCCACCATTTTCTACGCGGACGATGCGCAAAAGGAACTGACCGAAAAGTATATCGAAAAACTGAACGAGTCCGGGGAGTTCCGCGCACCCATCGTCACCACGCTGAGGCCGCTAACTAAATTCTACGAGGCCGAGGACTACCACCAGAGGTATTATGAGAACAACGCTGCACAGCCGTACTGCCGGGCGATCATAGCGCCCAAGATGAGCAAGTTCAGGGCGAAGTTTAAGAACGCTTTGAAATAACTCGGTGGATTTAGTAGAAGACATGGTAATAAGATCGTTTTCCGTTTTGTTTACAGCAGATTGCCGCGGCCTTCGGCCTCGCAATGACGAGAGAAAAACGGTCGCAATGACAGGGGTGCGGAAGCGCTCGCAATGACGAATTAAACAAAGCTCTCGCAGAGGTAGACCGCCGCCATCGCATCTTCTCCGTGGCCGTCGCAGCCCATCTCCCTGGCCAGGACCGGCGTAGTGCAGGCGCCGCCGATGATAACCTTCACCTGGTCCCGCAGCCCGGCCTTCGCGATCTCCTCCACCGTGGACCGCATGGATACAATCATGGGCGTGAGCAGCATCGACAACCCCACGATCTTCGCCTTGTGCTCGCGCACCGCATCGACGATGCGCTGGGGGGCGACGTCGGACCCCAGGTCGATCACCTCAAAACCGGAGGCGTTGAGCATCATGCCCACCAGGCTCTTGCCCAGGTCATGAATATCCCCCTTGACGGTCGCCAGCACCACCGTGCCCTTGCCCTGCACGTCGGTTTTGGCCAGCAGGGGCTCCAGCGGCGCCAGCCCGGCTTTCATCACCTCTCCCGCCAGCAACAGCTCGGTCAGGAAATATTCGCCGCTTTGATATTTATCGCCCACTATCCTCATGCCGGCGCTCAGGCCGTCGTTCAGCACAACCCGTGGGTCGGCGCCCGCCTTCAGCGCAGCGCTCACCTCACCGGCCACCGCATCGATATCCAGGCTGACAACCGTATCCAGCACACCTTTTATGGCATCACGTTCATTCATCGCTCACCTCGCCTCTATCAGGCTAAATTAAGGGGGTAGACCCCGTAACGGTGGGTATCTTCAATCATCCAGCGCGTGTTTCCGACCTTTACCGCGTTGTGCGAGTTGGTCATGGCCATGATGTACCCGCCGTCCATGGCGGCGGCCTTCAGTTGGGCCTTGACCGCCGCCTCCACCTCCTCCCTCGTGCCCTCGCTCAGCACATGGGAGATGTCCATGTTACCTAAGATGCACATGCGCTTCCCCAGCCGCTTTTTCACGTCCGCAATATCTATGCCGGCCGTCGGCTCCAGCGAGTGCACGCCGTCGAAGCCCCAGCCCGCGAACATCTCCAGCAGCAGGTTTACGTTGCCGCAGGAATGTACGATGATTTTGATGCCGCGCCTGTGGGCCTCCTCGCAGAGCCTGCGCAGGCTGGGCCCGAAAAACTCGTCCAGCACGCGCGGCGGCATCTGCGGGCCGCTCTTGTGGCCCATGTCGTCGGAATAGATGAAGGCCGGCATGCCCGCGTCGGCCGTGGCGTTGATGGTCGCCAGGTAGATCGTCTCGTAGTATTTCACCATTTTCCGCACGAAGTCGGGGTTGCGGCGCAGGGTCACGGCGAAGTTTGCCAGGCCCATCGACTGGGAGGCGGACTCCCACAGCCCGGAGAACAGGCTGCCCATCAGATAGATTTTGTCGCCGTAGCGCTTCTGCAGGTCGGCGAATACACGGTAAATGGTCTTGTAAAATTTGTCGGGATCGGGATGACTCCAGGCCTCCCACAGCTCCGGCGTGGTCAGCAACCCCTCCCGGTACATGGGCGTGTCCACGTTTCCATCCGGGTCGGCCACCAGGTCGTACAGCTTGCCCCAGATGTCGGTGGACTGACGGTTGCCCCTCAAATTGAAAATGGACGAGTACATCAGCCAGGAGCAGTCATAGCCCAGGGCGATGTCGGCCTCCAGCTTCTTGCCCATGAATTTCTCGGTCTCGCTGGTCATCCAGCCGATACGGTTGATCAGCGG